>Ga0268247_10000304_pt1 | contig 17232 bp, 11 predicted proteins | sample AgamicOrMae_FD_200245 | JGI IMG/M metagenome (GOLD analysis project Ga0268247, IMG submission 200245) | Agave microbial communities from Guanajuato, Mexico - Or.Ma.e (v2) (version 2) | ecosystem: Host-associated > Plants > Phyllosphere > Phylloplane/Leaf | place: Guanajuato, Mexico | collected...
AGTCTCTCTCTCTTCCTCTCTTTCACTCGCGGGAATAAACAGTGCAGTCCGCAGGGGACACTTCCGAAGGTAAATAGGTGGCCAGTGAGCAGTTGATATGGGGGGAGGAAAAGGGTGGGAAAAGGGTGGGAAAAAAGGGGCTGAGATTAAATGAATTGAAAGGGGTGAGAGAGTGGAGCAAAGATGTGTCAAGTTTTCCATCCTAAGCTCTAGTTTGAAGTTTGCCTCACTCCAATCCGGTCCAACCCAGCCAAGTAACGTCTGGAAATATCCCTCTCTCACTCTCAATCTTTATCTGCCCCTGTCTCTGTCTCGCTTTCGGCCGGCTTCTGGTGGGCCAAATTTGACGCACAGACAGACAGACGGGCGGGCGCAAATTTGCGCAGACTAACTGGCAGCCGTTTCACCCAATGGCTGGCCCACTTTCGAGTGGATTGCTGCAAAATGGGCGCCAAAGAGAGGGGCTAAGAGAGGGGGAAAAGTGGTAAACTATTGGGCCTCTTTGGCCGGTGGGAAAATGGCGCTCATTTGCGACAAAGGAACACTCTCAAACGAGAATCCAAGGTGTCCCTGACACTTCCAGCGATTGCTGTCGCCGATTTTTCCCTCCGGCCGGCAAAACGCCGCAAAATGGCCCAAAATGGTGCAAAATGGCCCCTCCCAAGCCAGAGCTTAGGTCCCGCTGGGAGGCTGGCAGACTAGCGCAGACCAGCGCAGACTAGCTCAGACTAGTGCAGACTAGCGCAGACTAGCAGCAGCAGCCGAGCGAGTGCACTGGAGCACACTTGGTCGCCCCAAGCAGGTGGGCCGGATTTGTGCGTCTGGTCGTCTGGATTTCCGATTGCTCGGGGGCCCAAATGTGTCCAAAATTGGCGGCCAAAACGGTGGCAAAAGTGGCTAGACGGCGCCAAGTGTCATGGGGCGCAAAGTTGATGTCTGCCAAGTGGCGAGCCTGCAATTGGAAAAAGATTTCCCTCCCCCTTTTTGCCTCCCACTGCATCACCTGCGCATACCCTCGGCCCAGTACACTACAGTAAGTAGTGAGCCGAAACACTCACTCGCTTAACGCTTAGGGCCGCCCACTGGCCAGCCACGCCCCTTTGGCCAGCTCAATGAACTGGGCGCCCAGTTCAGGAAGCGCCACAGACAGAGAGGGGCCAACTTGTTGTTTGTTCTGGCTCGCCGGCAGACTGTTCATTTTAATGAAAACACGTCCAAAGCAATCAGGCGGGCCCCTGCAGGCTGGGCGGCCCCTCGCAGCTCGCCGTCTGTCTGTCGCGCTTCGTGAACGTCTCACAACTTTGGGGCCCCATCCGCTTGGCTAGCTTGTTGTCGAGCGAGTGGGCGGCAAGCGAGACAGTGGAGAAAAAACTTCCAAAAGGCTGGCTCAGTGGAGAGACTGTCTCTCCATTGAGCTTTGTTTTGCCCCATGTTGCAGTGTATTTTTCCACCAGAGAGAGAGAGAGCAGTGCTTGAGCATGCGCAGAGGCGCGTCGAGCTGGTGGCGATTGCGCGCTCGCTCGCCAGAGACTGCGTGCGGCCGGAGGACAAGCAGCGGCCGCTGGCAAGACAGAGGCGCCAGCACAGAAGCCAAAGTGGCGTCCACAAAGGCACGTGAGCAGCTCTGTTTGAAGTTGTGTCGGAAGCAGCTTGTTTTCAATGCTCGGCTCAGGCTGACTCTGGTTCTGATTCTGATTCTGATGATAAACAACATGCAAAGTGGGCGGGCCAGAGATTAGGAGCGCAGGTGGAGGCGCGCCCGCGAGACAAGCGAAAGAGGTAAACAAAGGGGGCTTGTGTAAGGCTTGTGGCAGGAGAAAGAGAGAGAGAGAGAAAGAGCGAGGTGGCCAAAGGATTGATTGGATAAGAGTGAGCGGATTGGAGGGCGGATGTTGCCAGTTTACGCATTGGGCTGGACTGGTCTGAGCAAAGGAAAGAGGCGCCACAATGACGTGGGCCGGAACTGCTGCGCCACTTGCTCATGGTCAGAAGGAGAGGAATCAATCAAAATTAGTTAGATTTCAGGAAGAAGTTGGAAGTGGGAAGAGTGTCTGTTCAGGCAAGCAGCAGCAGGACAAGGTGGAGGGAGGAAGACGAGCGAGAGGCAAGTGTTTGCGCTTTTTTGTCCGAGAAAGCAGACAGAAAAGTTTGCAAGTTTGCAATTTGGAAGTATTTCAAGTGAACTCAAGAGACATTCAAGAAGTCAGTCGGAAGAGAAAACAGTTTATTAGGTCAATTTGGTCCATTTGGGCGCCTGAAAAGAAGAAGAGAATTTGCCGAGCGTCGCCAAGACCATCGCTTGCGGTTGATGGCAAAGAGCGTCTCCAGAGAGTCCTTGTCGTCGGCAGCAAGCAGCGCAAAAGCAAACACAAAGCATCTCACCTTCAGTCCAGACAGCGGCCAGGAGAATGAGCTCAAAGGGGAGCCGAGCAGTGGGCAGCAGCAGCAGCAGCAGCAGTGGCGCGGCAGTTGCTCGCTGGCGGGCCCCCACCAGTCGCCAGGCACCAGCGCCCAAATGAGGCCCCCCGGTGGGCAGCCGGCCCCGGCAAGACCGGCCCAGCTGTTGAGCCCGCACATGTGGCCAGGGGCGAGCCAGGGTGCTGGGCAGCAGCAGCAGCAGCAGCAGCAGAGACGGAAGAGCACCCTGAGCGCCAACGGCTTCTTCATCGACTACTCGTGCACGAGGCGCCGCTCGTCTGCCGCGATCCAGCAGGCGCGCGCCCAGCAGGAACGCGAGGCCCTGCAGGCTGCCCTGGAGCGCAACCAGTTCCTGCGGCACGTGGTGAGTCCGGTGCGCGTGCGGCGGCCCAGCGCAATGGTGGCGGGCGCACTAAGTAGCGGTAGTGGGCCCGGCGACCGGCTGCACACAGTGGCCGTTGGGCCGCACCAGCGGAACGCCTCCTTCTGCGTGGGCCAGCCGGCGGGTCGCGGCGCGCACGGGCTCACCGCGGCCGCTCCCGCACACGCCGAGGGGGCGGGTGCGCCCGCGGTGGGCGCGCGCCCCCGAGCAAGCTACTGCTCGCCCTCCACCGCCTGGCAGGTGGCCCAGCGGCACCAGCAGCAACAGGCACCGGCGGCGGCCGGCCGCACCCTGTCGCCCCTGCAGCTGCTGGCCCCGGGCTCGGCCGTGAGCTCGCTGGCGGGCTCGCGCAAGACCTCCATCTTCGACCCGCCGGGCCACTCGCTGGCCGCCCCCCTCGGCTCGGCCGCCCACCGACGCCGCTCCACCATGGTCACGGGCGGCGGCGGCGCAAGCGGCGGCGGAGCCCTCTTGGCGCCCGCCGTCGAGCAGGCGGCCACCATGCTGCAGGTGAGCAGACAGGCGGCCGCCCTGCGCCGGGCCAGCGAGCAGACCAAGGGCAACAGGAGCAAGCTGGTGGGCCGGTGTGTGCCAGTGATCGGTTGCTCGCCCACCTCAATCAGAGCCTCGCTGGCCGCCCTTGAGGAGACGCGCCGCTACGAGAAGCTAATGAAGAAGCTGGAGCGCCACCAGAAGAAGAAGGCCAAGGAGCTGGAGCAGACGCGCGCCGACGAGGCCAGACGCCGCCGCCGCCGCCGCCGCAGCTCCCACTGGCTCGGCGAGGGCGCCCCTCTGGGCCGGCGGCGCTCCTCGTGGGGCCGTCTTGGCGGCGAGCTGGCTGGCGACCGGCGAGAGGGGTCCCAAGAGGAGCCGTTCGGCGCCACAGACAGTCTGTCGGGCGAGTCGGAGGACGAGGAGAAGTGCAGGATGGAGGCGGCGGGCGGCGGTCTGCGGCGGAAGTCGCTGCGCGCCATCAAGGACGTGTCGCAGGCAGTGTTGCGCGGCGCCCAGAAGCACCACTCGAAGCTGCGCCACCGGCGTCTCCTCGAGCCGCTGGACGACGCCATGTCGGTCACCTCCACCTTGTCCTTCGTGTCCAACCAGACGAGCAACTCTGGCCCGCTCGACCTCGCGGACCAGTGGGACGAGGAGTCGGCCAGCGAGGAGAGCGGCTCCACGTCCAGCTTCAGCCAGCACGACGACGCCTACCTGTTCGGCGAGCAGCCCGACGACGAGCTGGCGCCAAGCTGCTCGCTTCGGGCCGAGCGCGGGCGCCAAGCGAGCTCAGCGACCAACGAGGCCCCAAACCTCATCGAGGACCAGCGGCAGCGCTTCAGGCCGCAGCGCTGGAGCGCCAAGACGGGCCGGAAGCGCTCGATCATGGGCAAGGCGATGCGCCAGATCGCCGGAAGGATGGGCGCCGGCCACCAGCAGGACGAGCAGTTGGGCGCGAGCTCGACGGAGTTGGGCGCTGGCGAGCGAAGGGCGCGCACTCGGCGCAAGTCGCTCTCTGTGGCCGCCAACCTGAACTACCTGCACTACTACTACTACCTGCGCGACAACAGTCTGGACGCGCTGAACGAGGGCGCCCTGGGAACTGGCGCCGGCGGCTGTCTGTCTGCGGTGGGCCAGCAGGCGAGTCTGGGCGCGAACGCGGGCGAGCCCATGAAGCAGGAGGAGCGCCGCACGCGACTCTACATAAACTTCTCCCTCGCCCGCCTGGAGATCCTGAACATCCGGGGCGCGAAGGACGCGGCGAGCAGGCTGGCCGAGCGGCTAGCTCTGCGCCAATTAGACAGACACTTGGCCAGCCAGCAGCAGCAGACGGGCGCCGCAGACTGGGGCTGGCCTCTGGGCGCCTCGTGGCCCAGCGGCGGCGAGCTTGCACTTGCCCAAACCGGAAGCGAGCCCCACTGGGAGCAGGAGCAGGAGGCGGCCAGCTTGGCGGGCGGCGTGGAGAGTCGCCGGCGCCAGTGGCAAGACCGGGAGCAGTGGGCGGGCGCGTTCGCCTTCAGCCAGTCGAGCGACATCTCGCTCAGTCTGAGCACCAGCTCCACCAACCTCGACTCGAGCTCCACCTCGCGCAATAGCTCCAGCCTCTCGTCGCCCATCTCCACCGTCTCCTCCTCCGCCTGCATCGCCTTCCACTCGTCCTGCTCCGAGCGAGAGCCCCACGGCCGCCGCCACCCACGCCCCCCGGCGCCCCCGAGCGCGCAAACAGACGCGCCCCTTCCGGCCGGCCGCCAAGCCCCGGCCTCTGTCTCCAACTCCAACTCCAACTCCAACTCGAGCTCGGCCTCCGCTTCCGGCTCGGTGTCCATCTCGGGCCTGTCGGTGCGCTCGGCGGCGCAGGGCCGTCTCTGCAGCGAGCAGAGTCACCCGAGTTCCTCGCCCGCCCCAAGCCGGACAAACAGGCTTCCGGCGGCCGGCGGGCAGTCCTCGGCCAATCCGCCGCCGAGCGCCCGGCGAGCAGGTAATGTGTTCGCGGCGCAAACAAGCGCCGCCCCTCCCAAGCAGCAGAAGCAGCAGCAGCAAGCCAAACAGCCCCAATCATTAGGCGGCCAAAGTGCGGCCGCCAACCTGCGGCCGGACGATAATGAGCGGCCCGAGCGCGCCGAGAGCGAGGCGGCGAGGCGCGACTGGCGCTGGCCTTGGCGCGCGCAGCAGCAGCAGGCCGGCCGCGCACCAAGCGAGCAGCCGGCCCCAGTCTGCGGCGCCCCCGCGGCCTTGGTGGCCGCCTCGAGCAGCGAGCAGCCAGCCAGCGGCCAGCTCGGCCGCCAAGAGTCCGCCGGCCTCTCGCCGGGCCGCTTCCGGTTCAGCTTCAGGCGCGCCAAGAAGTCGCCGGCGAGCGCGGCCGCGGGGGCGCCGCAGAGTGGGGCTAGCCAGCCGGCTGGCACGGGCGGTCTTGGCGCGCTGGGCGGCTGGGCGGGCGGCCTTAGGCTGAGGAGGCGCGACAGTCGCACGTCCATGTCGTGGGACCAGCTGCCCGTGCTGGGCGGCGCTTCGTGTGCGCCCGGCCAGACGCGCGCCGACATTGGCGCCAGATTCCTGGTGCCCGACGCGCTGGGCAGGTGCGCCCAGTGGGCCCCGAGTGGCGGCGGAAGCGCGGGGGCGGCGGCTCAAACGAGGACGAGCAGCTCGCGCTTCAGCATGGGCGCCCATCCGTCCACGAGGCGCTCCTTCCGGCAGCTGCGCTCGGCGGCGGGCCAGCGCACGCTCGCCCGCTCGCCCTCCAGACTGAGCGCCGCCCCACTGGGCCAGCAGCAGCAGCAGCAGCAGGCGGCCAGCAGCGAGGAGCGCCGCGCCGCCTCCAACCTGCTCGAACAGTTCGAGGCCCAAATGAGCGAGGCCGCCAGTCTGGCCAAGGCGGCGGCTCGCGCGCGCTCCGTCTCCTCCTCGCGGCTCACCCTAGTCTCCAGTGCCGAGCAGCGGCCTCCGATGAACCAGCAGCGCCCCTTGGCGAACCAGCAGCTTCCGGGTGGCCAGCGCGCAGCAGACCCAAACGAGCGCAGGGTGGCCCTCCAGAGCCAGTCTGCGGCCCAGCGCGCCTCCCAGTCGAGCTTGTCGGCGCCCCTGGCCGGCGGCGAGACCAAGGCGGCTCTCGGCCTCGAGCTGGCGGCCAACTCGTCCGCCTCCTCCTCAGACACCAACTCGGTGCGCTCGGCGCGCTCTTGGGCCCCGGGCGGCAATCACTCGCACTCTCACTCTCACTCGCACTCTCACTCGAACGCGCACTCGAACAACACGCACTCGCTCTCAGAGGCGTACCCAAACGCAGACACAAACACAGACAGAGGCAGCCAGGCCGCACACTTGGCCGCCCACTCGCTGCAGCCCCAAACCTGCCCCTCGGCCTTCCCGCGGCCCATCTCTGCCAGCTCGCTGCTGGCCCAGCAAGCCTGCCAAGACTGCTGCGTCCAGCTGCAAAGAGTGGCCCACCAGCGCCACCAGCTGCACCACTCGCTCGCCTCGCAGGACAGCCACCAGGCGCCCCTCTCGAGACAGCGCTGCACGAGCGCCTCGCTGCGAGTGCCCCGCTGGCGCCGCGAACCAGACCAGTGGACTTCGGGCGACCACGAGCCAGGCGGACTGGCTGCAGTGGACGCCCACGCCCAAGAGTCGCCCGCTCGCAACAGTCAGACTAACATCCAGACTAACATCCAGACTAACATCCAACAGACCACTGTGCTCCACGAGACTTCTGGAACAGTCTACAATTATGCTGAAGGTGAGTGGATATATTTATATACATAACTCTCTCTTTCCTTGTCTCCTGCAAGCGGCCAACAAGCAGCCAACTAGTGGCTAGCCATACTAGACAGTGGCCACTGGTTGGCGGCCGCACTACAACACCTTAGGCTCGGCGCGTGATCACTGCGCGCGGCCACGTGCTGATCAAGCCGCTTGCAGCTTGGGCCTTCTTCTGGGCGTCCTGCAAGCTCCCTTGGGATAGATTTGCACTAATGCATGCTGCATTTTGGCGACATTCTTGGCGACTTTCAGAAGCAAAAGGGGCCAGCCAAGAGGCAGCGAGACACGCCCAGCCAGACGGAGACAGTCTCTAATGTTTTCCACTGCAACCAGGCCAGGCTGGCTGGGCGCTTATCTGAGGCAGGCCGCCCGAGAGCCAAATAGATAGATGGTGCGAGATAGGGAACGAGAGCCGATATGTAGCTGCGCTCATCTTTCTAATGTTCGACTTGGGGGCCAAGGGAAAGTGGCGCCCCCAGACTCTAGACTGTCTCAAGAGAGGTGCCAAGAGACTGGCTGCGAGCTCAGCAGAGCCAGGAAGCAGCGCCAAGCGAGCGCCGAGCGAGCGCCAAGACCATGAGATTGGACCATAGATGCATTTTTGTTGCCTTGCTCGTTGTGTGTTGGAGCTATGCTTCAGGAGAGGGCGAATTTCCGCCCTCCAGAATGGGCTCACAGCAAAGAGTCTTTCTCTCTCTCTCTCTGAGAGAGCGAGATTGGCTGGAGAGAGTGCGCGCGAGTCTTGGTGCGCGCCAAATTGGGGCCACACCGCCGGCCAAGGTCATTTGGGGGCCAGTTTTTGTGAAACGGCGGCGCGCAAACCAGGCCTTAGCTGCGGCGGCAGAGTGGCTCTGGTGGAGCCACTTCTCAGGCTGCACCAGAGCGCAACTGTGGCCAGCGCCAAGCAGCAGTGCTGAGGGCGCCTCCAGTGACTGGGAGGGCCCGCATTGTGTTAGCGAGCGGCCAACTTGTTTAATGGCAAGGGGGCGCCCTTTGCTGTGCGCCCTCCTGGCAAGACACTTGGCCAATCTTTCGCTGTCTTCGTGCACTGGTCTGGGCGCAGCGGCGGCGAGCTTGCCGAAAGAAAGGGAGGAATTTTTCCATATTACTAATGTGGTCACATCGGGCCGTCGTCTCGCAGTTGTCGTTATCGGGCGGCCGCTGGTTAGCAGTGGTGAACCACTGGCTAGAGACTGTCTCGGGCGTCAAAAGGCCGAGTTCAAGGCAGCGCTGTGAGGGGCGCCTTGCCAGAGCTCAGGGGCGCCTTGCCAGAGCTAAGACGTGGGCCAAGAGGGGGCGCTTGGAGGGCCGGAAATTCGATAATCTGGCGGCCAGCCAGTTCCGGCCCAAAGGGGAAAATTTGTGTCCAGAGTTGGCGAGATGGATGGGCCAAGCGAGTGGGCTGAATCGACTACTAGCTTGGGCTGAATTTATTCACTGGCTCGCGTTTGCCGAGCTCGCGCGTGGCCAGGTGCCAGTTGGCCGAGCATGAACACGACGCGTTAGGGACAAGCCAAGACACAGAGTGTGGTCCCACAACTCGGCACACACTGTGCCAAGACTGTGCACAAAGACACAGTCTCAGAAGGGGAGGGCAAGACACCAAATTGGCGCCTGCCATTGTTTGTGGGCCTCATTTGGTTTTTTCGCCCGCCGTTGCTAGGCTGTCGTGGAGCTTGCCACATTAGCCGGCCCCAAGCTGTGCAGCTCGCGGCCGAACGCGGTCCAAGCAGTTCCAGTTCGAGCTAGAGCTAAGCGCCGGCGGCAGAGGTAGAGGCAGAGGCAGAGGCAGACGCGCCACTCGAGCGGCGAGAGAAAGATGCCCGCCCAGAGGAGGGCCCAAGTGGCCGGCCGCCTCCTGTGGCTGGGCCCTTAGGGCGACCAGCAGCAGTGGGCGGACTCTCAGTGGGGAGACTGTGTGCAGCAAAGAGTGCACCTGGCGGCGCGCTTGTTTATGCTTGAGCAATGCTCAGGCGCCCCCATTTAGACGCCTTCCTGTTTGGGCCCCGAGCGCGTTACTTGCTCTTTGGCCAACTAGGCCGGGCGGCCAACTAATTGGATTGGTCTTTGGGTGCCAGCGAACAGGCAGCAGAGAAACGGGGGACGCCCATTTGCAGAGTTGGCGAGCTTTGGCGAACAGGCAAGCTTGGCGAGAGGAGGGCCAATCGCAAGCTCTCCGCGAGCCTAAGTGGAACTTTGGTTAACTCGATTTATCGCGCTCATCATGCTCGCTCTCTGTCTCTCTGTCTCTGTCTTTGTGGGCCGAACTCGCTCGCCAGTCCAATGGGCCAGTGAGGCGACCGACAAAGTGGGGCCCAGCTGGAGCAGGCCCACTGGCTGGAGCTCCAAAGGCTGGCGGGCGGCCTTAAACGGCGCGAAACTGTTTTTATCTTATTACGTTGGGGCTCATCCGTTGGGGCGCTGTTTGCGGCCACACTTGGCAGGCCTCCTGGAGGGCAAGGGCGCACTGGGTCGCCTTTGGGGGCCGCTTGCTGCTCGCTGCTTCTGCTGCTTGGCGAGCTCGATGATAAGTTGGCGAAAACAAAAGTTGACCAGACAAACAGACGCGCCGCATTTCCATCCAGCCCGCTGGCAGCCACACGCCAGCCGCGCGCCCAACCCAAGCCACCACAATGGGGCCCAGCAGTGATGAAGGGGCGCCAATGATGATGATGTTTATCATTGTGGCGCCCTTGTGTTGAGCTGCCGCGCGCGCCCCTCCCCCTCCCCCCGCTCCAAGTCAATCGAGTGCCCTTCCGCCGTCTTGCCACCCACTGAGCCCCCACCTAGATATGCGCCTGGGCCGCCCGATATTTCAATTACAACCGGCGGCCCCAAATGATGACTAGGGCCGCCCGCATCGCGCTCGCAAACGCGCCCAGCTCGGCGGGCGGCCAAATCTCTCCAGCTCGCCTCCTGCTTCCCCCTCGCCTCCACGTGCTTCCCCCTGCCTGCTCGTCTCTGTCGGGCCCTTAGCCCTCAGCCCTTAGCCTCTAGCCCTTAGCCCTTGGCCTCGGTTATATCCGAACGAGCCCCGTTTGCGCATCAATCAAATGGCGCTCGATGCGCGCCCCACCACGGGCAACTGTCGCTCGGCCTAAGCGCCGGCCGCCACTTGATTGGCCCTCCTTTTCCCCAATGCGCTCCTTTGCCGAGGGATATTGGCCGGGCGCATTGTGGCCGCACGGGGCACGCACTCGGCGAGCTTTGCGGCGCGCTTATGAATATTTGCACCGCCGCCACAAGCAGAACCAGTCGGCGGCCACCAAGGTCCACTGCTCTGGCCTGGCCTAGTCTGCAATGCGATGCACTGCACTCTCCAGTCTGCACTCTGCCCTATGCTATGCACTGCACATAAGGGTTCTCGTGTTTGCGCAACCATCTGATCGATGATTATTTTGACGTGTCGCTTGCCTGCACCAAATTGGGCTGCCACTTGTTTTGGCCTCTTTCCAAAGGGGAATCCACTGGCGCCCGTCTGTTTATTTGCATTAGAAGAAGCTAGCCGGCGAGAGAGGAGCCTCCATTGTGCCATGCAGTGTGCGTTGTGCATCGTGCAGTTTCCAGTGCACACCATGCAGAGTGCAGCGTGCACGGATGAGTGTCTGAGGCACTGCATTGGCAGCGGCGCAAAAGAGAGAGAGTGCCAGCCAGTTAGATAGAGTCCTGGGCCGGCTTGTTTGCTCACGACCTCACGGCCCCAATGCAACGCCGGGCCAATCTCCACGCGGCTGGTTAGAGTCACGCTCTCCAGCTCGCAGGACAGCCAGTCAGCCAGACAGCCGATGGCTCGCCCATTGTTGCCCCTTCTGGACGCTGTGCTCGCTCGTGTCAGAGGCAAAGTGGCACACTTGGCGCTGTAATACATCAATTTGATTGATAAATCACGGCCCAAACAAACAAAAAGTACCTCAGACCAGCTCATTAGTAATTTCATGCATCCGCTGGGCATTAAATCGATTGTGTTTTTGGGCAAAAACTGGCAAAATCTTGCTCAATCGTCCCTCAGTGGCCGCCAGTCTGGAGCTCTTTTGGGCCAGTCAGGCGATGAGAGTTGGCCGATGTTTTGCCCAACCAGTGAAGGTGCTCATTTGCGGCACTCACACGGCGCTCAACTCGAGCCTACTCTTCCGCTTTTGGTGCCCATTTTGGCCGCGAGCTTGCTCCGAATGGGCCAGCCGGAAGCTGGAGGGGGCAGCCTAGTGTGTCGTGAGTGTGTGTGGGCCACCAATGCTTACTAGTAGCCCGCCAATGCTTACTAGTAGCCCGCCAATGCTCGCCAGTGGGCCTCGTCCCATGTCAGAGCCTCACTCAACGTCTACTCAACGCTCGCCTGCTCCAGAGACAAGCCGGTAAGCTCGGCAGAGAGCTGATCAAATTTCAATATAAATGGAGAGCTAAGTGGACTTGGAGGCGGCGGCGGCGCGTTGCCAGCCGGCGGCCAGTCTGCAGGGCGGCAAATCCGGCTCAACGATGCGAGCAGACGGGCCAGATTGCCTGCGGGGCGTTCTTAGGTTGAGTGTGTGCGTGTGGGCTTTAGAGAGAGTGACTGGGAGCCGCATTGTGTGGAGGCGCCCAATTGGATGAGCTGGCTTGCTGCAGTCTAGCGCATTGTTTCAGCGGCGGCGCATCCATTGAGCTGCCGCTGGGCCAGAAGGGCAGAGTGTTGGTTGTCTTCGGGCCAGCTTTCATGGGTCACACTCACGACACTCAGCGGGGCCCAGTCTCCAATTGATTGATAGCCATTAGGGCCAGTTGCAGAGAGAGGCCGCTCTCTCTCGCTCTCTCTCTCTGCTGGCCTGTGAGGCGGCGCAAGTGGGCCGACAATTGCGTGACGAGGGGAAATATCAGGCCGCCTTTAAGATCGTCCCCAAGCGGCGGGCGAGCCAGTGCGGAGCAGTGGCGACAGTTCGGAGCAGAGTTGCTGCCCCCGAGCGCTAACAAGCGGGCGCGGCTTAAGCTAAGCCCGTTCGACTTGCAGAAGTCCTTCCAGAGGCAAGCTTGCCAGAGTCAGAGCTGCGCCCCAAGCTCAACTGCCTGCAAATAATCTCCCACTTCTCCACTCAAGTCACCTGGCGGGCGCTCAAACCCGCAGCTGACCCCAAGCAGCAGCGGCCCGAATTGCGCGCCAGACTCTTGGCGGCGGGCAAATAAATCGGCACTGATTTATAGGCGGCCCGATTTGGTGATGAGCTGGTTGCGGGCGAGCTAGGCCGGTGGCCAAGTGGTGCCACTTGGGCGAGTGGAAAATCTTGATAAAAATTACGCCAGACACGCCGAAAGAGCGGCCTAGATACTGGGAATTTTCGCCTCTCTCTCTCTCTCTCTCTGTGTCTTGGTGTCCTGCTTGATTTCGCTCAAGATGGCGACTGATAATTTGGACAAGAGGGAGAGATTTCCGATCGACACGAAAGCGGCGCGCTCGGACACTTTGGGACGGGGCGCACTTGGAGTGCGTCTGGCGGCGCCTCCACAAGCCGCCAGGCGACCTCTTTGTTCCCCCATCCTTCGCTTCCGGTTGTGATTCCGATTCGGCGAAGGCGGCCAAAAGATGGCCCAAGATGGTCGCCCTGCGCCCGCATCTTTGGCCGCCCGACTGGCTGGCTGTGCAGAGGCGCCGACGAGGCTGGAAAACGAGCGGCTGGCTGGCTGGCTGGAGGCTCGCTCGGTGGCGCCGGGCACGCACAGAGACGCCCTGAGAGACAGACGCCCCGAGCGGACTCGGCGCGCCTTGGGGAAGCCAAGGGCCATGCCAGCGAGCCGGCACCAAGTCGTGCGTGATCTAATTAAATGATCACTCGCGGGGCCTCATCGCGGGCGACCTTTTTCATCGTCTGCGGGCCGGCCGGCGTGCCATGAGGTTTCCTTTCCGCCCGTCCAGCTGGTTGGCCCGCACGGCTTGGGACCAAGTTGGCTCGCTGAGTTGGCCGAGACAAAACAAAGGAAGGGGGAAGGAAAAGAAAACACAAGGACAGGGGCCAGCAGAACGCATGGAACGATTTTCAATCGGCGGCCACTCCAATCAGGCGGCCAGCTCGGCGCCGAGCTGGTCTCCTCGGCTGTGCCTGGCGCCTGTCAGGCTGCCTGGACGAGCGCCCCCTCCATGCCATTTGCACTTCGAGCCAGTCGGCCAGTCGCGCCGAGGTGAAAACTTGTTTTCATTATCATTATCATTGTTCGCCCATCGATCTTGTCGGGCCTCCTTGGCCGCCGGCGCTCCGTGTGTGGCCCCCTCTGGCGAGACGGACTCTCATGGCCCTCTCGATGCACTGCTGTGCACTGGCCTCCTCGGGCGGCCAGTTGGCCCCTCGCACAAGCACAAGCACACGCTCCACGCCCGCAGACAGTCATGGGCGCCTCGCAGACGTGTTTTCCCCATCGCCACTTGCGCGCCTCTGTCTCCGGCCGCTCGCCCTTGGCCAGCCCATAGCCTGCAAATGGGCGCCCAATGCGCGCCCAAACAACACACTTGCCGCCATCAATTTGGCACTCTTCAACATGAGCGCACCCAATTAGAGCCAAACTGGCCACCAGGCTGCCCTCTATCATTCTCCCTCTTTTTCTCGTCCCGCCAGCCAGCCTCAATTGCGCCCAGCGTTACTCGCTTGCCGCTCGCCGCTGCTGCCTTCGTGCGGCCCACAAGGTCACTTCCGGCGCTCAGACCCATTTGACGCGCGCGGCGGCCGAGCGCTGGCTGGACGGACCTAAGCTGAGGAGAGCCGCCACTAACGTCGCCCCAACAACTGTCTCTAATTGACACATGAACACATATAAACAAAACAGCCAACCCAGAGATGTGCTTCAGCGTGCAGATCCCGCGGGCGCGCGCCCACTCCTTTGGCTCGAGGAACAGCTCGGCAGATGGACGACCGCGGCTGGCCCACAACCCGCAGGAGCCCGGCAGCTGCGACGAGGTGCGAGCCGAGCCCCAGCCTGAGTATCACTTCCACAGCCAAAGAGAACAATTTGAACAACAGCACCAACTGGAACAGCAGCAATTTGAACAGCAGCAGCAAGAGCACCACAGACGAGCGCCAACTGGCGTCCAGCAGGCGTCAGTGGACAGCTGTGGGCGACTCGAGGCCGAGCAGTCGAGGCCGGAAGTGGACGAGGCGCCCGTCGAGCTTGAGGGCGAGCGCGCCGAGAGGCCAGCCGAGCCGCAAAGGAAGGCGGAGGAGGCGGCCAGTTGCAGGCACGAGTTGCAGCTGAAGAAGGCGGCCTTCAACTGCATGCTGTTGGGCACCAGACAGACGGGCAAGAAGACGCTGGTGAAGTGTTTCGTGAAGCTGCTCGACGAGTTCAAGTTGGCTTCGGACGAGTTCAAGCGCGAGAAAATGCTTAGCAAACTTGTTGAATGCAGCGAGAGGATCCACGAGCTGGCCAAGCAGCAACAGTTGCGCGAAGAGCAGCTCGCCAGGGCCGAGCTGGCGCACCAGAAAAGCGCCAGCCGCAGACGACGCAGACGCTCCTCGGCCGGCGAGGACTGTGAGGAGGCCGGAAGTGAGCTTCGCGAGGGACGCAGAGGCAGAAGGGCCAGCCGGCTGCTGCAGACGATGCACCGGCGTCGTTCGAGGCTGAACTCGTGGTTCGGCGAACGGGTGGGCACCCGGCTGCTCAACTTGTCGCCCTCGAGCGCCCGCCGCCTCCAGACTCTGGTGGGCAGCTCGCTGAGGGCGCGCACAGACACACGCTCCTCCTCGCCCGACGCCCAAACAGAGACGCCCGCCGAGCGGCCAACTGTTGCCGGCGCTCAGCTGGCGCCGGAAGTGGACGCAGCCCAGCGGTGTCGCAGGCGCCACACGACCATCGAGGCGCCCATGGAGTCGCCGGGCTCCAGTCTGGCCGCGCGGGCGGAAGGGGCCACCGGAAACGAGGAGCGGCGCCAGTTGGGCAGTTCGCGGCGGCTCGACGTGGGCGAGCTGGCGGAGACGCGCGCAGGACAGTCGCAGGGCCTGAGGCAGCCGGCCGCGAGGAGGAGCCAGTTGTGTGTGGTGGCTGACATGGGCCGCAACAAGTCGGACACGAACATCAACTACTTGGGCTCCCACAACTGTCCCTCCACGCCCACCAGCGACTGGCCTGGGCGCGAGCAGCAGGCGGCCGTCGCGAGACTGCATCCGGTGGACAGAGAAGTCCAACGCGACTCGCAGCCCGCCGAGTGCCTCGAACTTCCGGCCGGCAGGCGCCGCTCGTCCATCGTGGGCGGCCGGCGACAGGTGGCCGTGGAGGCGCGCCGCAAGAGCAGTCTGGGCCAGCCACTGGCGGCCGCCTGCAGGAGACGTCAGTCGTTCGGGGTGGCTCGAATTGGCCGGCGGAGGAGGAAACTGCTGCTCAGCCTGAAGGAGCTCAATAGGCGCAAGTGGGCCGTCAAGTTCAACATCAGACGCCAGCTCAGCGACCGGATGCAGCAACAATTGGCCCAACAAATGGGAGACCATTCAACCTGCGGCCAAGAGACACCAGAGCCGCTCGGTGACAGTCTCATGCAGTCGCGAATGCCCGACGCCTTCCTGGTGGTCTACTCGATCAACGATAGGTGAGTCTAGTATTTGCACTTGTGGCTCACACGCTAATTCCATCAAAGAGGGTCATTTTTGAAATTCTAATAGCTCGAATCGTGGACTAGTTTAGACTAATCTTGCAAACAAATCTTGCCCCACGAATCGCTGAACATTTTCTTAATTCGCCTGCAGGGAATCCTTCGAGTATGCCGAGCTGCTGATTGGAAAGATCCGCCACTCTCAGCAACAGTCTGGCCGGCCCACCGATTTGGCCGCCGACAAAAGCGAGTCGTCCAAATTCATCACTCCGATTCCGATAATTTTGGTCGCAAACAAGAGCGACCTCCAAAGAGCCAGGCGGGTCAAAATCTCTGGTAAGTTTGGTTCCTCGTTTACTCATTGTCATTAGACTCAATGGCTGCTTCATACACAAAACTGCTTCTGCATCAAGAGTCAACAAAGTTTGAACATACAGACTATGTGAGTGCAGTTAAGGTGTATACATTTCGTTGATTGCTAACAAATACACAAAAAACCTTCTCAAAAAAATTGTCAAAAAATGGGAAATCACCAAATTCTCGCCTAAAATGAAGAGGGCAAAAGTGTGGCCAGAAGATATAGGTGCAAATTCATGGAGATAAGCTGTGCCATTGGATTCAATTTGGACAATCTGCTTGTCGGTCTTAGAACCCAACTTGTTCTCAAGCATCACATAGTTCTAAATTCAATTTTACGTCCAGGTAAGTGGATGATTTCACCTCCAGACAATGTAAATCAAATCAGCACCAATTACACACATTCTTCGCAATCGACTAATCTGATCTTTCTCTCACTCATGCACACTGATTGAAGGTTTCAAGGAGAAATACGCCAAATACAACCAGAGGAAGCACGGTCTAGACAACAACACCTTCTCAGTGGCGCCCTCTAAACACCAAACTGACACTCAGGGGAGCCACAAGACACTCGGGGCCTCAGCTGGGCCGGAAACACCTTCTGAGACAAACAAGGGCAACCTCCAGCGCTCCTCGTCGAGCGAGAATATTCTTGTTAGATTTTACAAGCGTTACGTCAGCGATAATCTGCCCCAAATCGAATCCAATTACAATTGCGATAACTTTTCCAAGTTGTGAATGACTATTTTCTTTCAGAAGCACAATAAAACAAGCTCATAAGAGTAACCTTCCTGTTCATAGACTCTGGCTCCTGTTCCTCACCCAGTCTCAACATCTTCCTTTCCAAAATACATCAGCCTCCTTCACTATTATATGAGCATCGGACTCTTTTATATGGCCTGGATCGTAAGAAATGCAGCTACACTTCACTCCTCACAAGCATACTTCTCATCATCGGTTTCCATATACTTAACGTGAATGCGTTTGAACAAATATGCAACTGAGGTAAAAGTCGCAACCCTTCTCGTGAGCTTAGGGAGTGACGGCTCTTATCGGGTTGTGGATCTTGCCATGCCCCTGCATCTTTTTGCCGGACTTAATATGGTAATATGGACTACATTATTGCCAAATCTATCATCCTCCCTCGTGCATAAGTGGCTGCATATGAGGATCACTGCAATGAAACATTCGGATAGCCTTTGCCGCCTCGCAGACGCACTGACTTGCACTGGCTGAGCGGGCCGCTTTCCACAACAACAAATTGTCACGTGTTCACTCATTTCAA
>Ga0268247_10000306_pt1 | contig 17175 bp, 17 predicted proteins | sample AgamicOrMae_FD_200245 | JGI IMG/M metagenome (GOLD analysis project Ga0268247, IMG submission 200245) | Agave microbial communities from Guanajuato, Mexico - Or.Ma.e (v2) (version 2) | ecosystem: Host-associated > Plants > Phyllosphere > Phylloplane/Leaf | place: Guanajuato, Mexico | collected...
CGCTTCCGCCCTTTCGAGAAGACAATCGAGGAGACAATCGAGGCGACATTCAGGCAGACAATATGGGAGACAGTCGGCGAGACATTCAGCGCCGCAGCCAGTCTCAGGCTGGCCTGCAGGTTGCGCACAGTGCACTCTGCCTGCAGTTCAGTGCTGCAGACTAGCTCTCTGGAGTGGTTCGTTCGCCGGCGTGCAGATGGCGCCACTGTTCCAGTGGAAAATTTGCATTCAGTTCTGCACACAGTCTGCGGCTGCCGATCGAGTGTGCAGTGCGCGTCAAAAATACGGTTACATTTCTGCGAAGAACTGGACAGAAATTTATCACCGTACTTTTGGCAGATAGTGTGCAGAAGATCGAAGCGGCAAAATATTCAGCAATATTTCAGCTTTCAATCTTTGGCACTTAATATTTCTTTAGCTCGCCGATTAGCTCTGGCCGCTCGCCAAGCTTTGAGAGCTCAAGCTTGCCAAGCCCGAGCTTTTTAGAGTGCCACTTCTCGGAAAAAACGGAGCCAGCTGGGCCCTGGCGCGTGACTGGCCGCTCGTCAGCTGCCGGTGAGTGGCGGCTGCCGATTGCAAAGTTGGGCGCCTTAGGTGCGACGCGAAGTGGTGATAACTGTGGCCGGAAAGTGGCAGTCCATCGCTAATGGCAAGACACGCCGATGAGCAGCGAAACAATTGTCTTTTGGTCCCGAGCGGCTTTGGTTGAGCTTGGGGCTGATCGGGCGCCATTGGGCGACTTGCGCGAACTGTTTGCCAATTTGCTATGCTAATGCAAATTGCCAGTCGCGAACTGCGATCTGCAGGCGCTAATTAGCAGCAAGGCAAAGGGCGCCTGACCAGCGGCCAACCAGCGCCCGGCCGGCAACAGTCTGTTGCTGGCGAACCAATCGAATGCACGCCGGCTAATTAAATCGCGCCCCACGAGCTTGGCACAACTGGCGCCCAACTGGCGCGCAAAACTGGCTCCACTTCCGGCGCTGGAGATTATTTGCGCCTGTGCGATTAATTGTTGCATGAGGCACGAGCCTTGTCTTGTGGGTTTAGGGCGCGCGCAGTTCATCCTAAGCAGTTCGAGCTGGCGCCTTTCGAGCGGAAACTTGGCCGAGTTGTGGCCGCAGTTTCGCGCTTTGGTCGCCCAAAATCGTGCGTCCTAAGTGGAGGCGCCAAGCAGAGCAGTTCGGCGTTGCTTCTTCTCTGCAAAATGCTGCTTAGCTTTGGCGAAAACGCAGAAGAAGAGCCGGAAAATGATGGCGACTTCACGCGAAACACTAACACTTAGCCCCCATTGGCCCTGCACTGCGCTCGATCCTTAGCTTCTCAGCTCTTAGCTCTAACTTCTCCTATTCATTGGCCCAACTTTGCCCAACTTGGTCCAACTTTTTGCTCTCGCAAACTTCTCAGCGCAAACTTCTCAGTCGAGCGCAAATTTCTCAACTCTTGATTTCCGATTCTGAGCTGAGCGCCCGACGCTTAGCTCAATGCATTGAGCTCGAGTATTGAATTTGCTCACGACCCTCGCCAATGATGAGCAGTGGTCGTCTTCTGGCGTCTTTTGCGCCCATTCATTGCGCTCTCCTTTCGCACAAATCGGCCCGAAAACACAAATTACGCCGACAACTGTGTGCAATACGCGTCCAGAGTGGCCAACATTCTGTTTGTTCAGCACTTGCACTGAGCCAACTGGCCAGCGAGATAGCGAGTCAGAAAGACAGTAAGACAAAAAGAAACAAAAAGACAAAAAGAAAGACAAAAAGCGGCAAGCTCTGGTGGCAGCTGCGAGGTGTCCCTGACGACTGGCCATTGAGAAGCCGGCCGACTGTTTGGGCAGCAGCTCGTTGCCTAAACAGACACCTGCGCGCGCCCCAAACTGCCTTTGTCTTCATGCGGGTCTTCGTGGGCCGCTGGGTGCGCGTCGAGTGGCAGCTGTGCAGACAGTCCATCGGAGACAGTCCATCGAAGACTGTCCATCGGAGACTGTCTCTCTTGGACTGTCCATCGGAGACTGTCTCTCTTGGCGAGCTGCGAACTTCGAGAACGTCTCAATTTTGGCGCTTTGTTCACTCTTGTCCAGTCTTGTTCGCGCGAGACTGTCTCTGGAGAGCTGCCTTCGCCTGCGGCTCGCCCGCCGCTCCTAATCTGCGGCAGCTCGTCGGGCGCAAAGGAGGCGCTCCCTTTCTGCTGCTCTTTTCCAGCGGCATTAATAAACATTCATCCGCTTCCTCCTTTTGGCTCGTCTCGCCTTCTCGGCGCTTGACTCTCCTCCTTCGATTGGGCGCCGCTTCAAGCCGGCAAACAATTGGCAGCCCAAGAGGCTGGTCTCGCGCAAACACGGAAGCGACCTGCTGGGAAACAAGTGTTCACACTCGCGCACAAGATTAGTATCTGGCCAGCAGAGTTGAGGTGCACAAGAACAACAGAAAGAGAGAGAGAGATGCCTAAGCAGTGCTAAAGTATTTCTCTTCAAGCACAACTGTGAAAGGCCGCTCACAGTTGCCGAAGACAGTCGCGCGCCCGCATCACTGCATGAAGGCGCTGCATTATTTATTATCATTATCATCTTTATTATTATCCCGGCGGACTGTTAATATTAACATGGGCGAGGAGACCATTGCCGCCGAGTGTCTGCGGCCACTTTTGAGCAACCAGCCCAAGCCTGCACGTCACTCACAAGCCAGACACACTTCCTCCCAAGCGTCCTCCTGGCGCACTGCTCCAAAAGGCCTTCTCCTCCTCTTTTTGGCACTTTTCCCTCTCCACTGGCTCGCTCCAAAGGCCAGCTTCGCGGCCGGAAACGAGCTCGCCAGCGGCGCTCAGACGCGCCGCCTGAGCACTATGGACTCGAAGCGGGGCGCCAGCAGCTGCATGTTGTTGGGCTGGCGCCAGAAGTCGTTGGGGCTGCTCACGGGCGAGCCTGGCTGCTGTTGGGTCGCCTGTTGCTGCTGTTGGTTTAGTAGTAGTTGTTTTTGTTGTTGCTGTTGTTGCTGTTGTTGTTGTTGTTGTTGTTGTTGTTGTTGCTGGTTAGCTAGTTGTTGGCGCTGCTGAGCGGCCAGAGTTTGCTGAGCGTGCGGAGTTTGCGGGCGACGTGGCGCCGCTTCGGTCGGCCCCGCCCCCTCGCCGCGCGGGCCCTCAGCGCGGGCTCTGCGCAGCACCACTCCGTGGCCCGCAGGCCCCGCCCTCGCGGCTTCTGCGGGCCGCGACTCGGCCCGCGCACCTCTGCGCGCGCTCCCCTGGGGCTGCGGGCCGGCCGCCGCTAAGCGCGCCGACTGGAACCCGTTGGGCCGGGCGCGCCGCTCGCCTGACCTCGGCTGAGCCTGTTGCGTCTGCTGCGGGCGCCTCGCGGGAGCTTGCTGGGGGCCACTGGGGGCAGCCACACTGCTGCTGGCCACCAGGCTGCTCGGCGGCGCTGCTGTGCTGGTGCTCGCGGGCAGCGTGAACGCCTCCAGCGGGCGGCTCGTCTGCGCCAGTGTGGTGCTCGTTGTGGGCGGCACTGTGGCGGCCGCAGTTGTGGTGGTCGCCGCGCTTGTTGTGGTTGTTGTCGTTGGAGTGGCTGTGGTTGTGGTTGTTGTGGCTGTTGGGACACTCGCCGGAAGGGTTGTGGCCTCCTGGGTCGAGCTGAATGAGGTGGGACTGCTGGGCGTCGGGACTGCCGCCGGGACGGGCGCGGAGAAGGCGTGGCTGCGGTCCCGCGGCTCTGCGTCGAGGCTGCGCCAGGGCGAACTGGGGCTGGCGAACTCGGGCTGCGGGAAGCTGTGCGTGCTTGTGGGCGGGGCGGGCTGGCCCGCGCGCGCCTCGTGCGTCGTGGCGATAGCGAACGAGAAGGAGTCCCCTGCTAGAGGCTGGCCCGCGGGGGCCGTCTGGTGCGCTCGCTGCGCCCCCTGCTGGCCCGCGAAACTCTCCTGCCCGCCAGCCTCATTGGGCGCCGGCTCACCGTTGAGAGGCTGCTCTTGGGGCTGGCCCAGCCGCTGGGTGGCCTGCTGCTGAGCCTGGCGAGGGGCCTGCTGGCTCGACGAGCCCACTGGGTCCTGCAGGGGCTGGAAGGACTGGAATTGGGGGGGATTTGGCTGAAATTGGGAAGGATTAGACGAGAATTGGGAAGGATTGGGCTGAAATTGGGGCAATTGGGCGGCGCTCAGTTGGGGCTGGCCGATCTGGGCGAGCAGCTGGGAGTCCTGGAAGGCGCGCTGGCGAGCCCCGTCGCTCATGATCCGGTTGCTGTAGTAGGAGAGGCCGCTGGTCACGTCGGCGTCGGTGAGAAAGGGCTCCGAGGGTCTGTTGATGACCTCGTTGAGGTACTGGAACTGGCTGGCGTGCTCGCAAGGGATGGCCTCGTCCACGAAGGCGCAGGTCAGAGTGAGCTGGTTGAACATGGTCTGGTTTCCGCACGCGTACGTCCAGTGGCGCCACTCCTTATTGATGATTATTAGAGATTGTTTTTGGAAATATGATCAAGAATCAGAGTTAGTGACTTTTCTAGCTTTTCTAGTGCTTCTTATTGATTCTAAGCTTTATTCTAAGAGTCTTCCCGAAGACAGTCACACTTACCGAGCGGCCCTGAGCGCCCACTTGGCGCTGGCACAGGTGGAAGATGCGACAATCGTTGTCCACGTCGCCAAAGTAGCCGTCTCGCTGGCACCGGAAGGTCGACTTTGGCCGGAAGCCGAGGATGTTCTCGATTCCGTCGGGCAGATTCATCACCAGCGAGCTTTCGGCCACTGTCTGGAGGGCGCAGCTTGCAAGCTGGATTACTATTAGAAGAGCCACACTGAGAGTGGCAAGCCTCGTTTTGTTATGATAAGCCATTTTGGGCCATTTTGGCCATTTAAGCAAATTTCTTTCACACTTGGCCGAGTTCCAATGCTCGTTCGAGTTGCCGAAAAAGTTGCCTGAAACTTTTTCCCTACAGACTGTTGCACTTGCCAGCGACGAGCATCTGTGGCACGTGCTGCGAGCTGTTCCTTTGGCCTTCGAGTTCCCTTCCGGCCGTCTGTTTGCGGCCGAGCTTGGCGCCAGCAGCGCTCTGTGGGCGCCCATTTGTGCGACCAAATGAGACTGTCCACGTGGGTGGGACTGCATCGAACTGTTGGCCTGTTGAGTATCACAATAGATTAGCTGCACTGGTCCATTTTGCCGTTCGGTGGCGGCCCATTTGGAGAGGAAGTTGGGCGGAAGTTGCGGCGAAACGCGAGGCATCTGTTAGTCCAAATGGGTCAGTGTATAGCTAGAAGGCGGAGCTGATAATTCGGCCTAATCTGGTTACTTTGTTTCGTTGTTATTTGTTGCGATCTGGTGGACGCACGCAGATATTCTGACAGATATTCGTGCACAATTGTGCATGGCGAGCGGCGCTAATGGTCTCTGCTGGCCAATTGTCGCCTGTTTGACCACACTTGTCCAAGTGGCTGGCCGAGAAGAAAGCGGAAGAGAAGGCGCCAAGGCAGAAGAGAGACAGACTTGCGGCCGCAACAGGTTTTCGGATCAAGTTTCAGCCACAGGATGGAAGAAAATAGAGATATTTTGGCTTAATGAAAAGATGGAAAACGATCGAGCTTCTTCCGGCCACCTTTCGGCCTGCCAGAGAGTGTCTTACGAGTTGGATTGGACCAAATGGTGCACACCAGTGAAAATGCGCTCGCTTTTTTCAGGACAACTCGCTTTTTTTTGGACGCACCAGCCGAAATGTGAGCCACCAAGCAAGCTGGAAAAGCCGCCTCCTAAGGCCAATCGGCCATGCTAATCTAAATTGCGTGCCGACTTCCAATTTGTCGGCCCAATTTGGCTCCGCTAACACTCTTTCGGGCGGCCACCACAAAGCCCTGATCTTGATCATCGTTGTTTAGAAGAATCTCGTCCGCTTTTCAGCTTTCGGGGCCGGCAAATTTGAGAGAAAAATGCAGAGAAATTGAGCTCCCAATTTCAAGCCAGGCTGATCAAGAGCAGCGGAAGTTCTAAGCAACGAGAGCTTAGGTAGAGATTCTAAAGAGGAAGTCCCACTCAGCCTCAGCTCGCCAATGGGCCACACGAGAGGCCAGAGCGAGCACTCAATTAGGATCAATTTGGAGATTGGAAGTTGGGCAATTTTTGTGAAATTTTCTGAATTTGAAAATGTGGAAAAATGTGAAAAGTTGTAAAAATTGCATAACGAGACAGTGTGAGAGAAAAATGAGATAGACCTTAGGCCGAATGGTGGCCAAGACTAAGGGTTGCAAGATGCATGTGCGACTTTGGACGCCACCACGAGCCTCAAACGACTCTTTTGCGGCCAACTTTGGCTGTTGACACTTGAACTTGCCAATTGGCCGCCCGAAAGCTCACAAGTGTCAGTTATGCACAAAGTGCTGAAAGAATCGAGTCGAGTTGCTCAAAATGAGGGATAAAAGTCCTTTCCTTAGGTAAAATGTGGATTTTTTAGCCTCTTCTTGGTCGAACTGTTACCTCTTCTTGGCCAGTGTCTAGCCCTCATCATTGGCCATCAAATTTGGTTGCGCAATTTCGGCTGATATCTAGCCCAAATAGAGTCCAAATAGAGCCACATTTTCGCGAACTTGAATGTATCTTTATTTATCGCCATGATTATGCTAAAACAAGATCGCCAATCCGTCTCCCAATCTGTTGGGCCACTTTGATGGGAGACAAAACTCACACACAAACGAGCAGAGTTGCTTTGCTTAGGCAATGAGAATGAGATGAAAGGGGCGAAGAAAAGATCTTCTGAATAGAGTGAGAGACTTTTGCTGGGAGGGAAATAGGCAAGAGAGTTTCCAAAAGAGCATAAACAGCAAACCGCAATCCAATTGGACTGCGAGCTGGCCACTCAATTCGGACATTAGACGCAAGGAGTGATCATTAGTGGCCACTGTTGGAGGAGGAGGCGGCGCTCGAGTTCAGGCGAGAGACTAGAGACAGTGGATGGGAAACAAACGGGCGATCATTTTTGTTTGTTCTAATCAATTTTACGACCCCTTTTTTTACGATTCATTCGTTTGTTTGCTCGCTTGGCAGCTCACTCGCTTGCCAAGAAGCCGCCCAACTGGTGCCAGAAAAAGCCGCCAGAAAAAGCTGGCTGCCGACCACTGGCTTGCACAATGCCCGATTGTTTGGCTCAAATCAATGGATGGTCTCGAGAAGCAAATGAGCAATTCTAAATTTGGACTCCAAATTCGTCCATTTTATTTGCTCGACTTTCCCATTCGCCTCCAGGAGGCCAAATAAGACCAAGACTGCCTCTTGTTCTGATTTCCTCCTAGAGACAGATGTCTGATTATTTTATCGTTCACCTTCGGGCGCCCCAAAGGGAAGAGAACAAATCTGATAGCCACTTGTTGTTGTTGTTTGTCTGCCGTTGCTTTTGATCAATTAATATTCTCCCCCCGCCAATCAAATGCACTGTTGGCGCTGGCCAAGAACCAACATTTCCAGCCCCAGTCTCTGTCTCTGTCTCTCTGTCTCTCTCTCTCTCTCTCAGTCTATCTCTCTCTTTCGCTCGCCATTCATTCATTGTTTTGCACTCTCATTTCAAAGCAAATGAGACGCAAACAAAAGTCCACCAAATCCGCCCCGAACTCACTTCCACTTCCACCTTCAAGCATTGCAACATTGCTTGCATTGGACTGCGCTGCAATCGATCAAAATTTCGCCTCCGAACTGGAGCCAAAAGAGATTCATACAAATGCGAAGTTTGGCCAGAGATTAGGCTGGATTTTTCCGTTGCTTATGACTCGGCCGATTGCATAAGTTTGGATTGCGGGAGCAAAAATGCATCAATCAGGGCAAAAAAGAGCATTCTGGCCGAACGAGAGAAATCTCCCTCCAGCTTTTCAGAGCTTCTCTACGGACAGTCTACAGCTCTCAACCTGCTTCAGCCTTGAATGGACGAAAATTCTCATCTGAATGCAGAGTTTAGATAACATTTTGAGAGACAAAACGAGTATTGGATGATTATCCAATACTCTTTTTGCGATATTCTGCAATCTAAAGATTTCATTCTGCATTCCAGAATGAAATCAACGAGTGACCAAAGCACAAAAGGTAAACAAACCTACCTGCTTGCCCGATCGACTCGATGGACAAATCACCCTGGGCGACAAGTGGCCGCTCCTCGTCTGTTGGAGTTTCAAAGGTTCAAGCGTTTTCAACTGGAACTACTTCCGTCTAGCTTGCTGTCTGTCTTCCGCTGTCTTGGCACTTTGACTCTGGTGACAGTCTCTGACAACAATTCTGGCAGTCTTGCTGGATTGAAATCCTGAGCTGCTTGCTGCTATCAGTTGCTTGCTGCAAGTGTTTGCGACTTCTCACTTCATGTGCTCGTTTGTCTTTTCGGTTTTCGCATTTATCAGCTCACAGTTTGACTGCTGAAATCTTCCTACTTAGCTCTTCAACTCTTGCTTCTGCTTTGCTTCTCTCGAGCGGCTGGCTTCCACTGACAATGACTGGCCCTGGTTGCGCGTTTCCACCATTTGCCTAATTGAATTCTAGTGTCGAATGGGGCGCTCTCGATCTTGAACACAGTCTGGCAGTTTCTGCTTCTGGCGATCTCTGCTAATAAAAACTGGCACGACTAATAATAATACTTGCAGTTGCAGCGAGTTGGCTCTCTGTATTGGCTGGCTATGTGATGTGACTGGAACTGTTGTTGTGCTGTGAAGCTTGAGAGTGGGCCAGCTAGTCTGACGGGCCAGTAACAGTTGGCGGCAGTGTGCAATGATCGCGGAGGAAGAGGGTCGGCCCGTTGGGAGGAAGTGAGCGGCGAGAGTGAGAGGAAGGCAGAGGTGAGAGAGAGAGGCAGTAAAAGGGTGGGGGAGAAAGTGAAAGTGAAGAGTGAGAGTAAGACTGAGAGAGGCGGCTTGGAAGAGTGTATCAGTGGCCAGCTATTTTGCATGGGCTCGTTGGGCCGAGTTTGCGCACTTGGCACCCACTCAACGCAGGGCACAGAGCGCCAAGCAGACGGGCGCCAAAAGTGTGCGCTTGTGTTTATGTTTTTCAGGGGGCGTGTCAGCCAGTTTGCATTGCTTTGCCTTGGAGCGCGCGTGCGAGACTGTGGCAGAAAAGAGCGGCCGGCTGGCGGCAGTCCAACTCCCTGCAGGTTGGAGTCCGCCTTTTGCTCATGCTTGCTTAGCGGCCGTCCGTTTTGCCTCGAGAACCATTCCATCAGAGCCGAGTGCTGGAGAGACAGCTGCAAGGAAGCCGCCCGAAGAAGGACCAGGGCCAATCGGCTGGCAATTGACCGCGAAAGATGATCGATTGACACTTGTCTCCCATGTGAGCTGCCCAAGTGAGCGAGTGGGCCGCCGCCACATGGATTTGAGAGACAGAGAGAGAGAGAGAGAGAGACACTCTCTCAGGTGCTGTACCTGATCCTCGCTAAGCAGCTAAGCTAAGCCAACTTGTAAGTGTGTGCTGCTGCTCCACAGCCAACTATTGCAGGCCACCAGTTGCTCTTTGCAGCCCTTTTTGCCTTTTTTCTTCCACCAAATCGATCACACGAGCGCCTGGAATAAATGTTAATTAGACAGTCCTTTTACATACAGTTCCAGTCTACGCCAAGACGTGTGTGTGTTTGGGCTCTTTTTGTCGCAATCTTGTCTGAGAGAGAGAGAAATTGAAAGAAAAAAATTCACTTGACCAACTTGGAACAGCCCGAGAACAGCTTTTGAACAAAATTCAGCCACACGCAGTCCCACTTGCTCTGCTTGGCACTTTTGCCCTACCACCACCGCTTCTGACACTCTCTCAAGGCAACAACAAAATGGATAACGAGACCAGATTAAACTAATTACAGCCACATGCCATCCACGCAGCCCCTCCTGCTCCCACTCGGGCTGCCTGCCTTTCCGTTTCGCGTCTCCTCCGCCTGGGCAGTCCATCGATCTGGCGGCATTATTCTTTTATCGCCCAAAAGGGTGAGAGATAGTCGCGCTCGCAAAGACGCCCTCTGGGCTAGTGTGGCGCCCAGCCAGCCCAGTGTGGAGCCAGTGGCTGGCAGTTGGCGAGCACTTGCATGCAATGGTGCTCTTCTCTTTCGGCTCTGGTGAGTTACTGTGTGTTGCTTTCGGTGTGCTGCTTTCGTTTTCAGTTTCAGTTTCAGTTTCGTTCCTCTGCTTTAGCTTGATCTTGAGGGCGGCCCTTTGCCACCACGCACCAGACCATAGCCCCGGCCGATTGAATATCCGAGAGCCCCTCAGCGTGACTGGCCGCCACTTGGCCAGCAACAAGCTACGAGGAAGGAAGAGGAACTCGGCGGAAGAGCAAGAAGCGCGAGGGGGCGGCTCTCCTCTGGACGTGCGCGCCTTGAGCTCGCCAATTGGCCTTTTCTGCCCGTGAAGTTTGCCTTCTCGTTGCTCTTTTGACAGTCGCATGGGTGGGCATCGGCACTTAGAGAGGGGCGATACAGTATGTAGTTGCTGAGCATGCTGAAAAAGGCACACAGACCACAGAGACGATCTCTCTCTCTCTCTCTCTCTCTCTCTCTCTTTCTCGTCCAGAGAAAGAGAGGCTGCCGCCTGTTGCCTGGTTGCCAGTTGCTCCATTGATGAGGAGCAGTATCACCAAGCGCCAAGTGGCAGCAATTTGGTCAAGGTGAAGGTGGAGATTGGGCAAGAGCGCGAGAGCAGAGCGGGCGCAGAATTGGAGGGCAGAGAGGCGGAGGGAGAAAAGGAGAGAGAAGAGAAGAGAAGAGTGAGGAGAAGAGTGAAGAGAAGAGCTTCCTCTTCTCTGAAGGGACAAAAAGAAGGAGAGAATGTTGGAAAAAGTTAACTAACTAACTTGGAATTGCGAAACGGAGCTCGTCGAGTTGGCTGGTTTCTGGAAACTAGTTTGCACGAAACTTGAACCGCCTTTTAGGCTAGCCATTGGGCTGAAGAACACTCTTGGCCCATTCACAGCAGAGAATGAAGCCCGTAGAGCAGAGCAAAAAGAGGAGCTTCCTCTTTTTGTTGGGAAAATAAATAAATAAATAATCGACTGCTCGTCTCCCTCGCTCTCTCATCTGGCGTTCTAACTGGCACGTTCCCCAAGGAGCCGGAGCTTGAATTGCGCTCTGGATGCGTGATTAATTTTTCCGATTTTCCCAACTTGGCTGGCCAGCTAGTCCAGCTGATCGAGACTCTCTCTCTTTCTGGATGCTCAGAGCTCAGATGAAGGAGCTCGCACGCGGCACACTATCTGGAGGGCCACCTTTGTTGGCAAAAAGGAGTTTGTTGCAAACTGCTTTCCTTCGGCACGCGAGCTCGCCCGCCAGCCCAAAGCAAAGGGCCACTTGATGGCCAAAAGGGGTTAATGATGACAACAATGGTTCTTGTCTAATTGTTCTGTCAGCGAAAAATGGCCGCCCTGCCAAGTGTGTGTGTGAGAGATAGAGAGAGAGAGAGAGTTTGAGACTGTCTACGAGCCAAGTGCACGCCACCCACACCTTTGGGCAAGCTCGCCGGCCCAAAGGTGGTTGGTTCCTCATGATCGGGCGCGAAATCGAGCCCGAAAGAGTGGACACGGCGCCTTGCAGACACGGCTTGGCCGCCCACTGGCTGCCCTCAGTGCGCAACACTGCCTCTTTTGCTGCTGCTGCTCTTGACCAGCTCGAACGGGCGCTCACTCGCCACACTGAAACGCGCCAACTGCACTCGGAAAGTGGACGCCAAGTGGACGCCAAATGGACTAGGCACGCCGGCTCACCTTAGCCATAATGGAGCTCTCGTTTCCGCGCTCGCCTCCTGCCTCTTGGCGGCCCTTTCTTGCGATCCATTTCAACGCATTCATTGGGCCTATTTTGTCGCCCAATGAATGCCCTCAGCGCCTGCCAGCTCGGCTCCATTGGTGCAGCTTGGCGAGCTCGACAAGCCAGCTTGGCCGCTGGCTCGCCGGAATGTGATCTCGATGGCGCAAATGATTAATGTCGATCGATTTGCGTGCCCGTGCAGGTGTCTGGCGCGCCTGAGTCTGTGTCTGCCCCCATGCGTTGGGGAATTCAATATCACTCGGCGCCGACTAATGGCCTCACCTAAGGCACCGTGGGCGATCTGCGCCACTCTCTCTCTCTCTCACTTTCTTGAGCCAGTGGATGCGGGCGAAAAAAGCTGCACAAGTGGCCGCCTTTCACTCGCTTTTGGGCCGCCTTCTGGCCACTGGCCGGCAGTGAAAGTGTTGCGTCAGGAAAAAGCGGCCAGCCAAGCCGACAGACAAGCCTCCTGCTCCAGAGCCCAAATCTCCCGCTTCCGAGCGTCCAAATGCGCGCCCACAACTCCACACAAGCTCCAGGGCGCAACTTCCTGGCCGGCCGAGGCTAAGCCGGCGAATCGGAGCCTGGCCGGCCAAAGGGCAACAAGTGGCCAAATGGCGCCGCCAACTGCTGCACGTGGCCTTGCGTCATGGTGTTGCGCGCCCTTCTTTTGCCCAACTGGAGCCGCTTGGCGTGAAGTCTCAATCAAGCTCGCCGCCTAGCCCACAAACCATTGTTCACTCTGCTCTTTGTCTGTCGGCGCGTCTCAGCTCGCCTCTCAGCCTCTCGCCTCTTGCCAGCCGTCTTGGCAGCCCTTTGGAGTCTTGACAGGGCTGCAAACACTCACAGGGCCGCTGCACAGGCCAGAAAGGCTGCATCCTCGAGCCGTTTTTCTGCAAATTTGCCAACATGCTGCCCCAATGCACTGAGCGAACGGACGCCTAAATGCTAAAGCGTGCCACCGGCATGACTAATTTGAATAGCATCATACAAATACACACCCCCAATTGGCTGCATGCATCTTAGACTAGGACAAATGGCTCACACTGGTCGCATCCTGCGAGACTTGTGTGGACCTGTGCAGGACTGTCTCGCGCAAGCCTCCACTGCAAGATGAACAATATGCCAGCCAAGGGCCGCTCCTTAGCTCTGCAAGCACTTGCTGGCCTACACCTAAGCTCCGACGAACTGGCCACACCATTCCAGTGGGCGCCATTTCGGCTCCACTCCACTGCAGCGACGCCAAACACTGCACTTCGGCCGTCTACTAGCTGCCCGAGTGCAAAGGATGCACAGAAAGCGCCAAGACCGACTGGCAAGACCGACTGGCAAGACCGGCTGGCAAGACTGAGCGGCAAGAGCGAGTGCAAAGGAAGCACAGAGAGCGGCTGGCCCTCAGATTGGCCGAGTCATTATACACCGATCGTGGTGTAATATTAGCCTCCAGTTTTCGGCGCGCCACAAGTGCCGCTTCGGGCCGAGACTGTGCAAAGTGCTGCCTGTTACAGTGCTCTGGCCAGCAACGTTCGCCCTCATTGGACGGACCAACTCGGGCAGCTTGGCGCGCCGGAACACAGCTCGCCGAGTGGATCTGGAGAGGACCTGTTGTTTTGCGACCACCAGGACGAGCTGGGCTGCACAGCGAGAGCCTCCGCTCTCGCTGAGGGGCGGCTCTGGAGGAGAAGTCGAGCGTTGCGTTCGGCTCAACGGCGCGTCCAGCTGAAATGGGTGCCCTGGAGGAGCCACAACAACACTTAGCGCGGCTTTGGGCCGGCCGGGAGCCAGCTGGCGGCCAGAATGTGAGTGAATTGGAACGGATTGAAAGAGCTAAGGAGCGCCGAGGGGAAGAGGCAGGAAATGGATGCTCAAGTATCGACAGGCCAGAGGAGCTTCCCGCGGCGCTCAACATTGGCCGCCATCATTTATATTGATGATGATGATTTGCATAGTAGCAACTTGCAACGGACACACACAAATGGACACAAGCTCCAGCGGACACACAAACAGACACTCGCGCGAGCCACAACCTTGTTTGGGCCTCGCGCAGTGCTGTACTGGCGGCTCTTGGCGGAGATTATCCGAACAACAGGTAGCCGCTAAGGAGGCGCAAGCTCGCCAAGCTTATCTGCCTGGCGCCACTTTGAATCCTGGTCCAGCTTTGGCTTTCACTGGCTCGCTCAGAGAAGATATATAATAGGAAGCAAACTCAAACAGAAGCTGCAGAGATGTGGCTAATTTTATGCACTTCCGCTTGCGCTCAATCATCCTTGTGGGCCGAGAATTCTGGCACCCAATTGTTCTTCCTTCTTGGCCCTCTTCGCTCTTCATTACTGTCAGGCCGAAGGGAGAGAGTGAGAATGGCAAAAATAAATACAAATCCCACCACTGCTCATCCCTGTTGCCAAAGTAAAATCAATGTTCAATAAAGTAAGGCTTAAATTTCATTCTCCTTCCGAGTGCAGCTTTACCTGCACTTTCCCTTTCCTCTCGACAAGTCCAACTCTGCACTTCGACTTCTTTTTGCCAAGGGAAAAAGGCAAAAAACAGTCCGAAGCCAAACTTAAGTGGCCTTTGTGTTCGAATTGTGCTTGCCTCCCTCTTTCGTTTTCCCAGCCATGGACTATCCTTCCACTTCTTCGCCACCATTGCAATTGCAAAAACATGAGCACAGGCCAGAAACTAATTACACCCCTGCCTCCGCTATCGATTTCAAAAATCTATCTATTCCACATCGCCCACCTCTCGTCACTTGTGCTCCCCTCCCAGACCTCATGTGTTCCTCTTTTTGTTCTCCAACTTCGAGTGGGCGTCTAATGATGTCTGACGTAGCACAATCGCCGCCACCACGTACACTTCTGTCTCATCTCGACACGGATTCTCCCCGAATATCTTACCATTTTCGTGATTAACTGCTCTCACTGATGACTAACTTCTACCAAAGTGCCAGAGGGAGCCGTCCTGCGGAACTGGATCAATATTGGGAGTTATGATTATCGCTCTCTCTCTCTCTCTCTCTCTTTGTCTGGCTTGCAGTATCTGGCACCCATACAATGAACCACCTTCAGCAGACTGGGCGAGATTACCGGATCACGTCAGTCATCAGTCCCACTCACAGTTCATACGAATCGCACCTCTAGGATATCAAGTTGATGCTATGATAGGTTGGGCTCTAGATTGAGTGGGCAAAGAGGACTCCAGAAACTTGTGGATACTGCTGAAGTCCAATGGTCTGTTTGCGTCATTCTCGTGCGCAATCGCGCACTCGCCAACATGTGGCTTCATGTCTGACACGCGTTTGTTTACATTGTCATCATGATGAAAATGTAGTGGCGGCTTCCAAATAGATCTACAATATTACCTCTTAGTCATTATTATTATTTCCCTAGTACAACCACACCTTTACCTTTCAGTTCTTTTTATGCATGGCACACTCCAACGCCTAGCGCCACCAATAGTAGGTTTCAATTATTTACCTAATTGGAATAGACTATCTGTCCACTCAAAGGTCTACATTGTTCTCCACTCCAATCATTAATTGTTCTTATTTTACACAGAATCAATTGATAAACCCATAGGTAAACCTGCGCACATGATCATTTTTAGAGCTCGGGGGTATTCTAGTGAAATCTTTAAGTACTTTACCTACAGTAAGTGCCTATGATGATAAGCATTCTCAAAACCCTTTCCAAAATACTTTAACATTCACCTCGAGAGCCATCTACTGCTTGGTAGAATATTTATTATTAGATAAGGAGAGATCTTGCCTCGTCAGACTGTTTTATGTGCAAAACTAGGTTGTCAAGGGAACGATAGCCAATCAACTATGGAATTTGCTGAGATTATAAAGAAGCCCAAGGTCGATGAAGTTGTCCTGAGACGTCCACTTCTCAAACCTACAGAGGTTGTATTGTGCATCACCGGGCACCATATCATCCTATCGTCCAGAACCGATAACGATGATGAATTGTGGATACTACATGCGATGGTCGATTCGACTGAAATTAGGCAGAACAACAAACAAAACTCCCTTATTATTAAGTGCAAAAACTTTCGAGTGATACAACTAGATATGAAAAGTCCAGAGGATTTGAGATCCGTTGCTGATTCTATTGATTTCTTATCCAATCTAGGTGATCCGCGCCTAATGTATCCATTCTATTACTGTCGCAATTTCAATATCATAGAAGATGGGTGGCAAACATTCGAACTGGAGAGAGAGTATATGAAGATCTTACAATCAACTGATGACTGGCGTATATCAAGTGCCAATAAAGATTACAAACTGTGTTCAACTTATCCACAGAAAGTAATAGTCCCGAAAACAATTACCGATGAAAGCCTAGTCAAGGTAGCACAATTTAGATGCTTAGGCCGCTTTCCTATATTAAGTTATTTACATAAGCCTAACCGAGCCGTGATTGTTCGCTCCGGACAACCTATGGTTGGTCCAGGCAACAAACGTTGCAAAGAGGACGAAAGATTGCTTACCACTATAATCGGAAATCAGCGGGGACATATCATTGATACAAGGCATGAAAACATATCAGAGCTAGCGAAGAAAAAAGGAGGCGGCCATGAGCCCGAAATGCACTACCCTCTATTGAGGCGTTCCCACAAGCCAATAGTCAGATATAACACTTTGATAGATTCATTACAAAAATTGATTGAAGGATGTCAGGATAAACAATTGACTACAGAGAAATGGATCTCAACACTGGAAGATTCCAACTGGTTTGGACACCTTCAAAGTGTTCTAGATTGTGCCTGCGTTGTTGCCCAGTGTATAGATCACGAAGGTGCCTCAGTTCTTGTTCATGGCTCTGAAGGAATGGACTCGACTCTGTTAGTCTGCTCACTATCCCAGATAATATTAGATCCCGATTGTCGGACCGTTCAAGGTTTCGAAGCTCTGATTGAACGTGAATGGCTACAGGCTGGACATCCTTATGCCACCCGTTGCAGCCATTCAGCCTACGCACCCATGAAATCTAGTGGTCTTGACAAACGCGAGCACAGTCCGGTATTTTTACTGTTCCTCGATTGTGTTTGGCAAATAATGCAACAGTTTCAATGCTCGTTCGAGTTCAACGAAGACTTCCTCATCTTGTTGTTAGATCATGCTTACGGTTCCGAGTTTGGCACTTTTTTAGGTAACAGCCCCAAAGAAATGGACCAACTAGGATTCGCCCAGAAAACCACTTCATTGTGGTCTTACACAAACAGACCGGAAGTGCTGGAGGAGTGCATGAACCCAGTCTATGAGCCGAACGAAAAGGTAATATGGCCATCGGTCGCGCCTCAAAGTCTAGAACTCTGGGAAAGTGTTTATCTAAGATGGACGGTAGATATGCGATTCAAGGAAAAGGCTAAAGAGCGACTGAAGTTCATCAGGAACGAGCAGAAAAGGCTGAGGGCAGAAGAGGAACAACTTAGACTCAGACTGGAGGGCCCATTAGACTTGAACG
>Ga0268247_10000308_pt1 | contig 17158 bp, 17 predicted proteins | sample AgamicOrMae_FD_200245 | JGI IMG/M metagenome (GOLD analysis project Ga0268247, IMG submission 200245) | Agave microbial communities from Guanajuato, Mexico - Or.Ma.e (v2) (version 2) | ecosystem: Host-associated > Plants > Phyllosphere > Phylloplane/Leaf | place: Guanajuato, Mexico | collected...
CCTGCGGGATTCTCCGCAGCGCTTTTTATTCATTTCGGGCAGTTCTGTAAATATATTGGCGTATTGTACTGTCCCCTCGCTGCCTCTAATTATTCTGTCAATACGGTCTGTATGTGACGCTTACGGATGCTGCAGGTCGCACCCGGTCCTTTCAGTATAGAGGATTTGCCTGCGGGACAGGGCGGAGACGACCTGCAGGTCACGGTGTATGGGGCGGACGGGCATAACCAGTTCTTTACGGTTCCGTGGCAGACGCCTGCCGTGGCGCTGCACGAAGGATACCTCAGGTACAGCGTGGCCGCAGGCCACTACCGCCCCTCGGAGGCGGAGGTTACTCCGGCACCGTTTGTACAGGCCACCCTGATGTACGGGCTGCCTCGCGGGCTTACTCTCTATGGCGGACTGCAGGAGGCAGCAGACTACAGCGGGGCATCGCTGGGACTCGGTAGCTCGCTGGGGCGTTGGGGCGCTGTCTCGGCTGACGCCACAACGGACCGTGCCCGTACACCGTACGACGGGGCAAGTGCCGGAACTGCCTGGCGGATACGCTACAGCAGCCGGCTGGGCGACACAACGGGACTTGCCCTGTCAAGCGTGCAGTACGCCTCACCCGGCTACCGGTCCATGACTGATACCCTGGACCGCTGGCGGCGTGACAGTGAGGGCCCTTCGGGATACGCACAGCAGTCCGTGCGCGGTCGCAGCATGCTGCAGGTAAGCCAGTCGCTGGGCGCGGCGGGCGGGCTGAATCTGAACGTCACCCGCACTGACTGGCGGGGCGGCAGCGGACCGGACTACGGTTACGGCGCCAGCTGGAGCTCATCGCTGAAGGGCGCGTCCGTGTCGCTCAGCTGGCAGCAGAGCCTTACCGGGCGCGGCTGCCGGGACAGCCTGCTGAGCCTGTGGCTGAGCGTACCGCTCGGCCAGAGCACCCGCGCCAGCTGGAGCCTGACGGCCCCGTATCAGGGCGCACAGACACAGGAAGTGGCGCTGAGTGGCCGGACGGAGAACGACCAGCTGGACTGGAGCGTGCGGGAAAGGTACCTCCCCGGCAGCGGGTCAGGCCTGGCGGGCGGCAGCCTGCACGCGGGATGGACCGGGACCTACGGGACGGCCGATATCGGCTACAGCTACGGCGCATCGGGCCGGCAGACCGACGTCAGCGTGGCAGGCGGCATGATTGCTCACCGGCATGGTGTGACGTTCAGTCAGCCGCTGACCGACACGGTAGCACTGGTCAGTGCCCGCGGCGCTGCGGGTGTGGGCGTGGGCGGTTTGCCGGGCGTGCGTACGGACCGGCGAGGCTACACCGCCGTGTCCGGGCTGGCGGAGTATCAGGACAACACGGTGAGCCTGGACCCCACCACTCTGCCGGACAATGCGGACGTGCCGCAGACCGACGTGAGAGTGGTGCCGGCGGCCGGTGCAATCGTGATGGCGTCCTTCCGGACGCGGACCGGCGCCCGGGCGCTGGTCACGCTTAAGCACCCGGACGGGACGCCCGTGCCCTTCGGGGCGCAGGTGCGCGTGGCAGGACAGTCCGACGGCGCGGGCCTTGCGGACGGCAGCGGGCAGGCCTTTATTACCGGCCTGCCGCCTTCGGGCCGCCTGATGGTCCGCGCGGGCAGCGAGCGCTGCCAGGCAGACTATCGGCTGCGCGGAGAAAAGGGCCCGGCCGGCCTGTACACCTTCAGCGCGGTCTGTCGCCGTGCTGCACAACACGGAGAAAAACATGAATAACGCAACCGCCAGCGCCCGGCGCTGGCAACTTGCCCTGACGGGGCTGCTGCTGACCGTGGCGGGAGTCGCTCAGGCCGGCCCTGTGCTTCAGCTGACTGCCACCGCGGGCCTGCAGGCCGGGCCGGTCAGGGACGGCACGCTGCTGATGCGGGGTCGCGTCAGCAGCAACGCGCCGCATGGCGGCTTCCGGCTGTGGTGCGCCGCAGATGTGGCGGGGGGCAGCTCAGCCCGCTGCCTACTGACCGGGCAGCGGCATGCCGGGAACACCCTGCGGGTGCGCCTGAGCGGGGAGGGATGGCAGCCGGGGCCGCCGCCGGAAGGCGGAATGATGACGGTTAACGCGGAGCGCAGCGTTGCGTTCCGCATTGAGGCCGACGGCGACCAGAACGCCGCCGCCGACACGTGGACTGTAGCGCTGAGCGCGGCCACAAAAGACTGAGACCGGCAGTTATGCCGGCACAGAAAATACTCAACCAAAGAGGAAAATACCATGAAAATGCGTTTACTGACTGCCCTTGTCGCCGCCGGCTGTTTCAGCCAGGTGACCGTGGCTAATGCAGTCGGTCTGACAACGGGTAGTATCAGCAATCAAACCACCGCCACGGCCACCGTGACGCTGAACCAGCCCATAACGCTGGAAAACACCCTTACTCCAGAATCCGGACTGAAGGCGGGTCAGGAAGCCACCCCCGGCGAGCTCCGTCTTGCAAAGGGTAAACTAGCTATTAAGGAGGCCGGGGTCAAGGCGCGGCTGGCCCTCAAAGCGGCTGAGAGTCAAACCGTCCCATTTACAGTGTATGCAACGGGCCATGAAAACGATGATGAGTACAAGCTAGCCTATGTGGTGTTACCGACCGACAGAGACTATAGTGCCTTTGATGACTTCTTGGCAGACGGGTACTACGCTGTCATGAACGATGAAATCAATAGCCTGGATTATGATGTTGTTCTTTACACCCCAAAAGCCCCCAAAGCGGGCAGCTATACCGTCAGCGCGACGGGCGCCGTCTACAATCCATAACGCACCAGCCTGGCCTTTTTAGCGACCGGCAGGGGGCACCATCGCGCGGACCCTGCCGGCGTAACGGGAGAAAACAGTGACGCTGATGAGGAAAGACAACAATACCGGCCGGGCCGTGCGCCCGTTCAGCGCTACGGACCTGGCTGCCAGGCTGGGGCAGTACGGCTTCACCGAATGCAGCACGCTGCGGGCATTTATACTCAGCATCTGCGGCGACGCCCCCGGCTCCCCAGAGCTGGGCTACATCCGGCTCAAGCTCAGGGAGTGCCTGAGCCGCCACGACGACGGCAGCGCCTGGTTTGCGGACCTGCGCGAAGCTGAAAGGTGGGCGTCCGCAGAAATGGGGGCGATGAGTGGGCAGACCGATCACGGCCTCTTCGGCTGACGCTAAAAAGCTAAAGCGCGGGTCGTCACGGAAGCCGGCTATCAGACCGACGGACAGGCTGCGCGACCTGCAGCCATGGAAAGGTGAACTGTCGGGCCACGGGGGGATTCAGAACCGGTAGCTTACCTGCAGCGAGCCCTGACTGTCGCGGTAGCCACCGCCTCCGGCCTGCTGCGTGAACACCAGGGCGCCCGACAGGCTCCGCGACAGACGCCCCTCCACACCCGTTTTCAGCTCGGCCACGTCCCGGCTCCCCCGCACACCATCCGTTTCTTCATTCATGCGCACGCCGTACACCTGTGTGCTGTGCAGCCAGTTCACTTCCACGAACGGCTGGAACTCGCGCACGGTCTGCCGGTCCGCCCGGCTTTTCCCGTTCAGGTAAGTTCTGAGTCCGAGACGGGTGGTGACGCCGTCATTTCCCGTTCCCTGCACGCGGGTGCCGCCCGCCTCTGTGTGGTCATCCGCCCTGATTCCGGACCAGACGGCCTGCGCGTGCGGCTCAAGGAACAGACGGTTCTCTGTCCCGCCGCCGCTCTGCCAGCTTCCCGTCAGCCAGGTATAGCCAGCCTCAAGCGACGCTTTGATTCCCTGGCTGCTGTAATGTTCCGCCGGCAGCATGTCACCTGAGACTTCGTTACGGAACCAGTTGTACTGCGCCCACGTCTCGGCCCATGCGCCGGTCTTCACCTCTGCGTTCTGATACCATGTACCGTATACCCCTGCGCTGTATCCGCTCACGCTGCCTTTCGCATCCCGGCCGGTCAGGCCGTTGTGCGCGCTGCTGTACGCCCGGCCGTAGCCGCCCGTAAGGCCTGCGTGAAGCGCGTCCGTGCCGTTTGTTGAGCCCTGAATGATGTCCCCGCCCAGCTGCAGCACATAGCGGTTCGTCTGCGTGCGGTTCTGGTCATCCGTCATGAGCGCATGCCCGTGACTGCCCAGATTCCGTATCCACATGCGGGTCGTACGGACCTCGCCCGTGACCGGGTCGGTATAGCGCGTTTCCCTGCTGTGGTCCCGCATCGACAGGTCAAACAGGGTATTCGCGGCCTGAAGGTTAGCCGTGTAGGCCGCCGCCTCGGGACGGTACATACGAACGGACGCCTGCGATGATGACTCAGATAGTTGAGGTTGAGTTTGAGACACGGAAGCCAGACTGGTCAGATACCAGCCCGCCGGGTCACTTCCTGATACGTTACCTTTACGCAGACTGTAATCATAAGCTCCCGCCACCACGCGGTTGCCCAGCGTAAAAACCGCATCTGAGCGCCCGCCCACGCTGATAAGCTGAATGCCGTCCAGCGTCTGCGCGCCGCCGCCGTTCTCGTTGGTTACGAAAAGCGTGCTGGCACCGCGCGTATTTCCGGTCACCACAAGGCGGTCAGTCAGGGAGTCATCGCCGCCCAGCACGCTGCCGAGTGACACCGAGCTGCCGGGCAGTCCGGTGTAGTCACCATTAACCGTCAGGGTGTTGCCCGCGCTGGTCGGGGTCGGGTTCAGCACAAGGCTACCGCGGTTGATGAGGCTGGCATTAATGACAGAGGAGGCGTTTTTTTCCGTACTGAAAAGCAGCAGGCCGTTCTGAGAAAGGGCGCCGTCAAGGATACTGCCGCTTTCCAGGGTCAGGGTGCCGTTATTTACCGTGCCGTTAGCGGCGGACCAGTGGGCCGATGGTGAGAGCGTCAGTGAACTGCCGGAGTTGACGGTAATGTTGTCCACGCTTGCGTTATTCGTGGCGGTGAACGCTGCGCTGTAATTTACATCCCCCACGGACACAGTGGAGCCGTCGCCCGTTGTACCGCTGACGCTACCCCCGAGTACGGCCCGGTTGCCGGCCAGAATGAGGGTGGCACCACCCAGACCGACGTCACCACTGATGGTACCGGCATTGAGAATGCCGCCCGTAACCATACCGGTGTTCGTGAAGGTGCCCAGCATCCCGGTGTTGCGCACCGCATACTGGCCGCCAGAAAGGGTTCCCCGGTTATCAATCGCCCCCACACTGCCGTTATCCTCAATATCGAGCGCCACTTCACCGGCCCTGACGGTGCCCGTATTGGTGAACGAGCCTGAAATGATGCCGTCAGAGGTAAAGGCAATGGTATCCGACAGCGTGGTAGTGGTGTTGAGCACGCTGCCGACACTGGCACCACGGCTAATCCAGAGCGCGCGTCCGGTACCGGAGACCGTGCCGCCACCGGTGGTTTCCCAGCGATAAACTGTTGCACCGGGTTCAATGAGGTACAGAAAGTGGTCGTACCCAAAAATATTTCGGGCCGGAAGTGTGGCCTCATCGTCGTCGTTAATTCCTGACTGCGAGACGGAGTACTGACCGCCCGGCGCTCCTCTGATCGTCCCGCTGATCGCTACCCCGTTCAGTCCGAGCAGGTCCACGTCAGGTACGGACGCACTCTCTGACGTAAATCCGGTAATTCTGGTGGTATTATAAGAAGTAACTGCCGCAAGGGTATCGAAACTGGGATAACCGTGTATTTCATTGATGGAACTCTGAAAAACGGGATCATATTCTTCACTTCCGTCATCAACAGATTCAATAAAAGGAGTAAACTCGGGCGGAGTTGTTACCTCAGATCTGACAGCAAAACTCAGAGCAAGCAGCGAGTAAAGGCAGAGTTTCATTTTATGTCCTGAGTAGGCCCTTAAAACACAACAATAAACAGGAAGTCAGATAAAATCTGTATTCGTCTTAATTATAGTCAGTCTGGATACAAAAAAGAGACCTCTTTGATTTACAGCGTCCTGCAGCCCCGGCACGGTTTTCAAACCCGCCAAGAAAAATGGGTTTTAACCAGTAGAGCATTCTGCCGCATGAACTGAGCCATCTGCTCCCCAGTATTTATATCTGAAATGTCTGTCACAGACCAAAGCGGACTTCCGGAAACTTCCTTCCGAATTAATATTTCAATCAAAAAAACAATAACCATATGATTATAAATGACATTTATAAAAACTTATTTAAATGACACTGCCTTCCTGCTTTTCCTTTTTTAGCCCTTATCCGGATCCCATTACATGTTTCACAGTAGCGCTGTTTGTCTGATTTGACAGAATATTCATCACGTTGCGTCACATGCCGATTTTTCCCTTTTTTCGGATCTGCGGGAGTTAACAGAAGCGGCGTGTGCAGCATGCAGTGAATAAAGGCAAAAAACGGCCTGTAACAGTCAATCAAGATTACTGCAAGACAGTTCAGCATAATGACAGGAATCCTGCACGCAGAGGGTAAAAGACGCTGTGTGCAGGATTTATGCCAGGAGAGGTTATTCCGTCATGGAGACGGACCGGTTGTGCGGGACAAAACGAATACGCTTGTATTTTTCATCCCATTTTAGCTTCCCGATGAAACCGTCGGCTTCAAGCAGGCAGGCCAGCTCCCAGAGACTGTCTGAATAGCCGATTCGCCGGTATTCCTTGTCGCTGATAAAGGCCAGAAGGTTTTCATCAGTAAAAGTGCGGAGAATCTGCACGATATCCTGATGATTCAGTTTTCCTGTTTCCAGCAGCAGATAAGAAGCGTAAGGCGCATGCCCTCATCAGCAACATGCGGAGCCAGCCGTGTCAGCCTTGCCAAAGACGTAAACAAAAGATCGTCAGACAGCTTAAAGATTTTATTTAGTTTAAATACACTTGTACCAAGTAAAGACGTTTTTTTATTCTTACAGTTCAGTTTATTGCCTCTGACATATAAAGGAAGAGGAAGGCAGGCTTTCTTAGTAATCCTGACTGTCATGAACTGCTCCCTTTAAATTAATACGCTCCTTCATTAGCAATTCTTTATTTACTGTTGGATAACTTCGAACGTCCGCTTCTCGCTCATAGCGGACATTGGCCTGCGCGTCTGTCCGCTTTGTGCCAAAAGCGGACAGACGCGCAGGCCAGCCCCGGGTAAACTTTCGAGGGTAAGACAGGTATAGTTAATTATTCTGTTCTGGAATTTTCTGTCTCGGTTTGGCACACCTGGCGTCATCAATTGAAAGCCGAATGGTCTTCGCAAGGGGACCATAATCTCATTATGAAAATCGCATGAAGACCTAAACTAAATGGCAAGCAACCTGATGCCCGGGTGCAACATTGCGCAATACAGGGGCATGCTTGCGGCATTGCTCTTGCACACGCGGACAACGCGATGAGAAACGGCAGCCAGACGGTGGTTGTGATGCATCAGGAATGTCGCCCTGAGCCATAGCGACAGGCTCGCCATCCGGATTGAGCGTAGGTATGGCTGCCATGAGCGCCTTTGTATAGGGGTGCAAGGGATGACTGAACAGTGCATCACGGCTTGCCGTTTCCATTATCTGACCAAGATACATAACCGCCACATCATCGCAGAGATGTTCAACCACCCCCAGATCATGAGAGATAAACAAAAAGGTCACGCCATGGTGATCGCGTAGATCAGAAAACAGATTAATAATTTGCGCCTGAATGGAAACATCAAGGGCGGAAACGGGCTCATCGGCAACAATAAAATCTGGATTAAGAATTAAGGCGCGCGCGAGGCCGATACGCTGTCGCTGGCCCCCTGAGAATTCATGCGGAAATCGAGAGTAATGTTCTGCGGAGAGACCACATATTTTCATTACCCCTATGACTTTGTCACGTATTTCTTTTTTCGAGCAGAGTTTGTGCTCAAGCATGGCCTCGCCGATGGCATCTCCGATTCTGATGCGCGGATTCAGTGAACTGTAAGGGTCCTGAAAAACCAGCTGTATTTTCGAACGTAGCGTCAGCCATTCACGCGATTTTAATAAGTCTAAGCGCTGACCGCGATAGAATATGCTGCCTGAAGTGGGTTTATAAAGGCCGAGTAACGTTCTTCCCACTGTCGTTTTACCGCTGCCTGATTCGCCCACAAGCCCAAAAATCGTGCCAGGGCGGATTGAGAAACTTATACCATCTACCGCACGTAATAAGCCGGTCTGCTGACCAAAAAAACCATCATACAGTGGAAAATGTGTTTTAAGATCCTCAACTTTGATTAAGTATTCGCTATTCATACTCCAGGCTCCCCTGAATTACTGTGAAAACAGGCCACCTGCCGCGTCAAGCCCTGCAATACCGGGATACCTGCTTTGCATTTTTCACTTGCGTACTCACAACGATCGTAAAACGCACAGTAGGGTGGCAGTGTGGCAAGATTAGGGACTTGTCCTGGAATGGAATAAAGTCGTTTGCGACGTTCGCCGGGCACAGGGCGTGAGGCAATAAGGCCTTTAGTGTAAGGATGCAAAGGGTTTCTCAGAACCTGAGCGGTTAGTCCCTGTTCGACAACGCGTCCGGCGTACATTACCACCACCTTTTCTGCCATCTGAGCAATAACACCAAGATCGTGCGTGATTAACATCAGTGCCATTTGATGTGCCTGCACCTGGTCTCGCAATAAACGCAGTATCTGAGCCTGAACTGTCACATCGAGTGCGGTAGTGGGTTCGTCCGCAATTAACAATTTGGGGCGACAACTGAGTGCCATGGCAATCATGACCCGCTGGAGCATGCCACCTGAAAGCTGGTGAGGATAACTGCACATCAAATTTTCAACCCTTGCCAGCCCGACTTCACTGAGTAACCGGGTCGCATGATTCCAGGCGGCTTTAGGCGTTTCTGCCCGATGACGTATCAGGGGTTCGCAGAGTTGATCGCCAATCTTGAGTACAGGATTCAGTGCACTCATCGGTTCCTGAAAAATCATTGCCAGTTCATTACCACGCAGCTCAGCCATCTGGTGTGGTTTGAGTTTCAAAAGATTCTGCCCGGCAAAATGAATTTCCCCGCCGTCTATGCTTGCGACGGTGGGTGGTAACAGCCCCATTAACGACATAGCTGTGACGCTTTTGCCACAACCCGATTCTCCGACAATCCCAATGGTCTGCCCGGCTTTGATGTCAAACGAAATGTCGTTTACTGCCCGAATCCGGCTCCCGTCACCAGAAAAAGACAGCGTCAGCCGCTTGAATTCAACCAGCGTACGATTCATTTAATGCTCCGTTTCATGCGAGGATCCAGCGCATCACGCAAGGCGTCACCCAGTACATTTATTGCGATCACAGTAGTAAATATTGCAAGACCGGGGGGCATCCAGAGCCACGGACGACGTTGAAAATCGATCAGGCTGTTTGCCGCGTCCATCATATTTCCCCAGGATGGCGTAGGGGGAACGACACCGAGGCCGAGATAACTCAGCGCCGACTCAAGCAAAATGGCATTTGCCACAGCCATGGTGGCCATCACCACCAGCAGGGGAATTGTGTTGGGCAGGAGGTGGCCGAACAGGCGACGGCGTGCGGACAAGCCCAGAACCTGGGTCGCCAGCATAAAATCTCTTTCACGCAGAGAGAGAATTTGCCCTCGCACCAGTCGTGCCAGCTTCGGCCATTCAAGAAGGCTCAGCATGACAATCACCATGTACACGCGCGAGTCAGCTGAAAAATCCAGCTCAGAAAGCATGGCACCCGCCACTATCAACAGAGGAAGGCTGGGAATGGTCATCACCAGATCCGCCAGCCGCATAATTAATTTGTCAGTTAGCCCACCAAAATAGCCTGATACCGCGCCCAGAAGATAACCGAGCACAACGGAAAGCAGCATGGTAAGGAGGCCAATAACCAGCGAAATCCTGCCTGCCAGAAGAAGACGTGTATAGACATCACGCCCAAGAAAATCTGTTCCCAGCCAGTGTAATAAACCCGGCGGTTTGTTAATCATCAGTGCGTCCGTTACATCATTCTTCCGGGGGGACCAGAGTGGCCCGAGGATGCACCAAAGCGCCATGGTTATCAGCATCAGCAGGCAAAACATCGCCAGATAATTTCGGCAGACCGTTTGCCAGGCCTGTTGCCATGGAGAAGGAGGCGTTTGCGCCAGCGTATTCAGCTGTGCGTCACGGTGACGTCGGTAAGAAGCGAACAGTGAATGCAGCATTACGACCTCACCCGGATACGTGGATCTGCCCATGCGTACAGGACATCAGCGATGAGATTGCCCAGGATGGTCAGCACTGCAAGAAACAGGGTGAAGCCCATCAAAACAGGGTAATCACGCGCGGCCAGTGAATCGATTTGAATATGTCCTGCGCCCGGCCAGTTAAACACCTTCTCTGTGATAATCGCGCCAGAAAATAAACCCGGTAATTCGAAGCCAAGCAGGGTGATGATCGGCAAAAGGGCGTTACGAAGGGCATGTTTCAGGATAACGGTACGTTCATGCAGTCCTTTTGCTCTGGCTGTGCGGATAAAATCCATCTTGATCACCTCCAGCATGCTGGCACGAAAATAACGCGTCAGACTGCCTGCCTGTAACATCACCAGAGCCATGACAGGTAAGGCGAGATGTGCCGCCACCTGGAGCACCCAAGTCCAGCCAGTGGCATCACTTCCGGTATTGGTCATGCCGCCTACAGGCAGCCAATGCAAATCTACGGCAAACCATTTAATCAGCAGCAGGCACAAGAAAAAGGTCGGAAACGACATCGCAGCCAAAACCGTAATACTCACCAGATGATCGAACAGTGAGCCCGGTTTCATCGCTGCCGCTACGCCGACTGCCAGCCCAATCCCCCAGTAAAGCACTAACGCCACGCTGGCAAGCAGGAAGGAGTTCCAGATGTATTGATTAAGCAACTGGCTTACGGGGATCTGATACTGTAACGAGAACCCCAGGTTGCCCTGTAGCAACTGAACCAGCCAGTGCAGATAACGCGTCATGAGTGGTTGATCAAGACCATAAATGGCTTTAAGTTCGGCAGCCCGGGCGGCAGTTAATGTCACGTTGCCATCGATGAAATCTCCGGGTGTTTTAGCGAACAACATGAAAATGATAAACGAGGCTAACAGAAGCATCGGCACGGTCTGCAGCAGTCTTTTGAGGATAAATTGTTTCATGCGCTTCTCAGTGTAGCCGCCCGAAAAGGCGGCAACGAAAATAATGGCTTACCTGACGATTTTTACATCCGGCAGACTACCGGTAAGGCCGTTATATACGTCAGGTTTGAATCCGCTCACGCGAGCACTACTGGCAGAGAGGATCTGCCGGTAGCCCAGAAGGATGACGGGGGGATCACCGGCCAGCACCTTATAAAGTTGGTGATAAACTGGCTTACGCTTTTCAATATCCAACAGTGCATTGCCTTCATTAATCAGTTTGTCGACCTCGGGATTGTGATAGCCGGACTCTTTGGCTTCAGTACTGTAGAAATCCCAGACGCCGTCGTGTGGATCGTTCAGCGTGCTGGTACTGAAAGAAGCCAGATCGTAATTACCTGATTTGCGTTGTGCCATCAGTGCGTTGAAATCGACGACCTGGGGTTTTAGCAATACACCAATCTGTTGCCAGTTCTCTTTGGCTATAGGCACAAGAGCATCATTGATGACTTTCTTGCTGACGAGCAGCGTTAACTCCAGGCGTTTTCCCGCTTTTACACGGATACCATCCGGCCCTGGTTTCCAGCCCGCTTCGTCCAGCAGCTTTTTGGCCTGTTCCGGATTGTATTTATAAGGATTAATATCGTCTGGATTATATGCCCATGAAATGGGCGCGATCGGTTCTATGGCCACTTTGCCATAGCCTTGATAGACCACATCGATCAGCTTTTGGCGATCCAGACCGTAAATCAGTGCCTTACGTACTCTGACGTCCTGTAATGCAGGACGGTGTAGGTTGAACTCAACTTCACTGTAATCGCTTGAACCATAGAGATTGATGTTCGCAAATCCTAACAGTTTTAACTGTTCAATATCGTCCGGTCGAGACGTAAACGCGTCATAATCGGTTTCGCCGGTTTGGAAAAGCTGGAAATTAGTAGAGGGGTTAGTCACCCGATAAATGAAGCGCGGAGTCGGTGGTGTTCCGCGATAAAAGTGGGGGTTAGCGTGGAAACGGATCTCCTGACCGGGAATATATTTATCGTAGATATAGGGGCCATTCCCAAGCGGTTTGCCGTTCAACGTACGGAGATAATCAAGATTGCCGCGCTGATAATTTTTTCCGTAATACGCTTTTGACAGAACAGGTCCGCCAATTTTTGCCAGCGTCGTGGCGCCAGGTTCATCCGTTGAGATCTGAAGCGTAAGCGGATCGATGACCTTCAGGCCACTTACGCTGTCGGCCTTTCCTGCTTTGTAATCTGCGCCGCCAGTGATATGTGCCAGAGAAATATCGGTGTCACCATCATATTTGGGATCCAGCAAAACAGTCAGAGTAAAAGCCACATCCTCAGCCGTCAGGGGAGAGCCATCGCTAAAGGTCAGATTCGGGCGCAGCTTGATGGTATAGACCTTACTGTCTGGGCTGACCTGCCAGCTTTCTGCCAGTCCAGGAACCAGTTTACCTTGGCTGTCCCAGTCAATCAGGCGAGAAAAGATGACATTCGTAACATTCTCATCCCAGCCATTAACGAAGAAGTAGGGGTTAAAAATACCTTGTGGTTCAGATATCCCTGCTACTACGGTATCTTTACGCGCTTTGGCTGCGTCAGGAATCTGGCTGGGATCGGAGGCCGGTGTGATGCCTTCCTTGAGCAATTCATCCGCAAAGCTGTTGGTGGATAATGCCAGCAAACTGCTGAGTAAAGCCCCTTTGAGTACAAGGGAAATGCGGTGAGGTTTTATCGATGTTGTTAGTAACCTGGCCAAAGCAGCATCCTCGTAAATATGATTTATACGTAAATTTACAGAAGTTGAAAATTAGTATCCCGGCATCAGCCTGTCTAACAATTAAAGGCTATATAAAATAACTAATTGTGCTTAACGACGCAGGAGGTATATCAGGCTGTTAAGCTCCCTGGCAAAATACTTAATTTAGCCACTCTTCCTGTCTGCTAATAATTATAATACATACGAGTTAATATTGATTTTCAGAGCGGCTGTAAACGTTATTGCGGCATGCTCTGTCAGAGAATTATATTAATGATGGCTATGGGGTTGTCTTGCTGAAATAATTCACTGGTTTGTGAAAATAATTATCTGCACACATTTTAAATGTGAGCTATTGATAATGTCTGTGCAGAGACAATGAGTTTCCACATTAAAAAATGAACTGTAATTTTATTGACTATGGTGTGGCTGTGAAGCGCATATTTATGTTTTCGATAATACACAATGAGGTAATGCGTTCCATAATGTCTCAGACGTCATGAGTGTTATTGAACAATCGAAGTAATTTTCCCACTGCTTATCACGAAGAAAAGCAGAGGGCAAAAATAAGCCTGCTTGAACATGCTTAATATGACTTCTTCTGTGCAGAAGAAAATGGCACCGATGAAGGGCTGTCACCGCCGGTGATCAAGCCGACGAACAAGTCGCTCCCCTGATTTCTGAACCACAAACACCAGCAAAAGCAAAATGACGATGGTTACTGCCATGATCTGATTATCGAAACGCTGATAACCATAGCGAATAGCCAAATCGCCCAATCCGCCGCCGCCAATCACGCCCGCCATTGCAGAGAACCCAATCAGCATGACTATCGTCAGCGTGAGTCCGGTTAGTAAGGCCGGAAATGCTTCAGGAAGTAACACACGGCAGATAAGGTGCCAGCTGTTGCCTCCCATCGCCACTACTGCTTCAATTCGACCTCTTTCAACTTCGTCTAACGCACTTTCTACAATACGGGCAAAAAAAGGAAACGCACCAAGTGTGATCGGCACGATGGCGGCAGTGCTACCCAGCGTCGTGCCAACAATCCATCGTGTGAAGGGGATGAGTGCAATCAGCAGCACTACAAATGGCAGTGCGCGACCAATGTTGACGAGAAGATTCAATAAAAGTGCGATGCCTTTGTTGGGAAACAGCCCATCTTTCCGACACAGGAACAATAAAACGCCCACAGGCAGACCAATCATTAGTGTAAAAATCGCTGCCAGGCTAACCATATAAATCGTTTCGAGTGTGGCATTCATGAGCAGTGCCTGGACGTTATTCAGTATCACGCCACGCATTTTTTAATACCTCCAGTGAGATATTTGCGTAAAAAGGCGCGCTCCACTTCTCCGTCATCAATTAACATTTGGCGCAGGGAGGAGGCGGGGCTCGCCATTATTTGTGCGAGAGGACCACTCTCAAGACAGCGTCCATGTTCAAGTAGCGCAACGCTATGACAAATACGTTTTACCACAGCCATATCATGAGTAATAAGTACCACGGTAATTCCCAGTTCCTGCTGCAATTCCAGCAGGAGATTAAGAATGGACGCTGTGGTCTCAGGATCGAGCGCGCTGGTCGCTTCGTCACAAAGAAGGTAACGTGGCTCAGCAGCAAGTGCGCGAGCAATTGCCACCCGCTGTTTTTGCCCACCAGACAGTTGGGAAGGCCAGCTGTGGGCTTTATCAAGTAGTCTCACACGGCGAAGAAGCATCTCTATTCGCGCCGGGTGATCTTTTTTTGGTACGCCTGCAATTGTCAGCGCTAAACGGATATTGTCGCTGACGTTACGTGCGTGCAGCAGATTAAAGTGCTGGAAAATCATCCCCATCTGCTGGCGCTGCTGCCTGAGCTGGCGAGGTGATAAGAGCGTGAGATCCTTATCATCTATCAGTACGCGCCCAGCGCTGGGCCGCTCCAGCATATTTATTGAACGTAACAGCGTGCTTTTGCCTGCACCGCTTCGTCCGACAATCCCCAAAATCTGCCCCTGAGGTATGGTCAGGTTGATTTCATGAAGTGCTGGGGCGCTTGCTCCGGGATAGTACTTGCTTAACGCGTCAAGAATAATCATATCTTCACTTCGCTACTGGAATAACCGAACCGTTAAACTTTTGTCTTATGAACTTGCTCACCTGAGGTGACGTCAAATCTTTTGCCAGACGTAGAATGCGCGGATCGTTCTCCAGTTTTGGTGTTGTCACCAGAAAATTGCCGTAAGGATTGTGGTCAGCGGACTCAAGGCCTAATGCATCTTTTGCGGGTATAAGTCCAGCTTCAAGAGCATAGTTGCCATTAATCACTGCAGCATCAACATCATCAAGCGAGCGAGGTATCTGAGGCGATTCCACCTCAATGATTTTAAGCTGCTTTGGATTGTTAACAATGTCAGCCGGAGTGACCAAAGTCGAATCAGAAGATCGATCACCCTTCAGCGTAATGAGCCCCTTGTCTTGTAACAGCCACAATGCCCGGCTAAGGTTAGTAGCATTGTTTGGAACGGCGATTTTGGCACCCTCAGTTAGCGCGTTGAGCTTTTTGACTTTATGCGAATAAATTCCCAGGGGTTCGGTATGTACATTTGCTGCCACAGCAAATTGACGTCCCAGTGCTTTCTCTTGCTCATGCAAATAAGGTAAGTGCTGAAAATAGTTAGCATCCACATCACCTTCCGCCAGAAGCTCATTCGCATTCACACCACTGGTTAATTCAATAACATTAAGATCCAGACCCGGGTCAATCGTCTTAACAAAATTGAGAATTTCAGCGTGGGGGACAGGATCGGCTGCCACACGCAGCGCAGCGGCCTGTGAGGTGGCTGACAGTACAAACAGAGTAATGACGAGTACGATAAATTTGCGCATTGATTATTTTCTCAAAATGAATGTGGTGAGTAAGGCGTTAAGACAGATTCGTTCAGGACAGCACGTCAGAATAAAAACGCTGAGCCACGTCAGGGTGAGAACGCAGTCGTCCTTTCAGGTAATTAAAACCAACCTCTCTCAGCAGCGGGTTATGCGGATCGCTAGCTGGGCCATGAGCTTGTTTGGAAAAGTCGCAGGGCAGTTTAAAAACCGGTACGACCGCATTCAGTTCTGCACCGAGGAAAAAAGCTACGGAAAGGCGTTCACTACCAGCGGGAGGTGAAATTACGCGATGTACGGTGGCACGCAGATAACCATTCGTTGCAAGCTCAAGCAACTCACCAATGTTGACTACAAAAGCGCCAGGTAATGGCAATGCATCAATCCATTTCCCTTCACTGACCTCGACCTGTAAACCGGGTTGATCGTCCTGCAATAAGAAACTGAGAAAACCAGAGTCTTTATGTGATCCCACGCCCTGGTGTGAACCCTCTGCAGGCTGTCCCGGATACCGGATTAATTTGATATGTTCATTAGGCTGTGCGCCATAAAGCACATCAAAAACCGTGGGAGACAGACGTAATGACTCTGCCAGAGCGCGAAGTAACGTTAGTGCGATCTGCGTCATTTCCTGTTGCCATAGTGATATGATCTTTTGCAATTCAGGCAATGAAGCAGGCCATTGGTTAGGCCCTTGTAAGCGTTGCCAGGCGGGCGCGTTGGGTTTGACTGGCAGAGGCTGACGCTCTGCACCGATATCAAACTGTTCCCGATTATCAGCAATGTTACGTGTCAGTTCCGAACCGGGTTGGTTGTACCCACGAAAATGAGGTGAATGCACCATCTGAACGCGCAGTTTCTCTTCAAGCGGCAGCGAGAAAAAACGTCGGGCGACTTCCTGAACCTGTTGTAAAAGTGTGGGATCGATTCCGTGATTAATAAGGTAAAAAAATCCTGTCTCGTGTGAAACCTTGTTAAGTTTTTCAAGTTCAGATTCCCGTTTAATATGGTCCTTACTGAATAAAGATAAATCGATAACAGGAAGCGTGTTTGGTTTTTTTACAGACATAAACGATACCAAAAAAGTTAAACATTAAAACAAGATTGCCATTTTGGTCGATTGAATTCTAACAACTAATTAATCTTAGGATTGACGAAAATCATCTTTGCGGATGAAGTTAAGCGCTTAGCAAGTATTATGCATGTATGTAATACAGGTTTGATTCAGATCCATGGTGAGAGGTATGCATAAGCAATATAAAAAAGGTATTCAGGCGATTTTAAAAATGATTGCAATTGAAGGGATTAAAGATACTGAGTGCAATATGGACAGGCGGGATGGCTGCAGGGAATTTCAAAAGTGATGAGGGTCGTGACTCAAATTTAGTGCTTTGGTATGCTTTGCCTTTTGGATGACTGATGGCAAAAATTGATGTGGTTTGTCCCCGCTGTTCTCAAACTCAGGGGGGTTATCAGAAACGGCCACTCCAGCTCA
>Ga0268247_10000311_pt1 | contig 17084 bp, 14 predicted proteins | sample AgamicOrMae_FD_200245 | JGI IMG/M metagenome (GOLD analysis project Ga0268247, IMG submission 200245) | Agave microbial communities from Guanajuato, Mexico - Or.Ma.e (v2) (version 2) | ecosystem: Host-associated > Plants > Phyllosphere > Phylloplane/Leaf | place: Guanajuato, Mexico | collected...
TTGAGTGTATCAAAGCTCAGCTCAACCCAGCCGTCAGCATTGGTTATTAGCACTCGAGCCAGCCCACTAAGTAGGGCCACAGATGCACACCGTGAGTGAGCTATTCTCAACTTCCTTTCCCTCTCACTGTCTTCTTGCTCTTCGGCGCCACCACTTTGTCTTGAACGAAAGACCGGCCGCTTGCCAACTGTTGTGGGCTAAAATGATCGAGAATTCTCTTCCGCTGGTTCCTCTTGTCATTAGAATAACACCGACTAAACAACAAAACAAGAGCACAGAGACACACACAGTTAAAGCCACAACGACAATTAGAGCGGCACACCATTAGCTCACTGAGCTCGCAAGGTTTCCAATTTTGCTCCGTCTTAGCTCGTCTTCTGCTCATTTCACTGTCACTCTCAGACTGTTTTTCTTGGATTGTCACCACTCGTCGACTCTTACCAAGAAATTATATCCCAAGAGAACGAAAAATGATCGCAAAAATGGACTTCACATATTGTATGCAGGCCTCCAGCATTTCTCCACAAGAGTTGCCTTGAAAAACAAACACTCATCCATTAAGCTTCGGTCAAGCACCTTGACACGCCCCTGTGATAAGTTTCCCTTTGAGTTAGTCGAGGAAGGAGCCAAGCTGTGGAGGTGTTCGCAGTTAGTATCGGTTGGCCTCCAGTTTACGCTGAGGAACGAGAAAAACAATGAATCTCACGTGAGGACATTGGATGGCAAGCTCGCTCGCTAGCTGCATGTCGCTGATTTGCTTTCGATCCGATTTGCTCAAGACAAAAGCGGACCGAGATGATGGGTGCATGTGTCTAGTTAACTAGCTTGCCAGCCAGCCGGTCGCCTGACCGCCAGGCCAAGCTGACGACCGGCAGAACGAGATGAGTTGGCCAATTTTGAATGGAAGCATGGAAGTGGCTGCTCATGAGGGTGAAATGAGCGAGATGAAGACGATGACGAAGATGAGCGAGAACGAAAGTGAAAGTCTTTATGAGCTTCCAATTTTTTAGCTCATTTTCTCGATTGAAAAGTTCACTCTCAACCTTGTGGCTCGGGAGAGTTTTGTGTTGGCAAGAGGCGCGAATGGAAATGGGAAAGCGAGGGAGAAAGTTAGCGAGGAGGAGAAAGTTAAAGAGTAGAGGGTGAAAAAGGTGTTTGGAGAGGAAGAAGAAGACAAACGACTCTGAATCACGTGGTTGGGTGCTTGTCAAAATTTAGCCTGCCAGTCGTTTGTTGTCGTTGTTGTTGTTGTTGTTGTTGCTTTGGCTGTTTGGCTGGCATTTGTGCTCGCCGCAAAGTAGTTGAGATGGCCACTTGGGCAATGGACCACTGCGCTTTTGGGTGCCCGTTGTTTTCTCCCCTCGTTTTCTCCGCCTTGTGCTGCCTCCAATGGACAAGCAAGACTGCACTCTTGCTGCAATCTTGTCCAACTGGTCGCTGGCAAACGACGACGATTGTGTTTTTGTGGCTGATTCCTCTCGTTCTCTGGGATGGATTTTGGCTGCTCGACCGGCGAGAGAAGAGACGGCGAGTAGGAGAGAAAATCCTGCATTACTTTACTCTGTCTGGCCGCCGCTCACTTGGCCGCTTGTTTGCACCCATTTGACTCTGTCTGGCTTGCTCAGGTAGTGTACTTTGCACAGTTTTGTGCTCACAGTTTGCTCTTGGTGGTTGTCTTGTTTTGTTTTCAGCAAACAAAACTGCAACCAGGCCAACACATCTCAGTTGAGTCCAAACAAAGCCGCTCTAACGATGATTTGCTGGCGCCACTTTGACGCTCTCTCCAAGCTCTCTGCTCGCCCTCCACACTCACCCACTGGCACACAATCACCAAGGCGACTCGCTCCAACCTTTCGAGCCCCCAAATCTCCCAGACCTCCTCGCCAAGCTCATCCACCAAACAAACACAAGTGTCACTGGACACTAACTGCGGCAGCTCGAGCGAGCAGAACTCGCTCCGCACCTACTCTCTTGCACTTTCTCGTCCTCATGATTGCTCCTTTGCAGCGCCGAGCTGCTTCCGGTTGGCGAGCAACAGTCTAGATGTGCAGCAGTTTGGGTGCCATTGGGCGACTCGTGATCTATTTAAGGCTCGGGAAATTTCGGGGAAGAATTTTGGGCGCAACTCGAGGCCTTGGAGAAGAAGGTCTCTGGGCTACTTGAAGCAGTTTGAGCGCGTTAATGGGCGCCAAGTCCAGTTGGAAGGTCAGTTCGAAAGCGAGTTTGAAGAGCAGAGCAAGTGGAAATATTTTCGTAATTGCGGACAGAACTTCCAAAACTTGACCCGAAAGGCAAGGGCTGAGCGTTGAAACCATTGACGTCTTTGTTTGTTGCCGTTATTTGGACTCTCTCGGCCCGTTGCAGACTTGGCTCATTTTCTGGCACTGATCCATTCCGAGGCTTAATGCTCGATTGTTGTCCTCTGGAAACTGCGCTGGTTGACTACCGAGAACGAAGGCAGCGAAGAGGGAGGAAAGTGGGCGCCCACCGGAGTCAATATGCCGCTCAACAGAGACTAGTTGCCGCTGACTAGTGGCCAACTGGTGGATGCTGACAGTCAGTTAAAGCAAACCAAGCTCCTCCAGACCTTCGAGGGAGAGTCTGGACCGAAGAATCTTTCCTCTTAGAGAGTTTTGTTTCTTCCTCGGCAATCGGAAAGCGAGCAGGAGCCACGCTCCCTCAATGCGAGCTAGTCTGCAGACTGCAGTCTCCCCGCAGCGCAAGAGCCGCAGTCTGTGGTCGTGCGTGGCGCTGGCCGCGAGACTGCGGCCCTCACCAAATCGGGCAGGTCCGCAGGCAGTCCGGCGCAGAGTGTCTGTCTCGAGTGGCGACGGCGCTCGATTAGCGCAGTGGCGAGCGGCAATAACGAGAAGTAGAAGTGGCTTCCCACTGGCAGACATTGGTGAGAAATTTCGCCACCACTTTTGCGGCAAGTTTGTTGCAAATTTGTCAAGCGCGACCAAACGAGACGCCCCATCGTCATTGTTTCCACGATCGGGCCACTTTCGGGCCCTCAGACGAGCCCCACCGGAGGAGAGACGCCGCCCGCTCGCTCGTCTCTCCCGGCCTTCAAGACGAGCCTTTTTGCGCAATTTGCATTGCTCGAGGCCACGCGACGCGCCGCCTCGAAGGCCGCCGTGCTGGCGGCCGCAGCACAGGTGTTTGGCGGAAAATGGTCGCCCGAAGGTGCCACAGTGTCGCCTGGAGCTCTGGAGACTGGAGGCTGGCATTCAATTGAAGGCGAATTTCAGGCGCCAGCAACACCTCGCCAGTGCTCGTCTCCAATTGTGGCCATTGTTTGCCCGCCGGATTTTGCTGCTCGATGGGGCGTTTCGAGGCGCGAGGAGTGGCGACGCGTCTCTCTCTCTCTCTCTTGGCACGCCAAAGAGACGACAAAGGGCGCCTGCCGGAGAGGCGGCACAAAAGGTGGCCACTTCCACTTCCACTTCCACTTGCAGAGAGTTTTACTCCCAACTAGCTTGGCTCTGTTTGGGGCTGCCAAGTGGCTGTCGACGCGCAACTTGGGCCCGCCGGCGAGCAGCAAGTTGGGCGAAAACGCGTGCAGTTTCAAGCGGCGCTTCGAGTGTGCGAGGTGGCGCAACGCACGCTCTTGCAGTGTCTGTCTGGCTGCGAGCGCGGCTTCTCGCAGGCGCTCGCCTGTTGAGCGCGATTTTCGAGGAGGAAAACTGCTCTTTGTCTGTCTTGCAGACTGCCACTCGGGGCGCATGCGCTCGCCTGCTGTCTCGCCGGGCGGCAAGCCAGCCGAGCAGCAAGCGAGCTGGAGGGAACCCACTGAGACATGCTCAAACCAGTCGCTCGAGCTTGCCCTTTCGCTCGTCGCCGGCTCACACGAGACTGGCTCCACAGTGACGGGAGACAGACAGAGACAGAGATAGACGAGCTTTGCGTCAGGCACTGGTCGAGGGCGAGACTATTACACTATTATTATTATTTCTATTATTGTTTTTCCTTTTCCGTTTGCCGAGAGCTTGGCGAGAGTTGATTTCGGCGCGCGAGAACGGTGATTCTTGGCGTTTTTGAGAGCGAGATTGGAGTTTGCTGGCGCACACTTGGCCACAGGTCGACTGCTAGAGGTAAGCGCGTGAAATTATATAATTTGCTCGTGTGCAATCGGCCCGCCCGGCTGGAGAATCTCGCAGAGTGCAGATTGCGGCGAGTTGATTGGCTGGCGCGCGTCTGTCTTGATTGGACGAGGGGCGACAAGTGGCGAGAAGAGGCAAAAAGTGGGCGTGACTCGTTCGATTTGTGTGTGTTTGCCCGCCTCCATAGAGCTAAGTGCTGGCGCCAAGTGCACACAGTGAGTGGCGCACTTGTGTTCCGGCCGGCTGAGTGTCTCGTGTTTACTTTGGCGCGCCGATTCAGCCATTTCCAGGCCGAGCGGCCCCCCGAAGGGCAACACTCGAGCCTCGAAGTAGAGCTCCACAGGATGCACAACAAGTGTCGGTTAGCTCGGCCTGAAACTGAGCCTGGGCGAAGTTGAATGGAAAGAGTTCCGATTGGAAAAACTCGAAAGAATTTGCAAAATTCCACAAGAAGCAAAGAAAATTCAAAGAAAAACTATTATTTGATGAATAAATTGCAGAAAATCGGGCCCCAATGGGCATGAGCGGCGCAAAGAAGCTCGCCGCAGGCAAGGAGCAAGCTTGAAGCCGATCGGAACAGTATGAGAAAGTCGAAACGCAAACGGAAGGGCGACCGAAGCGGCGCAACCGGATCTCAGTCTCAGCGGAAGTGTCCGTTGGATCACAGTTTCTATCTGACCAAAATGCGCATGGGCCCCTCTTTTGGGCGGCCCCAACTGATCTGCAAAAATCTGCTCGTCTCGCTGCTGTTATTTTTTGCATTAGAGCACAAGCCAAAGACTGCCAATTGCGTCATGGAAGCCTCGGCACTTGTTGCTCAGACTGGGTTAAACGGAAGTGCCGCCAGCGGAGAGCTGCAAATTCTCCAGCGAGAAGCAAGAATCGAAAGAAGACTTCAAGAGATGCACGAACTCCAACACACACAAGCACCCCCTCAAAGCCAGTCCACTACTAGTCAACAGGAGCTCAACAACGGCTCCACCGGAAGAGCCGGGCGCACTTCCGGCCGCCGCAGAGGAGCCCGCGTGTACCGAATACGAGCCACCGAGGGGGCAAATGGGCAGCTGGGCCCGCCCATCAGGGTGCTCGAGTTGGGCCAGGTGGGCGGCGGCCTGTCCAGTTTGCTGGTGGACTCGGGGGGCGAGCTAGGGGTGCACGAGCAGCAGTCGAGCCAGCAAGAGCCCGAGCGGAAGCTGAGCCTCCGCACACAGTCGCCGCCGCCTCTTGAGATTTCCAGAGCCACTTCCGGTCCGGGGCCACAAGCTGGCGCGGGCAAGCTGGTCTCGGGCGAGCAGCAGGCGTGCCAGCAGCCCCAACAGGCGCCCGTCGAGTTGGAGGGGCAGGTGAGCAGCATCGCGGCCTCCAGCCAGACGCTGCGCCTGTTTGGGGGCCACGCGGCGGCCGGAAAGGGCTCGCAGCAGCAGTGGCGCCCCGCCGGAAGTGAGCGCGCCAGGGCCGAGCTGGCCGAGAGCGAGCAGCTGGGTGGGCGGCTGGCGAGGAACAGGGTCCAGCAGCAGCAGCAGCAGCTGGGCACCAAGTGGGCGGGCTCGGCGGCCGCAGTTGAGGGAGCGGGCGAACAGGAGGAGGGCGCCGCCTCGGAGGCGAGGAACCAGGAGGCGGGCCCGGCGCTGTTGGGCCGCGTGGAGGAGTTCGACTCGAAGATCGCGACCAACCGCACGAAAGGTAAGTGGCCGGCGAGACACTGGGGCGAGTGGCACTTCTTGAGGGTGAAATTTGCACCCACTGAGGTGAAATTATGATTTGCTCCGGGTTCTGGCAAGCGAGAATCGATCGGCGGAGTGGAGCACGCGTTTCCTGTGTTTGGTGCGAGTGAGTAGGACTCAATTTCGGCCAGTTTCGAAGGGCTCGAGAGTGTTCCCAAGTGGGTGGCAGACAGTCTAGAGAGAGAGAGAGAGACAGTCTAGAGAGAGAGACAGACCGAGAGGGGCAGGTGCTTTTGGCGCGCGCGAGACTGGCTGTGTTGAGAGCATTGATAGGATTATTATTGGTCGCTTTCCATGCGCGTTTTGCTCTCTGCTTTCGAGCTGAGAGCGAATCCGCCCAATTGGGCCGTGCACTTGCCCTAAGCTCTCGGTTTGGCACTGCCACACGAGAAGCCAAAGAGAGGCAGCAGTGGATTAAATGGTCCAAGTTTGGCCCACGTGAGCCGAGCGGAAATCTTTGCATTTGGCGCAACTTTTTTCGCCCAAACTGTTGCAAACTCTCTCCACCTTTTGGGCGACAATTCAATTAGCTGAAAAGAGCTCGAAAACAACACTTCTGCGCACTTTCAATGCTCGCAAGTGATCGCATCTCAACCGAATTGCTGAATTGTCTTTCGCCAATTCTCTCCCTCGTGATTGCCTTCGAAAGCTCACTGAACACCAACCAAAAGCTCAGCTGAAAGCCTACCAAAAGCTCAGCTGAAAGCAGCTGCTCTTGGCTGAGAACATTGCACTCTGCAACCATCAACATGGCACTGTTGATAGTTGCAAAGTGGAATCAGACAGTGCCAAAAACGCTCTTGTGTCTGCCAATGAGAGCCGATGAGAGTCTTCCAAGCTTAGATGGCTGTTTGTGTGCCTTCGAGCACGTGTGTGGCAAATTAAGAAGCGAGCCAAGTTGAAGGGCCGAGCTGAAAACAAAGTTTCTCCCATAATCAATTGCAGCAGATTATTGGCATTTGCACAATAAATCGACGGATTTTATTCCGCCAGCTGTTCCTTTGCTGCAATCGGTGGCCAGCACTCGTCTGTGACTTACTGTTTTCTCGATTAATGCCAACTCATAATGCGCAGACCAATGCATTCCAGTCGAGCTGGCTGAAAAGAAAATGCACTTCTTCTCGTCATAGTGGAAAATGCGACTCGTCTGAGCTTCCAGAGAGTTGCTCAAGGCGGCTCGCTGGCTCTGCAAGAGGCTGCAAGATTTGCCGTTTCCTAGGCTAAGGGTTGTTTGCTTTTGGCCGAAACGAAGAAGCAAAAGTGAGAGGAAGGGAGAGAAAGTTTGTTAGTGGGCCAAAGGTGAGCGAGCGCCAAGAGAAGAGGAGCCAGCTTGCAAATGGGCTCCTCTGGAGCTAACAGATCAGCTGCTTGCTGGGCGAGAACTGTTCTCTTTGGTGGGCCAACATTTGGCCTGCAAGAAGCTTTTGCAGGCGAGTCAAGACAAACTGCAATCATCATGTGGAGCTGCTTTCAGAGAGGCGAAAACAAAGAGGCTCAGCCCTGAGCTAACCTGTTGCCTGTGTTGCCTGCTCCACTCTGCTGCTCACCATTAAAACCTGCCTTTTCCCCGCGTCTTTCTGCCTCCCCCAAAGAAGTACCAAATGCCTCTGGAGCTCCTCGAATTTCCGTGGGACTGCGCATGCTAATTAGCGGGCTTGCTTGGCGGCATTAGTCGATGGGGGCAAGTTGTAGGCCAATTTGGTGCGCATATTGATCCCCCTTTGCGGCGGCCCAACGGGCGCTCATTGTCGGCGGCTAAGGGCTGGCAGCGAGCCAAGCGCATTGGACTCTTTGCAGGCGCCCGAATATCTTGCGCCATGAATGGAAAGTGGCCGCAACAGCAGAGAGCAGCAGTCTGCAGCTCGCTTAGAGCTCTGAAAATTCCAGTTGATCAGTGTGAGAGCCATTTTGCGCTCCCGAAGGTGAGCCTCTTCGTGCTGGCTTTGTAGTTTTTTGTCCGGCCACTTTGGAGCAGAGAAAAGGATCCACTTTGGGGGCAGAGAAATCTGGCAAGCATACAGGTGGCCCGCAGACTGTGTGCAGCAATTGGAGAGGCTAGCTGGCTTGCAGTAAGGAAAACACACCAGCCAGCTCGAAGGAGAGCGCGAGAAAGTCCCACAAAGTGTGGGCAAGGCTTCTATTCTCGTCTGCTGGCTTCCTTTTCGGCTCATTTGGCCACTTGTTGCTGGCCAGTTCTCATCTGATCTCATTATTTAGCCCCTTTTTGCAGGCAGATGATTGAACTCTCTGTGCGAGCGCTTTGTGGCCAAAAGAGAACGGGCGCCAAGCGAGCTGAGTTCGTGTCTTCGGAGGAGCGAGAAATTGGAGGAAGTTGGGATATTGAAAGCGGAAAAGTGTTGCCAGCCAAGAGCAGCCATTGAGCTCGCTCCAGTTGTTGCTTGTTATCCTTCTGGTTGGGCTCCTTGCGCGCAAGCAAGCGAGCCAGTTGGGAGAGTCGCCCGAAAACAAGCCGATGGGCCAGCATGTTTGTTTTCCGTCTCAGACGAAAGGAAGACAAAATGCTGCAGCTGCTTGAGGCTCTTGCAGGTCGCACCAAGAGCCTCTCGCTCGTCTGAGGCGATGGCGAGCGGCCAGCTGGCGACGAGGCCAACGAGCTAAAGGGCGACCACTGTTATCTGGCCGCGGGCTCAGATCAGAGTTGGGCCATCATCATTAGGGCGCGTGAATTATGATTACCGCCCGCCCGGTTTGCTCGCTCAAAACTGCGAAGTGAAAACTGCCGGCAAGTTGGAGATAATAAGCAAGCGATGGAACTGCGAGTGTCTGTTGGAGGCTCTCTCGCTCGCTTGGCATTGTGTTTGCCCGGCGGCAAATTGAGACACGGACGAGGAGGAGGAGAAATCCTCGCCGCCCAACGAGCAGCAAAATGGCCAAGCTGGATTGAGATAAAATAAGATTCTCGCACGTAATTGTCAGTTCTTTCCGCCATCTTTCCTCTTTGGACTCTCTTTTCTCAGCACTTGTTCAGCGGCCACTTGTTGCTCGCTGGAGAGACGCTCGCTTGCAGGTCTGTGTGAATTGGGCAAAATTGAGAGATAAATGGGCGAACGCGAGAGACTCTCTCTGGGAAGTGCCTGCGCTCGTCCCTAGTCGATGGATGTAAATTTGCCATAGACCAGACCGGGCTGAGCATGCACGCCAAGACGCCTAAGCAGCCGCCTTGGTCGCAGAAAACAAGCGGCCAAAATTGTGATATTGGACCGCCAACACAAGACACTCTCTGGGCGGACAATTAATGTTTCTCTTCAAGGAAGTTTTTTGGGCTCTTAGAGCGAGTGAGAAAAAATGGCCAAAAGAAAGCAAAGAAAGCCCAAGGGAAAGGCTGCCAGAGAATGCAAATCAATCATCATTTGAGGGCGCCCTAAACTCTGGCCCATCAACCTTTGGCTCGCTGGCGACTGGCCAGTGCAAAGCCAGTGCAAAGCTTGGCCGAACAGGAGCGAGCTTGCCGAGAGAGAAAAGAGTTCTAAATTCCAGCGCTTGCCATAGATGTCGCAGTGTGGTTGTTTTGTTGTTTCTTTTCTCCTCTCCTTTTGGCTCGCAAACGACAGACAAACGAGAGAGGAACCACAGCTCCAATCCACATCATGCCGACTCCACTCAATGGCCAACAAACAATGTCTGGCCTAGAGAGCCTCTTTTGGCTCTCTAGCTGGTTGGGCCGCCAATTGAGCCCATTTGGCCGCCCTCGTGCATCCCATTCTGATTGATGGGCCCGGCCGGCCAGATTGTGTGTGCATGGCAGCTCCTCGCTCGGCAAACGAGGGCCAAATATTTGCGCCCTATTTTAGGTCAAACTAACTGCGCCCTTTGCGCTCGAGCGGGCCGGCCGCCATGCCATTGAACTGGCGCTGCTCCAATGCGGTTTCACTTTCCCTTCTCGCTTCTCTTGTTCTCTCTTTCTCTTTCTCTCTGGCCAAACTCGAATGAATTCTCCCTGGGGAACAATTGTGGAACAACAAGTGTCACCCTCACCAAGCCCGCAGAGCTTAGGCGCGGAAATTGCACTTAGACCGCGAGCGCTGGGCTTGCATTTCGCGAGGGGGAAAGATTTCAAGGCAGATTGGGGGAAGGAAGCAAAAAGGGAGCGAAAATGATCCGAAAACAACGATGAGCTGCCCCCCATCGTCCACAGGTGTCCGAAGAGTAGGAGCAACACATGAGAGAGCGCATGTTGCGCCGAAGTGTGTTTGCCATTGCATTGTACTCGCATGTACAGTGAACCTGAACATGCGACTTTTCATGCAAACATTTCTCCCATTCGCTAATTAAATGGCTCTCCCTCGTTGGCCATTCATCACTGGCGCCCATTTCGCCATTGAGAAGGCGCCTGTTTTCATCCAGTTGCATCCAGTTGCAATAATGACAAATTCCACTCATGACAAACGAGTGGCCACTGCCCCAAACGAAGGGCCGAGATTTCTTCCCTCTCAGTTTGATTGCAATCTCCTCGGCTGGTTGTTTTTTATTCATCAAAACAACTTGTCTCCAACTTGAGGCTGAAGAGAGAACAATCCAGTGGGCCAATTATTGCAAGCGAGCAGCAGTTCTCGAGTGCAACTTCGCGAGAAGCTGAGGAGAATTGCACAAAGCAAAGAGAGGGAGAGATAAATCCTGCGCTTCGGTGAGAAAGTATCTCCACTACATGCGAGTGCAAAAGTGAGACGAAAAGAGAGAATGTCTCCAGCAAAGCCGAACCGAGACGATGAAGTTGTACTCTTGGAGCCGCTGGTTAGAATTGCAGCGGAAAAAGAACGGCTGCTGAACAAAAGTGCCGCCGAGCAACAAGAAGCTGCCTCCTGGAAGCACCTGAGACAGTTGACGGTGATTAATCAAACTCCACTGACACAACAACAACAACAAATCCAACACACTCGCCTGCAACAAAATCAATCCAACGACTCTCACGACTCGAACTGGTGGCACCTAATCCATTATTCAAATGTAAACAAATGGCCAACTTTCAACGAAAACTCCTGGTCCCAATTGTTGCAAAACGACCGCGACGACTTCGTTGACTTTTGGTCTTGGCCTTTTGCTTCTGGGGGAACAAAAACCGCGCTTGACTCTTACACAAACGAAACAAACTCTTACCGAAATCTTGCAAATTGGACGCAAAAATTGCTCGCAAACCTGGCCCGCCGCAATTGGGCAACCAAACACCGCCCACTCCTCGTGGCTTCCAATGGATGGACGCCGCAACTGTTTGACCAAATTGGACTACAACTGGAACAAAACTCGACAAACGCGAACGATTATGCAGCCCAATTGAGCTGCGACTCGGGCGAAATGGTTCTCAGACTAAACTTCAGCCAACCTTTTAGGGGCATTGTCTATCCGGATCACAATCGATTGTCGGCCTGCCGATTCTTCGGCGACGGCCACCTCAACTACGAACTGCGGCTGCCTCTCAAGGGTTGCGGCACAAGACAGGTGAGTGTTGAGACGATCCTCTTTGGACGGAGGACCAGTTCTTCGTCGGCGGAATTGGTCTCGCTCGGCGGGAAGTGCTTTCTTCATTCTCTCCTCCAAATTGGGCTCCCTAATTCCTCTAATACTCCAGCACAAGCAGCCCAAACCCAAAAGGGCAAACACATGGCCTCTCAGCGCTCGCAACTGGATGATGCAGCGGAAAGAGTTCGAGCGAGAATTGGCCGCACTTCCGGCGGCAGTTTTGTCTTCGGCGAGCTGGCCAGTGGAGCGCATTGTTGTATGCGAGACGAGGAGTTGTACCTAAGCTCTGGATGGGCAGTTGGGCGATGGGCCAATTTGGAGATTATCTGCCCCTTGGAATGCCGGATATTGGCGCATCATTTGCGATCAATTTGCGCTCCCGCTTTCACTCTTGGCGCGCTTCTCGCCACTTGGCCGCTCGGGAATGCAGTTCGAAGTGGCCATTGAGCACAAATTAAGTGCGCCGAGGCAATTTGTTGCCGCCAGAAGAAGGGCAAAGGTGGCCGGAAAGTGAAACTATGGATGCCGATCGGCGCCCATTTCTTCGACCATCTCCAATTCTCGGCCCAACTCGACACGCATTTGGCGAGCGCTCTGAATACTTTGTGGCGCCGTTCTGGACCAGCAAAGAAGAAGAAGAAGAAGAAGAAGAAGAACTCTTCTCCATGTGCTCGAAATCGGCGCTCAAATTACACGCGATGATCGAACAGGCGGAGCGCCAATCGGCTCCAATTGGGCGGCCACCTCTCGGCAAAAGTGTTCGGGAGACCTACTCTCTCGAGCTATAACTTGCAGCCAACTTGGATCGCTGGATGTTGTTCTTTTCGTGGCGCAAAAGTGAAAGTTGCCACACCAATTTTCCAACATTTCCACCGCTTTCACGCCAAGACGATCCACTGGCGTCTTTCTGAGCCCTCCGAGCAAAGTGAAGCAGCCTGATCATTGCTCCAAATTAATCTCACGAGCCTTGCCCTCCGAAGAATTTCATTCTCGGAGCTCTCATTTGGACTCTTCGTGCGTGCCTGCCCGTCTGTCTGTGCGTGTGTCTGTGCGATCTTTGCCTCCCTCTTGGTCCAGATCGCCGCATGACTGGCCCAAAGAGCAACCTAAGCTTTCGCCTTAGGAGGCGGTAAGGCAGCTCTTTTATCGCTTTTCGTGAGAAAAATTGAATGGCAACCTTTCAATTTAGCCAAATGGAATGCGATCTTCTCCAAGCAAGACGAACTTGCACACAACTGGCACCGGAAGTGCCGCTTGAAATCAGAGATGAAAAAGTTCACCCAAAGTTTTGCTTGTGCAGTGCAAATCTCCGCCGACTGTCCACCGAGAGAGATTCTCGAATTTTTCCGAGATTCTGGAGATCCCCGAATATGAATTCTGACTAACTGAAAATCCTTTACCAAAATAACCTCAACTCCTTGCCAATTGTTGTCCCACCAATTGGCGAGACGCGCAGGCTGGCCAACGAGTGTTCGTCAACGATGTCATTGTTCGGTTCCACAAGTCGCTCGAGTTGGAGGAGGACGAGGTGAAGACGCTCATTTGTCGTTATCCGCCTCCACTGGCGCAACAGGCGCTCCCCTCAGCTGCCTACGGAAACGCTCATCTCCATGAGCTCCTCTCGGGCGACTCCTACGCGTCCGACGGCCACAAGAACATCCTGAACAGGTAAGCAAAGAAATGTTTGAAGAAATGTCCGAAGAAAACTTATCTTTCAGCTCCCAATCCTCATGACTGAGGGGTAGTTACCCCCCATGATCTGTGGTCCAGTTTGTGAGCTCCCATTCAGACACTAACAGATCTGAATTTCCCGAAAATAACTGGAACTTCCGCTCGCTCAATTGGCACCCAATTCCAAAGTCACAGCAGCCAGGTGGAATTCGTGGACCCGGCGAGCGGAAGCGTGAGAATGAGGCCAAAGGGCGACCTCGAACAGGCGACAAAGCCGCAACGACGGCCCAGCCTACAGCTCCAGCTGCCCCACCACACACAGTCTGCCTCAAGCTCGGCCCCATTCGCCCAACTGCCCACCAATCTAATCAGTGAGAATGCCTACAGGCCGCCTGGAAGTTCCGGTCTCCAGCTGGAGCAAGAGGAGCCGCTAAGCTCGTGGCCGGGCGGCATGACAAGTCGTCCGCTGGCCAACCTCGAGGAGCAGACCAATGGGTCGGCCGGCGTGCAACTGTTGCCGCCCGGAGATGCTGGGCCCAAGCAGGCGGGCGGCCAGAGCCACTTCCTCGATAGGCTGAGCTCCATCGAGCTGCTGTTCCTGATCTCATCGCTCATGTTCCTAGTGTTGCTCGCGCTCGGCCTGGCCACCAGCTACTACTGTCTGTCCAGCGGGGCCAAACGCGGCCGGGCAAGACGCCGACGCGCCGCCCAGCTGCCCTCGCTGGCCAGCCGCCGGCCCGGCGACTCGACGGGGGCCGCCAGTCTGGGCCCGGCGCTGCTCCTAAGCGGAAGTGGCGGCGGCGGTGGCGGCCAGCGCACCCTTAGCGCCGACGAGATGCTCAAGCGCCAGCAGCAGCAGCGGCACGTGTATCCCGCGTCGGGACACGCCCACGCGCCCACCGCGGGCTGGCCCGCCGCGCAGGCGGCCCCGCTGCTGTACGCGGGCGGCAAGCAGGTGACGCCCCTGCGGCGCGCGCACACCCAAACGGTGGGCCGCGCGCCGCTCCAGAGCTCGTCGTCGCCCGACGAGGCCACCAGCGACCTGTCGAGCGGCCACCAGGTGCTCCTTCCGGCCAGCTCGACGCGGCCTAGCCATCAGGCGCTCGGCGGGGCCACACACTCGCTGGGCAGGCCCACCAAGACGGCCACTCTGCGCCCCCTGGTGCTGGGTAGGCGGGGCACCTCGAGTGCGGCCGGCCAGCCAGCAGAGACAGTGTACGCCGAGCGGCTGGGCCAGACCAGCGCCAACACTCTGGGCCGGCGCTACCAGCAGCAGCACCACCAGCGCCACCTGGACGCGCTCGGAAGAATCTCGGGCCCCTCGGCGGCCAAGCCTCAGGAAGCTACTTATGCCGCCTCCTACGGTCTTAATGGACGACAGGGACGCCAGACGGGCCCCGCTCGAGCACGCCAGTGGACCGGCGGCCGACGAGGAGACACCGGAAGCCACACTTTGGGCCCAGAGTGCGATCAAAGCGGGGCTGCGAGCGGGGCGGGCTCGCAGCCTCGTCTGGTGCTCCAGTGCATCGACGACACTTTCATCACCAAGTTCACGGAGGTCGAGGAGCAGGAGTACACGAAGAGCGACTCGATGAACGTGCCGCTCAGCTGGGCCGACTGGGCGGCCGCCTCGAACGCCGCCCTGCGCGCCGAGGTGGCCAGTAGGCCATCGGCAAGCGCCAGACTACCTTCCGCCTCGTCCACCTCAATCTCGTCGGCAGGAAGCACGGCAGACGAGGAGGACGACGAGGCGCGAAGTCTGCAGCAGGCGAACCTGCGCTCGCTCACCGAGCTCGACGTCAACTTCGCCAAGTCCCTCCTCAGGGGCTCCAGTGGGACGGCCTTTGGGGAGCAGCACGGCGAGCAACAGGAACCGACGGCCGCCAGCTCCACCCTCCAGTCAAGAGGCCAAACGGGTGCCCCAAGAAGTCGGCCGGAAGAGGCGGGCTCCGATCTGGTGATTTCGCCCGAGTACGACTGGCCCGGCGGCTCGTCGCCCGCGCCCAATTCGAGCGCCGCCAAGGGCGCCATCTCGGCCCAAGACAAGGACTCCAGGCCCCTCAGGCTGACCATAGGCCGCCCTCCGTCGGCTCAGTCGCACGAGTCCATCTCTTACGTCTAGAGGCATCTGGGATTCAGAGGAAACGAGCCAGAGGGTTATCATGCCACGATTTGGATCCCGATTGGCCCTAAGGGCCCGTCAGATGTCCTTTTCTGTTTGTTGAGTGCAATAAAATTCCACTAGTCCACTTTTGAGATAATCTTTTAGCCGCAAATCTTAGCTGGTGACTTCAACGTGCATACGTTTGGGTTCTGATTTTGACAATTTGTTACGGAAGTTGTAACGGAAGTAAACATCACCGCCCACTTGTAAGCTTCAGGGAACACAGCACCAATTCTATGATGGGTCTCGCCACGTTTTCGCATCTCTTTGTCTGGCTGAATGTTTGTGGGCAGCATAAATATCCTACCCGATGCGGACATTTAGCATGATCTGAGCTCTCTCTCTCTAGGGCTGGAATATGTCTTGATACGCTCCATCAAATCGGCTAAATAACCAACTTCGGCCCACTTCGCCGCCTTTTTCGGTAGTTTTCATCAACGCCTAGCGTGCTATTTGTGGATGATTGAGAAAGGGATCACTTGAGGGTTGGAAGTGGTTTGGTGCTCGCCAGAAGGCGCCAGCGGAAGCGAGAATTTGCCATTTGGCCAAAATCGCGCAGACTCCCAAACAGGCTCTACAATCGATTCCACGCTTTGGGCACAATCGATTGTTGTCTGCATTGCAGCTAGATTGTTTTGCTAGCTTGCTTTTGTCAAGCTCGTCAGGCGAGGAACAAATCAAGTGTCGACGAGTGAACGAGATGGAGACAAATGAAATGGTTGGCAGACATTGTTCGTGTGTCATTGTTGAGTACGAGTGTTAGGAGAAAGGAGGAGAACAAGTTAGTTTGCATGTTTCACTTGTAATTGTCACAATTCACGAATCGAATATAATTAGAGTTCCAACTTGAGACTTGCATCGTTGCTGTCTATCTGTTTCTTGCAAACTCGGATTGGAGGAGAAAATTTCCACCGAGCAAGAAAGTTTTCTCTTGCAAAGAATCGAGGGTCACAGAGAAAGGTTTTCTCAAATGCTGGTCAGACAGTGAGAGAGTTTGAAAGCTATTAGGGCTAGAGAATCTAAAGTGTGAATTGGAAAGGTTAGCACGGGGAGAGAGTGATAGAGATTTGCAGCAAGGAGGAATCCAAGGGAAGGAAAGCTCTGTGGAAGGTTGAGCGCCATTTTGTTGATCTCATGTGATTCCTGAAAAAGGGGACAGCCAACAAACAAACACTTGTTAGCAACAGCCTGTTGACACTTGAGAATACGTGCCGTCCGCTAGTTTGGTGCAACAAGCCACAAAAGCAACCAATTTAGGGAACAATAAAAACAAACTCCGCGCCAAATAGTTTGTCTTTCCTAGTCAATATTCAAGCAAATTCAAGTGACATTATATCTTACGATTGAGATAGTTAAGCCCCAATTGAGCGAATCAGAAAAGAGATACTTTGCATCAATAAAATTGTAGGCAATTGTAGGAGGGGAGCAACACAAGAGAGGGGCTTAGGATGGGGCAAAAATTCTAGATTGTGCTAATTAATTTGTTTCCGCGTAAATAATGCAAGACAAAGCAGCAAATAAGTGAAAGCCAAGCTCAAGCGACAAGGCAAAAATTTGTCAGTGGTAAGTGGCGCTCATTCAGCTCTCTGGTCTACACTCGACTTGGTAGAACGCCAACCACGAGCATAACATCTGGCTCCTCCGTCTGCTGTCTTGTTTTTGTCGCCATGGCTGGTGTACAGTGTTTAGATCTCGAGATGCATCTTCAAATCGATCTCTGAATGCATCTTCTCCCTTGAGCTTGTTTGGTCTCCTTTTTGTCCAACGAAAGTAATCCCTCTCGATGCCATACGTCTCCTCCATTGTGGTCCTCTTGAAGAGTTCTCTTGCACAACTGTTTTGGATAGTTAGGCCTCGTGTTCGAGGCCTATTATTTCCAACACGAGGGGAACCAATATTTAGACGGGCTCACAGACAAATGGGAATTTGTTGCGTTGATTTGCATTG
>Ga0268247_10000312_pt1 | contig 17079 bp, 16 predicted proteins | sample AgamicOrMae_FD_200245 | JGI IMG/M metagenome (GOLD analysis project Ga0268247, IMG submission 200245) | Agave microbial communities from Guanajuato, Mexico - Or.Ma.e (v2) (version 2) | ecosystem: Host-associated > Plants > Phyllosphere > Phylloplane/Leaf | place: Guanajuato, Mexico | collected...
CGGAGCCAGCCAGACACTTGCTCTCGCAACAAATGACTCTAAAAATACATATATATATACGTATCTTGGCTTAATTTCTCTCCCTCTTCTTGTTTTGCGGCCGCCTCGAGCCAAACTAGTTTGCCCACCGAGGACAGATTGTCGGATTACCTGGTTGTGCGACAAGTGATGGGAAATAGAGAGCCCAAGTGGGCCGCTGTTTGTGCTCGTCTATCTCTTGGTGTGCGAGGATATATTTTTTTGATTTCATCTTGATTTTATCAGATTACACACAACAACACCAGATGGAGAGAAGGAGAGTGGAAGAAGCCACCTAGATGTGCATTCCTTTGCTCACTTTGTTGCCAACCAAGCGATTCTCTGACTCCGATTTCCCTTTTCAGAAACTCTCGCCTTCTTCTGGTGGTGCCAAATTAGAACCAATCGCGGTTTTCAGGTTCACTCATTCTCTGTCTCTGTCTCTTTCGAGTTGAGTCTCCCGTTGAGTTGAGTTGCGAGCGGCCAACAAAATGGAGCCAGTCCACTGGCTTTGCTGACGTCAGAAATGGAAACAAACACAGAGCCAATGTCGCGCCCGAGTTGTCTGCTAATGATGTCTGCACATTGGCTGCCTGTTCACTTTCCCTCCACTTCCCCACCGCACCACTTCCCACATGTTACCTCGTTTCCTGCCTGAAGGCTCGAGGGTCGCCTTAGCTCCCCTGCGGCTGGCAAACAAGAAAAATTCTCCAGCTCCAATTTGAATTTGAGATTCCGAAAAATTAAAATTCCTCGCAAATTTTCCCAAACACAACGACGCAGCTGTCTCCTCGCTGGCTGGCCCCTCGAGTGGAACCAAAGCGAGGCCCCAATTGGCGAGACAGTTAGCGCGACATTAAAACTGGGCGCCATCATTTGGAGATGGCGGATTGACGATCTGGTTTATCCATCCTGCACGCCATTGCCTCTCCAGGCCTGAGGTCGTGCTGCGGAACATTGGGAAAAACAGCACGCATCAAGTGGTGGGCGACGCTCCGCTGGATGTGCAACACCTTAGCCTCACTGCGCTAATCGTCGTCTTCTAGTCATCAGAGGCGAAATTTCACTTTTATAGAGCCTCGAAAATGCGAACAGGCTGTTGATTCGAATGAAACTTCCTCGAGGTTTCATTTGGTTGCAACTCCCCAGCATCTGGATGCTCTTTTGGCGAATTTCGAAAAGACCCGTGCCAGACGAGATAAAACTTTTGCCTCAAACTCTTGACTCCAAACCGCTGGCACCTCCGCAATGCCCCGGGGAGTGAGAGGCTCGGCTAATCGGCTTCATTGTTGCTCGCAACCAGCAAAAACTTGTTCCCTCGCCCAGCCGAGGCTCGCGAGAGAGTCTAGGGAGAAGAGGGGGAGAAATTAATGGACCAGGGCGGGGGATTTGAAAGTTGAAATAATGTTTATATCCTTCGAATGGAACCCGCTCGGAGCACGCAGGCGGCAGGTGCACAGTCTGGCGCCGAGAAGCTGCCACTCGGCGAGACTGACAACGAGGAAGCCGAGCTGGGCCGAGTCGGAGGAGGAGGAAAAGGAATTACGTAATGAAAGCATCGCGAAATGTTTCAGAAGGGAGCTGTTTTCGTGGCCACGGCCACTGGAGAGGCTGATTTGGGCGCCCAAATCGGGGAAGTGTGGCGCCCCAGCAGCTTGAGAGTGTAGTCCGCAGAGCGCCACTTGCAAACTGCAGCCGTGCAGCAAGCGATCACATTTGCCACTGGGCGCCCCTCGTCTGTTTGTGCGCCACCAGTTGATACTTGGTTGATGTAATGGCTTCCATGTTTCCCCCAAGCTCGACTGCAATAAAACAAGATCGAGAGAAATTCCATCAAGATTTGCCAAGCCTTCCCCTGGGCGGTGGCGCAATATCTGATCAGAGGCTCTTTTGTCGTGCCGCTTATCTGTTGCTCTTCATCATCTATCTCTTTGTATCTCTCTCTCTCTCTCTCAGTCTCAAGCTCAATCCACTCCGCTGTCTTGGCTAGGGGGCGCCCGATTTGCGCACAATTTCCATGTCGATCCCAAGAGATGACAGCGATCGGTCCAAAAAGGCGCTACGTAACAGGCCAGGATGCACGTACAATGCAGCCTCCTTCATAACTGCGGCAAATCCAAACAAAACGTCGCCCGATTGTTCGGTAATCGTTTATCAAACTCCGCCGGCAAACTCCATAATGCAGCCTAATGCAGCCAATCTACCCCAAAGGCTGCCAAAGGGAGCCAACGATTGCCCAGCTCGAGAAGAAAACGTGCCGCCACTTTTCCTCCATCATCCATCACCAGGTTGCTGCTCGAACCACGCAAAGCACGAGCTGCTGCCAATCGGGCGCCACAACTCACTGAACTCCATTCAATTGGTTACTTTTTCTCGATTAAACGCACTCCGAACACACCCATTCAGCTCCCAGGGGTCGAGATTGCTGCTCAATTTCCTGCAACGTGGCGCCGGCTCATCATCATTATTACGCAAGGAAAAATCTTTCGTTGTTCAAAGACAAACTTGATCACCTTCCAGCCGAGCTTGGCCAAGAGTGCGGCCAGTTGGCCGCCAGTCAACTGATGCGCTCGCCTTCAAGGTCGGGCAGTGGCCGAGCGGCGGCGGCGCGTCTCAAATTGGAAAGGAGCCAGACGAGGAGAGTCTCAACCTCGGGGAGAAGCAGCAATTCTATCTTTTTGCCCGGAACGTGCCCCTTTGATGCAATTCGTGCAGCTGCGAGGGAAGGCCACTGGCAAGTCGGCAAGTCCGAAAGAAAAGTGGCCACTTTCGGAGCAGACGAGAAGGGCTTTCTCGTGAGCAAAAGTTGCTCTCCAACTTGGAGCTGCACTCTGAGGGCTCTGTTTGGCTCTAACTTCGAGCTGAATAATTTTTCTCCGAAAAAGAAGCACTTTCTACACGAGGATCATGCTCTGCTCGGGAAACCATTGGGCGCTGGCTAGCCATCCGAGACTCTCCTTCGAGCTGCCCCACTGGGATTGAGCACGCTCGCCTCTCGTGTCTCTTCCACGCAAAGCAACTCCCTGGCTTCCTTCTTTTCATCTTCATGGACGGCCCAAAAGCGAGGTCAGACTGTTTGTTCTGTCGTTTAGTTTTATATGAAAAAGAGACTTGGCGTGTCAAATCTAGAGAACAGCAACAGGTTGTCTGAGTTGGCTGCTGTTGCTAAAAAACTCCTCACCTCTGGCCGAGCTGCAGCTTCTCTTCCTTTCTAAAAAGAGAAGCCCCCCCCCCAAATTCTTTAGTTTCGTTCAACAAGTCCAACAGGCACCAGTCTCGTGCTCTCGTGCAAGCTAATCAACACCACCGCGCGTTATTATTACGCGCAGAGAGATAGATTATCATTATTATTAGTATCAGTATTAGGAAAACTTTGTTTTTTCTCTCAACTTTTGCTCAACTGGCTCTCTCTCTCTCTCTCTGTGCAACTTTTGTCTTGAGTCTTGTACTTCTTTTGATTGTATAAAAAATGTTGCTTCTGTGGTGCGCAAAATAGTTGCAAGGCAGAAGCCTCCAGCAGCAGTCTAACGCTTCCCTCAGCCAACAATCTCTCCCTCTCGTCGCTTGTACTCGTGCAAGGGTGCCCAAAGCAACAAGTGGCCAATTAGGCCCACAACTTGCCAAGTCTGCCCGGCTACATGTCTATACAAGCTTACACTGAGTGCCCAAAGAGTGTTGCTGGTCTAGTTTTCTGTCTAGCCAACAGGCTTCCCTTGCGCTCTGCTTGAGTCTGAGCCGCGCCAAGGGGAAGCGCGAGAGGAGGGAGAGTTCTTTTTGATTATTATCCATGAATTTGAGGAGGAGAAAATTGATATAGAGAATTATTTCTTCTTCCCTGGTTTTCCCTCTCCCTTTCGCTGCCTATCAAAGAGAATGGAGCCACTTTTAGAAACAGACAGGGCATGACATGAAAACGATCTCGTGTTGCTGGTTCCTCTGTTTGTTAACATTGAAAAACGGTCCACGAAAGTGGAGGCTGCAACTTGAAACAGGCGAATTTGTATGATTTTTCACAATCATTGCAATTCGAATCAAACTCACTTCTTGAACTCAACTCCTTGCCGAGCGCCCAAACTCTGGCTGAGTCTCTCTCAGTCTGTCTCCTGCTCGCTCGTCCGTCTTCCGTCTTCTCAGGCCTAAGTCAGTGTGTCCGAAGTGTTCGTCTGGAAAAGCAATGGGCTGCAAGCGAGTCCATTCACCATCATTGAGCTAACGACGGACTTTCGTTTAGTCTAATTTAGTCTAAATCTTGATGCCATCTCGGTGCTAGTCTCTAGCTGCCTGGCGGGCCGAGTTTGCGGCCGGCCTCTAATCGTTCGACAGGCGGCCGCCAAGCAAAGGCCAAAGTGAACTGTGGCCACAAATCGATTATCGCGTCAGATCGATTCCACCAGCACCCAGACAGAACTGGAGGCTGGTTGTGTGTGGGCAATTGAGGAAGAGGAAGCAGGAGAGAAACATGGGCCGGAAGGTGGACTTGGATTGGCGGGCGATCAGAGGAGAAAGAGAGAAGCAGGAAACGTGAACATGGACTAGGAGTAACGAAAGACTAGGCTTCAGAGAGCTTCTCGAGCCATCTGGTGAGTGAAAGTTGGAAAGCTCTTTCGGCAAAGAGTGCTCGTCTGCCGGGTTTATTGGCGCTCTTTTAGTATCTATTTCAAACTGTTCTAGTTGTATCATTTCTTGGCTACAATTCGTATTCTATATTCATAATAAATGGGCGCTAATCGCGCTGAAGTAATCTCACAAAAAGCTTCATCTCAGATAGTCTTGGAGATAGAGCTCCAAGAGGAAATTGGTTGCGTTGGAATACAAGTGCTGAGCGTGCTTATAGCTCAAGCACGCAGGCTCAATGGGTTAAGGTTACGCCATAATGGTCGATCATACAGTGGCCACGGTGCTCGTTGCGTGTTCAGGAGGAATGCTAATAAGATTATCAATAATAATAACAGCAATAATTATCATCTAATTTATAAGCAATACCCAATGAGAGGTTGCACTCTGACGGGCGGCACGCTTGCTTTATGGACGCCTCAAAGTGCTTAAAAACCAAATTAGTGGCTCATCTTAAGATATCGGTCCCAAACTCTGACCAGAGCCTCCTTTTGCTGCAGCAGCTTCATTGTCCATCAACAGGTGGCCTCTCGATTCTGGCTCGTTTGCTCCTTGGCGAGCGACAAAAAGATGGACTCCAGACTAGCGTCGGAGGTGATCTGATAATCCTCCAGGTCGAGCTCGCTTTTGGCCTTCTCAAGCTCGAGCAACATCTTGGACCAGGTGAGATTGTCGCTAGGCTTAATGTGGTACTGGATGATTGTCTGGTGCAAGTCGCGCAATTCTATCTGACTAGAAGAGAACTTTTCCTCCATGTAGCGGCGGCACTGGTCGCTGAGGCGCATCAGATCGTTTCCGGTGTTGAGTCGTTCCGGGTTGAGCTTGAGCAGAAGGGAGAAGCCCTGGCTGAGTTTGGTGCGCAAGTACTGGATTGAGCCGAGCACTTTGAATTGGCCGCCCACCATGATGGCCACCCTGTCGCAAAGACACTCGCACTCGTTCATTGAGTGGGAGGTCATGACAATTGAGGAGCGTGTTTGCTGTTGGAACTCGATCAGCGTGGACCAGAGGCGACGTCTCGAGCGCGGGTCCACCCCGCTGGTGGGCTCGTCCAGGAAGATGACCTCTGGGGCGCCGATCAGTGCGATGCCCACCGAGAGGCGGCGCTTGTTTCCGCCCGAGTAGTTGTTGCTCTCGATGTGTCCGATGCGGGCCAGACCAAGCTTGTCCAGGGCGTCCTCCACGGCCGACTCGATCCACTCCTCTGGCATACCTCGCAGGCGAGCAAACAGGGCCAACATTTGGGCGCCCGTCAAGTTGTCGATGAGCGCGTCCTGCTGCGGACAGTAACCGATCCGCCTCAAGTACTGGCGCCGCTCTTGGGCCACGTTCCAGGCGCCCACCCAGGCGTCGCCCTCGGTGGGCCTGAGCTCGCCCGTCAGCATCTTGAAGGTGGTCGACTTTCCAGCTCCATTCACGCCAAGCAGGCCGAAGAACTCGCGCTTGTCCACGCAAAAGGACAAATGATCCACCGCCTTGAACTGGTTGGTACTGTAGATCTTGGTCAAATTGCTCACCACCATCGAGTGGTCCTCAGTGCTTCTGGTGGCCAAAATTTGCTCAACTCGCTGGCGCTCAACTTCCAGATCCTTGGCGGCACTTCCGGCCTGCTGGCCCGCCCCATTTGCGCCCGCCTGGTGCTGCTTGTGGGGCGCTGCCCCCTTTCCGGGCCCGCCAAACTGGGGCACCTGCCAGCAGTAGCGCTTGGTGCCTCTGGCCGACTGGAAGAGGGCGCCGAGGGCGTGCAGCGGAGTCAACAGGTAGCCCGTCCACTTGGCCAACAGGCGACTCCTCTTCGTTGGGCTCACCTCGATGAGCACCAGAATTGTCCACAGGAGACAGGCGTCAAACACAAGCATGGCCAGCTCGATGTTTATTCCAAACCAGCCGGACCAGAAGAAGGGCCACTGGTCGTAGCACTCGTTCTCGCAAGTCTGTCTGCAGCACCTCTCTGGCTTGAGGACGCGAAGCTCGTCGTCAACGAGTGGCGAATTTATGTATCGGCACAGGAGCTCCAAAACTTCGGGGGAGATATTGATACAAATGGAACGGGTTGTGTTCAGGGCAAAGAGTTTCTGCAGTCCAACCAACAGACTCACGGAGGGGATCAATCTAGCAGACCAGACTGTTTGTTGGGCCGAATTCGGGCATTATGGGAGATTAGCGATCAAGATGGTTCGAAAAATGGTTAGCATTCAATGAGTTATGTCAAGATGATAATGATCTCGAGCGCATCGTTCTGATGGTCTAGCTGATTCCAAGATTTCTAGAGATACTCACGGAAAATTGCAAAGGCCAACTTGAAACTGTCCGAGGCGTTGTGCTCGTATTTGAGCTCGTAGAGGCTCACAAGTGTCAGGGTTGCTGTTCCGGTCAAGATGGTGAGCACACAGAAGGAGCTGAAGGCCGAGGTGGGCTTCTTGGCCATGAAGGAGAATATGTAGGCCAACGGAAGGGCTCCAAAGATGAAGAGTGTGACCAGGGCGATGAGGGCGACTGTATTTTTTAGAGAATTTGTGGAAGATTCGAATTAGAATCAGTTTTTGAGGACGACGATGATGGCCATTTAAGACTATAGATAGAGGAGGAATATTGAGTCGATGGAAATTCTTGTTCTTTCACTTACCTGAGTGCTCAAAGTTGGCAAAATATATTCTCCTCTCGTTGACCACGCGGTCCCAAACGAAGTAGATGGTGAGGACGGAAATGGTGTAGACCGAATAGAGCATCAAGTCGAATAGGAAATGCGACAGCCAGAAGGTTCTGGCTGGAACTCCAGTCATCAGTTGCAGATGTTTGCTCTGTGAACAGTTGAACCAGTTGAATGTGAGTCCGTCGTGTTGTCGATGTATATCATATATTTTGTTTTCTGTTAGTTTTGATCATTCGCAAGAAAACCAGGAGGCCTAGAGAGGACTTGTTTCCATAGAAACCAGCGTTTTTCGGGAGCCCAAATTCCAATTCATACGGTTCTTCTCAAGAGAACCAGATGAAACCAGTAGAAAACTTACCTTAGTTACTCGTTCATGCGTTGGAAATATCACAAAATATGAAGTTATGAAAGCCAAAGAGAAGGGCAAAAAGACTAAATTGATTAAGCGGCCTAAGTGGGGCAAGAAGGCTATCAAAGTGTTGATTTGAGCCATTGCAATGTGGTTTAGATTGATATGAGATCCTTTCAATGGATGCTTTTCATCTTGTATGAGATCAGTGAATTGTTTGAGAATTGAATTGAGCATTATGTTCATTGAGATTGGGAACGAGTGGCTCGCCTCGCCATTGTACCAGGCAATGTACTTTTTGCCCGCCTTCTCTCCGCCAATCACATAGTGTTCGCGAAAATCGGCAAACTGCCTGGTCAACAGATCAATCATTTGTGTATTCACATCTGTATAGGTCAACAAGTTGGCCATTCCGCTCGCTTGGGCCTCCTTGAGCCAGAAATGTTCCAAAAATTGCTGAGAATCGTTCAGTTTCACTGACAAAGAATCAATTCCCGTTTGTCTCCTGGTTCTTCTTCGTCTTCTCGGCTGCCTCGATGGGCTGCCAGTCCTGCTCGCAGACACTTCTGTTGTCGACTCAGTTGAGCTAGACTCTGCCCTCATGGTTGCCGACTCACTGCTTGAGGGTGCAAAGGTTGAGGCCGGAGCGGAAGTGCTGCTTGCTGGAACTGGGGAGGTCTGGCCGCCGCTTTCGGGCCGCTCCAGACCAGCAGATGATACTGTGCTGGATGAGCCACTTGCACTAATAGATGGTTGTGTTGTTGTGCTTGAACTCTCTGTTGTGTTAGAATTGCTAAACGATGGAAAAGCAGCATCACGAAGAGCCTCGAAGTTTTCCGTTGAATCTGAGCCACTGGAAAGGGGCTGCGTGAACTGGTAGACTCCAGATGTTTTGCTTCCATAACCAGCCCCCTTCAGTGTCATTTGGCGCGACCATTCGGGTGTAAGCTCCTCCTTGAAGATGACAAAATCTATCAGAACGACAATGCTGATCACACAGCTCAGGCTAACTGCAAGTATCCACAACAGTTGGAACCAATTCTTGCTCGCATGATGATAGCGCTTGGCCAACATAGCTCGCAGATGTTGTCTAAATAAAGCACTGCCTTCCACTCGATTGGAGCCGATTTTCTGGTCAAAACCTCCGATCAGGCTCGAGTTAGCCTGTTTCTTCTTCTGGGCTGCTCGGCTTGCCATCAGTTCGTTGGTCTGTCGCTGCTGGCCTGCAAGACCATTGCTCTTTTGGCCGATTCCGTTGGCCATCTCGAACTTGCTCTGCATCTCTTGGGCCTCCACGTCCTTGAAGTGGATGCCGATTTTCATGAAAACGTCGTCCATTGTGGAAACTGTCACCCCAAAGCCGAAGATTCCAACTCGCTCCTTGACACGTTCCAAATCGTCGAACAGTTTTGGCAAAACCTGACTAGTTTCGTCAACGTCAAACTTGAACATCATCTCATGCGGTGTTACGTTCTCCAATTTCTCCTGAAGCGAATACTTGACTCCAACCAATTCCTCAAAGGCCACCTGATTCCAATTGGCCGCCTTGGATATTCTCAAATGATAGCCCGCGTTGAAGACCTTCTTCAGGAACAAGGCCGAGCCGCAACACTTGACCTGACCGAGCGACATGACAGCTATGCGATCGCCCAATGCGTCGGCCTCCTCCATGTGGTGGGTTGTCATCAAAATCAAACGGTCCTTCCTGATCAGCTGCAAAAAGTCCCATACTTTGCGCCTAGACTCCGGGTCCATTCCAGAAGTTGGCTCGTCCAGGATTAAAACTCTCGACTGTGCAATCATTGCAATGGCGAGCGACAACTTCCTCTTGTAGCCCCCAGATAGAGCCTTGGACAGTTTCCGCCGATGGACATTGAGGCCACTTTGTTGCAAGAGGTCCTCAATCTCACGCTGCAGCTCCTTGCGGGCACCCTTGACAATGCCGTAAAAATACAGATGCTCCTCGACGGTGAGCCGCTCGAACAGAACATCAAACTGGGGACAGAAACCAACTCGACGACGCGCTTCCGCCGGATGGGTGTCAATGTTGTAGCCGTCAATGTGGATGGTTCCGCTGCTCTTCTGGTTGTGGCCACTTATGATATCAATCAAGGTTGTCTTTCCGGCTCCATTGTGTCCGAGGAGAACTGTCGATTGGGCAAATGGTACCGGATTAGAGAATCGTCAGTAAATGATGCCTTTCAGGTGAACTGGACCAAGTCTCTGAAGTGTACTAACTATACACAGACGGCCGAAAAACACGGCAGCTTTCGGTTTCGATTATGTCTGACACTTACCTAATATTTGCGAGTAAAACATGTCCAAAGAGACATTGCGCACCGCATCGATTCGGCGCAACTTGGAGCTGGATGTGAAGTAAGTTTTGCAGAGATTCCTGATGCTGACTCCCTTGTGGAGCATTGCAGGAGCCTGCTCGAAGTACTTGGGGTCGTTCGAGTTTGTTGTGTCATCATCTGGCTGCGAGATGCTCAGGTTTGAACAATCCAACAACTGTTGCGACTTCAGCCCATCAGCAGGCCGGCCCACTTTGGCCAACTCGATGTTGTTGACAAATTGCTGATTCCTGCCCGCCAGATTGTCGCAACTGCTCGCCACCGATGGTGCATAGGCTACATTCAGATGCCCTATCTTGGAGTCGGCACCTGGAGGTTGCTGCGAGGGGCAGTAGTTATCCACCGACGCGCTGGTCAAGTCGCAACTCGAGAGTGACGACTGGGCGGAGGAGTAGGTGCCGCCAACAAAGATCTTATGGAGTAGCTTGAATGGGGCCTTCAGGATGCTCAAGACCAGTCGTTCCAGGCCAACAATGAGTGAATATAATAGGCTGGCACAGCCCTGGCCTGCCGTGTTGGCCGAGCCCTCCGAGCTGAGACTTGCGAGTCCGCCCGAGCCACCACCTGAGGCACCTCCACGCACGACATACTCTATCATATAGATGAAGGTGGCATAGAGTGGTAGCGAAAGAAGCATCGCGGCCATTATGTGGCCTAGTGTTATTGACTTGTACAAGGGTAAAACATTGTTTACGTTTGCCCAAATTGCCCTATACTCTCCATAGAGTTGTTTCTTATCATAGAATTCACCATAAATGTCGCATTCAGTTAACAAACGATTCATTAAACGTAGACCATAGTTTGGTAATAGGCAAAAGATTAGATGATAATTTTCACTTAGGGCCCAAAAACCGTTGCTTTCAATAACACCAGAATCCATCTTGAATATTCTATCTATCACCTCTGGCAAACCTAACCAGAGTAATGAAGTAAATATGATTGCCTTGGTGCTTGAATTGAATATAGTTGATAGGGCTAGTACAAACATAATTGCTGAAAGACAATATAAGAGCAATATTGTGAACATTAGAGTTGAATCAATATTTTGAGCCGGCGCCTCTTGGTGGCCAGTGAATAGGATTGTAATTAGAAAACATTGAATTGTCATAATAATCATAGTATTTGTCATGTGGCTACCATAATAAGTCCAATTTGAAATACCAACTAAACGTAACATATCACGAACTCGACTTTTCTTTTCATCAACAATGCGTTTAGCTAAAAATATTGCCGTTACCAAAAAGCCAACTGTTATACAATAATCCATTGTTAAAACAAAGGGTTTTTGCTTCTGAGAACCGGCCACAAAGGTACCTAAGGTGGTCTCCTTTAAACGCTTGTGAGCAACATATTTAGGATAGGGCATTCTTTGGCCTATTAGATCATCATTTGTTGGTATCACAATATCAGCTGCCGGATCCCTCTGAGTGGAATTGACATAGTTGGAGATTAAATTTATGTAAGCTCGGCTGACCATTATTTGGCTGGCCATGAAGAATGTTGCCTGATAATGGTCTCCATGAAGGAAGGGTCCGAGGGAGTACTTTTTGGGAAAAGGCTCTGGGCCAAGACGGAAGTCCTTGGCTCGGATTGCTAAATCGAGCTCAACTGGAATTCTCATAGGTTGTCCATCCAACTTGCTAGTTACCTCGTAGTAATAGGAATCATCATTTGGATTTTTGCCCCTCTGCCTTTCGACAACCACTTGTTGCTGGTCGTTTTTCGGCGCCGAATTGCGCCCCTCAGGCTCAGATCTGGTGGCCGTCTTCTTCCCCTGGAGCCACTTGATGTAGTGCTCGTCCGATCGGATGACCACACCTCCGATGGTGACATTTGTATTCTCATCTGGGATCAGCCTTTTCACCTGGTCGAGGGAGACTGGAATTTCGCGCTTTATCAGCTCGACCAGCTCGTCTTCATTGTTGCAAATCTCCACTGTCACTGCCCCATCGTCAATGTGCTCGACCAGAGCTCTAGTGAAACTACTGTTGGGTGCAATCAGAAGTCTGTGTCTGGCCGGATTGAGATCGCCATAGAGGCGCTCATAGTCGTCCGGGTCGAAGGTGCGCTCAGGCTCCAGTTTGGGCTTACCCTGGTGGCTGTTCGACAGGATGGCCATGGCACAAACGAGCACCGGGATGGTAATCTCGAGCATGGTCCATATGTAGTGGCGCTTGTGCACCACAAAATCCTTCCATATTAGTGCATAGTATTGGCGCCAAGTGAGACTGTTGATGCCAATTGATGGGCCACCTGTTGAGCCCATGCTGCTGGTGCCCTAGTGGTGTTGTATGGGTGCTCTAGGGCGGGTCTCTCTTGAATTTTGTCTATTTTTTTCTTCTCACTTCCTGATTCTTTTGCTTATTTCTACAACTATATTTGTTTTGTGATTGTCAAGTTTTGTTTCTATTATTGCTACTGACACTAGTTTCAACGCTCTATCTCTCACGCTAATGTCACAAACGGCGAGTGCTACCAACTGACGCTCACTGAATCCTTTTCTCCCCTATTTGACTTAGATGACTTTCTGACTCGCCTAATGAGATTGCTACAGAGAGACACCAAGTTGATCACTGGAGTTCTCCTTGCCAGTTGGAAAAGTGGCCAACAATTGTGGACAAAAACTTGGGGACAACTCTTTCACCTTATCTGCCCTTTTCCTCTCTCCTCTTCCTTTTCTTCTCTCCTCTTCTTAGCCTGTCTTCAAGAAATTTCTTCTTCTTTCTCGCGAGCGACCTCATTGTCGCTCACACTCAGACATGTTCCCAAATGTTCTCAACTTTAAACTTACAACTTGCACCACACTCGTGCTAGTGTCACACTTGGTCTTCTAGTGAGCTTGTGTCGTCATGTGCGCCCAATGGATAAGATTGAATAATCTTGCCAAGCTCGCTAATCGAAAAATGGGATCCAATCGAGCGATGAGGGATGAAAAAAGAACGCGAGCAACAAATGGCGCCCAATGGGCCTGCCAAGACTGGCGCTCTGATGAGGCGGCCCACAAGCTGCTGCTGATGGTGTGTTGTTTTTGTTTCTTTCTTGCCTCTTGCGTGCTCGCCAATCGAACGACAGACTACTTCTGGCACGCTATGCGAACACTTGCGTAATAATACTAATCAGTTCCACTGGTTCTCGTGACGCAAGCTTCCCGATTGGCGTGTTGCACGTGGCTCGAAATCAATGAGCTATAACAGTTATGCCTTGGGAGTGATATAACAAGATGATGAAGATCGGCACACACACTCGAAGGAAAGCCTCTCCCACTGACTACTGTCTGCTGTCTCTTCGTCTCGCTCTCTCGCCTCTTGTCTGGGCAACTCCTCGTCTCCTGGAAGCTGCCACTTGGGCACGAACGGCAACAGTGAGGACTAGCTTGATTAGCCTCGGAGCTTGCCGCTTGACTTAGGGCGCCGAGTGGGCCACGTAGACGAAAAGTTGAAACTGGTTGAATGGGCCAGCTGGGCGCTGCTGCTGCTTGGCGCTAATGATTTCGATGTTGGCCCTGAGAGGGCTGGTCATGCGAGGTTCTCGGTGTGTGTAGTAGTTTGTTGGCTAGCTGTTATCACCCGTCCGACTGATGCAGGGCCAGAAGGCTAAAAGGGGCGGAGGCGAGAAATTAAATAATAATTCTTTGGGAATACACAAATGAGCGTATGAATGGATGAATGAATGAATGAATGAATGAGAATTGCGGCTGTTTAGGTTGGTTGTTACAGTTGTTGGGGGTTTGTTGTTGTTGTTGTTGTGTGTGTGTGTTGTTGTTTGGGCCGATTGTGTGGATGGTTTTAGAGCATGTTGGTGGCGGGCTTGGAGCGGCAACAAGTGGAGCTAATGAGAAAACAATGTGCAAATAACGAGGCGCCAACAGAGAGAGAGCAGCATGAGCCGGCAGCGGGCAACTTGTTCTGCTGTTTCTTCTTCTTCTTCTTGGTCTTCTTCTTCTTCCTCTCCTTCTTCGTGTCCTTCTGGTCGACTGTCACTGGCGCATCACTTGGCCAAAGGTGCACACTAGAGCAGACACAAACAACACACACACAGACCAGGCTCGGGAATGGCGCACAAGAGACGCACGCACGCACACTTTAAACGGACCACAAAGGCGGCAGAGGCAGGGCCGCGCCAAAGGCAGAGTGTGTGCTGGCGGCCGTGATTGAAATGGGCAGGCAAGAAGGAGCACGGCAGCCAGCGGGGCGGCGTCCTCGTACACTGTCTGATGTAGAGTTTGCCGCTTCTGCACGCGCAAACCGCCGCACACACTCTTGGGCTGCCAATGCGAATAGGAATAGGAATAGGAATACGAATGCGAATGGGAGACACTTGCTACTCTTTCCCTCTGGCTTGTGTCTTGGTGGCGCCCGCGCGCACGCTCTCAAAAGCATTGCCGGCGGACTTCCTTCACTGGATCTCGCCCAACCGGCTCCACAACAAGCAGCCAACTCTTGCCACAGCCGCAACACCACAACTTGTCGCCCCCAGCGCCAGCTTGCCGCAGCGAGCCGCCCCACTCACAGTGCTTGCCAACCAAAACAACCTCCGGACACTAGAGCACAATACTTCCTAGAGAGGAAATATTCTCTCCAAGAGGCTCGCCAAGAGATAAGCTAGTTGGCCGCAGGTTTGCCTCACGAGCCCACCTTGTGCCATTCAGCTGTGCTCGGCGAGCTTCTCGCCTCGCCAGTTAGCTGGCTGCAAGTTGGCGCATTGCGGCCGGAACAGCCGCAAGATTAATGGATAAAATATGAGTCCAATTGGATTCAAATCCAGCGGGCCTGATTGGTGCCAGATTGGGCCGCCCTTTCCACCGGCCCACTGGGCGAGCAGCAGCCACTTCTGGTTTGCCAAAGCTCGCTCGCAAAGCTGGAACGAGCTGGCCAACCTTTGGCGAGACAGTGTCGAGTGGCGGGCGCAGTGTTTGGGCGAGCGGAGTTTGCGCGCGTGGCAGCCGCTCGCTGTTTGCGCGCGCAACTGTCTGCGCTCACTTGCCGACGAAACACAAGGAAACGCCGCAAACCTGCGCTTCAGTCAAGCGCCCGCCGGCTCTTCACGTGCGCTCCAAGCTCGCTTTTGGGCATCTCCTATTTGGATTATCGCGCCGCCAGCGGTGTCTTGCCGAGCTGGGCACGTAGAGGAGACGAGGAGAGGCCAGAATGAGACGAGGAGAGGCCCGGCTGGCTGAGTGGAGAGGGAAACCGGCGTTATGGTGGCGCATCCACCGGGATTAGTTAATAGCTCATAAAAGTCACCTGATGCTGCCGGTGGGCACGCCGAGCTTAGGATGGCGAGACAGCAGTGCTTGACGTGAGAGCGGCGGCTCAAATTACTCGCAATTTGAGCCCCGAATGCTCTGGAGCCTCGCAGCTGAAGTTCAAGAGTTCCCGCGAAACAGTTGCAGTTGCTGAGAGTTTCAGTGCCCACCGGGAGTGAATCTGACGCCATTATTCCCCTCGCTTCGTCCGCCGCCTTCCTGGTGTCTCGTCGAGCTTTCAGTGCAACAATCGTTTAGCGATCGAGCGTGGCGAGCTGCCAAGACTGAGGTGCCGCAAGAGACAGCGCTGAGGTGAGCATCTCGCCCGTGAACGCCGGCCCGCAGTTTTCCCGGCTCTCTGACGTCTCCTTTTCCGGCTTTCCGGCGGCTCCTCGACAGCCCGCGACTGAGGCGCTCATGACTGTGGATTTGGGACACAATGTGGGCCCGCAGTTGAGCTCGCAGTTGAGTCTGACTGCACCCAAGTCCAAGTTGACTGAGGCGCACCTAAGGAGCGGAGGCGCGCGCTCGTTCCTGCGCGTGGCCTTGAGCCTGCGAGAAACGAGTTCGCCGCGCTGCGGCCAGCGCCATTGCCGTGCGCTGCACTGCTGCCCACCGCACTTGCCTGGACGCTGTCAGTCTCTGACTGTGTGTAGACTGTATGTAGCTGGCTCGGCCACTCCTAACTGATAATTATCCGCGCTGGACGAGCGAGATTAGCAACACGAGTCTGCAAATGTTGCCGCTCTCCTCGCGGCATTCGCCTGCATCCTCCGGCGGCCAAGTAGGCAGCTGGACGTCGGGCGGCACGCCGTCGCCCTCGGACGCCTGTTGCTCACCGTCTCTTGTGGCTCGTGGGCAAGGGCGCGCGTCCGTTGATTCGCATTGTGCTGCGTCCGAAGGTTGCCAGTGAGAAGCGAGAAAGGCCTGGCAGAGCGAAAGTTTATTGCACCAGCGCGCTGGAGTCTGGTGCACGCTGGCAAGACGAGATAGACAGAAGCAGGAGAAGGAGAAGAAGGTGATCTCGCTGGAGTGGAGCTGTTGGCAAGTGGCGCTGGCCAGACGAGCTGCCTGCTGGCGTTGCCGAGGGAGCCGGAGCTGCAGGCAGAGAGAGCGAAGAGTGTCTGTCTGTATTCTGCACTAGCCTCGAGGTTGGTGGTGGGCGAGAGAGAAGTTTTCTCGCTTCGAATAATAATAACATCTTTTGCCAAATTGGGAACGCCAAAGGGCAGAGGGGTGAATAAATGGATCCAACTTCTGTGGCTGCCGGTTCACTTTCGTTGGCTTCCTCCTCGTGTGTGTGAGCGGCGGCTGCGTGGAGATTGTGGCCGAGAATAAGGAACAGGAGGATAAAAAGAAAAAGGAGAAAAGAAGTTGCACTGGTTTGTCTGGCTGGGCTGGTGTGTGCCAGTGACTTGGTGGTGTGGCCTTTTGCCATTGCTCCTGAGGAGCGGCACGAGAGAAGCCGCTCTGGCGAGACAGAGAGAGAGAGAAAGTCGCTCGCCCATTTCCATAGGCATTTCCATTTCCATTTCTGTTTCTAGTTCCATTTCAATTTCCACTTCCATTTCCATTTACATTCCCATTGGCGCTCCCATTTGCACGCCCATTGCACACAGAGAGAGAGAGACAGGGGCGAGCAAGTGGCACTTGCATCCCATTGCAGCGCGAGTGCAGCACCCGCGCGCTGCACCTGCGGAACCAGCGCAGGTCGAGCGCGCGCGAGAAGCCAGCCCAATTTCAATGTCAACCCGAACACTTCTTGAAAATAAACAACAACAACAAGAACCAGAAGCCGCAATTGGGATTGTGATCTTTTATTTTAGAATTAAAATTTCACCTTACG
>Ga0268247_10000313_pt1 | contig 17072 bp, 9 predicted proteins | sample AgamicOrMae_FD_200245 | JGI IMG/M metagenome (GOLD analysis project Ga0268247, IMG submission 200245) | Agave microbial communities from Guanajuato, Mexico - Or.Ma.e (v2) (version 2) | ecosystem: Host-associated > Plants > Phyllosphere > Phylloplane/Leaf | place: Guanajuato, Mexico | collected...
GCGGCCGGTGTGCGCTCTCCGTGCAGGGGCGAACAGTTGTGCGGAGTGGCCGCCCGGTTGCGTGGGAAACTCGCCCGCCGCACTCTCCTGGCGCCTCTCGTCAGGTCCGCACCACCGTTGCCGCTCGCCGGCACGCATCCTGCCGCCTCTCTCCACGCCGGACCCAAGAGGCCCAAGAAGCCCAAGAAGCCGCCTCCACTTTCTATTTTTCTCACACACACACAACGATAATACACGTAATCGGTTGCCCAACCTTTTTCAACAACAACTTAAACGCCAGCACAGCGCCACAAACAACAGACTGCCCCAACGCTCACCACCAGCCTCTTACACAGTCTCTCGGGCACACCAAACACACACACACACACACAATCAAGGTCAGCGCCAGCTGGTCAGCAGCTTTTGCCCACCTCAGACGTGCAGCCCACGCAGGGGCCAGAAAGTGAGACATTCCCATGCTCTCAGAAAAGCCTCTTCGCCTCCCTTTGCGCTGCTTGCCTCCTTGCCTTCTCGCACCCACGAGCCGGGCCGCCAGCACGAGGCCTGGCCACAGAGTGCCGCCTCCGCCTGGCCACTCTCCAGTCGCCCGCTTTCGCTCTTACGTAAATGCCGGCCCGGCGGGCGACTCTGGTTTGGCTGTCCCCCAAGCCAAACCAAAGGACACCACTGGGATGCGTCCATTTACAGTGCCTTGCCGCCGACTCAAACCTGAATGGCTCGAACGGTGGCCAATTCGGCCTCTCAGTTCTGGCCACTGGGCCCCCTGGAAGGGCTCGCAAACAATGCACGGTAAATGGGGGCACACGGGGACCTTGAACCGGCCGCAAATGGCGTGGGCATCCCGAAAGGAGCCGCCAGAGACTGTGGCTTCTGCCCGCCCGGCCAGGCCTGTGGCTGCCGCACGGAGAGCGCACACTGCCTGTGCTGCAGCGTGCACTGCGAGCCAAAAATAAAGTATGCACAACTTCACGTGTGCGCAACACGCTGGAAAAGAGACACCCCCTCATCTCGGTCATTCGCAACTAGTTTCGCCCATCAACCTCTGTTCTGTGTGCCAGTTTTCCTGACTGCGCGCACGTGAGTCACTTTACACTCTATCTTTCGCTCATACTCTGCGACCGGCAATGCAGGCGACCGCGCGCACAGCAGACCGCACACTGCACGCCGCCCAATGGTAAACAGTGCAGCAAACTTCCATTCTTGCACGCCCGAGCAACAGTTGTGTGCTCGGCCGCATCGCTCGAGCGGCCGCCCACAGTCTGCAAGTGGCGCCTTGGAGGCGTTTCACCTCCTCTTGCAGGCGCTCTCGTGCCGCCCAGCTTGGCGCCATCGAGTCTGCCCGCCGATCCGTCTTGGTGGCCTGCGTGCCAGTTGTTGAAAATTGACAAAATTCACTGCAAAATTCAGCATCTCATTAACAAGATGAAACCAGCATGCTCTGAGATCTAATTTTCACCCGAGAAAAAAAACTCCCAAAAACTGACCAGACACACAATATGGTGTCCAAGTATTGGCTTATTACTTTGTTACTCTTCCCACTAACACTTGGCCCAATTGTCAGCCATGAGACCAGCTCAGTGGCCAGCGCCCAGCAACAGGCCGCCCGCTCGCCCTGCCCGAGAGCCATCCAGATAAACACCAACTACCAGTTCAGAGGTGGCCTGCACTTCATTTGTCTGCAGAGACGAGCCGGCGCGTTGCCCCAGTTGAATGTGATCCAGTTCAGCACTGGGCAGGTGATCTTCTCAAGGGAGGTGCTCGAGGCGACCATTGACCAGATGGCCAGTTTTGTGGACCAGGACGGCTCGTTGCGGGTGATTGTCGGCGACTCGAGACGCGTGAATGGCACCTCCGTGTACAGTATCAACTCGGCGGGCCAGTTCATCAACGAGAAGCACACCATCAACTCGCAGTTGGTGCGCGCCATAAGCGTGTGGAAACTGGAGCTCAACTACGAGTGGCAACTGGCCATTGCAAACGAACGCATCTTAGGGCCCTACTCGAGCGGCGAGAGTGCCGACTTAACTGGCAACCAAGTGCACGCAAAACAGAGACACTCTCCAGGCCACAGTCAGCCTTTGGGCCCCATCATAAGCATCCACTCGTGGCGCTCGACCTACTTCGACAAATACCAACTGATCGAGCTGCCGCAGGAGGCCCGAGTGAACAAGTTGGAGCCCATGCACATCAACGGGCAAGAGTTCCTCATCGTTGCCCTGGAGGCGCTCGATCAGGAGCACTTGGCCGAGCAACAGCAAGAGCAATCAATGCAACAATTGTCCAAACAACAACGAGAACAATACTTGCACCACGGCGACCCAATTCCGCCAACCAACTCGCTCATCTACAAGCTCGACTTTGGCGACGCAAACCTCAACTGGGTCCAGCACCAGACGCTGGCAACTAGGGTGGCCTTGGACGCCAGCTCCTTCGCTGTCACCCACAGACACTCCTTGCAACGCGACTATTACATAGCAATTGTGGGCCAGGCCTCAAGCGCTGCCGCTCCCAGTCTGCAGTGGCAGCAGCCCTTGGCTAGTGGAGGCCCCTTTGAGCCCAACTCGTATCAAAGTAGCAACAACAATTCCACCAACCAGCTTGACTCCAACCAATTTGGCCTTGTCATTTACAAATACTTCGGCGACAGATTTCTCGCCTACCGCTCAATTGGGGCCCCCACGGCCACCAAGTTGGACACCATCACTTACGGTTGGGGCGACTCTTACGTGATCATTGCGCTCGCTTCGGCGCAAACAAACTCCATTTCCATCTATTTGTTTGACGGATTGAACCTGAGCCGCGTGCCTGGACCGCAGACTGCGCCCCCCTCGCACTATGGACTGCCCCCAGTGGGCCAGGAGGGGCGCGTGCACCGGCGCTCGATGGAGCCGCCGGCCGCCCTGCGCCTCTTCATTAATCCGGCCGCAACAGTTGGCGGCTCGCCTGCAACAGTTGGCGGCTCGCCTGCAACTGTCCAGGACCAGGAGACCTTAGGCCTGGAGAGTGGCCAAAAGGGAAACACTAGTCCCAAAAACGAGAGCAGCCCCTCGACCACGAGCAAGCGCGACCAGCTCAGCGAGCCGCCCATTCCAATGCCCACGCTCGCCTTCTCCAACCAGCCGCACACTCAACTGAGAGACCCTTTTGCAATCGACGAGCAAACAAACCAAACGACGGCCAACTCCTCCTCGTCCAATGTTTCTTCGCTCGAGGCCGAGCAGGAAGTCTCCGCCGAGCTGCTCTACCAGATCCCAGTTGGCCAGCTCTTGAGCCCCGACTCGATGGGGCCCAATCATGAAGACGGACTCAAAGAAGATGGGCTAAACCATGGCAGTTTAAACAACAACTCGACCCAGAAACGCGCCTTCATCCCGCTCGCCCCCAGACAACCTTTGGGCCCGGAGCTGCTCAACTGGTGCAAGTCGACCATTGAGCAGGTGCTGAAAGACAGTCTCGGCCAGCTGGCTGGCCAGCTGGCCGAATTGCCCAAAATCGACCAAGAGTTCCCAATTGAGCTGCACGGAAACCTGACCATCGAGGGCGACCTGCACGTCACCAACCTTCTGTACGCCCACAAGGTTGGAAGAGTCATCCGAACGGCCCCACAGCCATTCATTGACCACTTCGAGCCACGCGTCCAAGAGGCAGACTACACGCAGGCTTTCGCCCAAATCGACGAGACTGACCTAAATGTTGGCCGCACAATGCAACAAGTGGAACAGATTCTTGTCGATGATGGAACACTCCAGAAGGTCTACACGCCGCTCACCTTCAACCGGCTCGTCTTCGAGTGCATGAACCCGCCAAACTCAAACCAGTTTCCTGGACCACCTTTGGCCCTCATGAATCCCTTCCAGCCGCCTCGCTGTCCCCACTTGTCCCAAATGAAGACCGTCTTCCTGAATGGCCAAGATGTGAGCAATATCCAAGAGCAAGCTTTGCTTAGCGGCCGCACCATGATCATCAACAGAGACGTTCGCTTCGAGCACCTTGTCCTGCTGGGCGACACGAGAATTCTCGACACACTCAATGATTTCCAGGTTGACGAGATCGTCTTCTCCAGAGGCGTGCCTCCACTGCGACCTATAACGGGCAGAAAGAGTCTTCGTGAGCCGCTCTTTTCAATGAGCAATCTTTTGGTCGAGCGCTGGTCTGGCCAACAGGTCGACAGGAGCACCTTTCTCACTGCTGGCGGCCTTCAGACTGTGCCGGCGGATCTGAAATTCAGCCAAGTGATACTCGAGAGGTCGCCCCGGTCGGCCAGTTCCTCGCCGGACTCTTCTCGCATTGAGACAATCAACGGGCTCCATTTGGACACTCATCTGGACCAAATAGCACGCTCTGATCGTCAGAACAACTTCAAATTACCAATCAGATTCGAGGAACTGATCCTCAATGGACCCATACATTTCTCACCCAACTGTCGTCTTTCCTCAATAGACATGAATGAGCTCTGGCGCAACACTCTGTTCAAGAGTTCCCCACAAAACGTGAGCGCCCCCATGGAATTTTCCGGCGAAGTGGTGGTATCCTATGGGGCTGATATGCTGGTCGATGGTCCAATCAATGGTATTCACATTCATCCAGATAATGTTTTGATGCGAGATGGAAACTACAACCTGCAAAATCCTTTCGTTTTCCATAGCGATGTTCATGTAGATGGTGATCTCCAAGTGGGCAAGGCATTGAATGGAATTCAAGTGGTGTTCAACAATAAGACGGGCCAAAGTGAGCTGGCCATTCTGTACGATGGTGGTGAACAGTTCTTGACAGGCGACAAGATCCTCAATTCTATCCACTTGGGCGGCCACAGTCACATAAGGGGCCAAATCAATGGAAAACTGGATCTGACACAGTTGAACTCGCTTTCGGACAACAATGGCCAACCCTTCAGGTTCCCTAATTATCGCTTAACCACTGGACAGGGAAGGCCTGTGGCTCGTTTTGACGATAATGCTGGCATACACATTGCCTCTGCCATAAATGGTGTGCCGGTCCAAGATTTGTGCTCTCTGGCCCAGCATGCGTCAAGGATCCCGGCTAATAAGTACAGGAGACTCAAATTCACTCAGCCGATATCGATCGGAAACATTAGATGTGCCTCCATTAATGGATTCAATAATCTGACTAATTCCTTCTTGACCAAATATGGCAACCAGGTTGTACGCGGTACTTTACGCTTGGCCAGTGGCCTCATGATAAACTCAACCCTGCAGATAGGCTCAAGCTTCAACAATTTGAATGTGGCGCCACTGTCGCACGCAGTGAGCAAGGCAATCAACGAAAGCCGCACAGGATTGAAGGAGGTGTTTGGTGATTTCAGTGTGGACGATCTATATGTGGATGGCCAAATTAATGAGCTACAAATGAGAGATGTCTTCATTGCCAGGGCTGATTATCCTCAGATAATACGCGCTCCCATGAGTTTTGACCACTTGGATATAGAGAATGTACTTGTTGTTGGGGGCGACATACACACTGGCTTCTTCAATGGACTGAATGTTAGCGAAATATTCACCAACACCATGCACTATGACAGTCCACAGGTTATCTACAATCATGTTGAGGTGGAAAATTTGCACATCTTGCCCAAGTCAAACTTGGAAACCAAATCACTGAACGGCATCGACTTGCAGCGCCTATACTCGGACGCAGTGATGATCGATAGTCCGCAGCAAGTGTTGGCCAGCAAGACGTTCAACTCTCCATTGCAATTCAACGATAGGGCCTTCTTGCGTTTCGGGATCGACGGTTTAACCGAAGATGAGATGAAATTCAATCTTCTCCTGCAGAGCGACGAACTGATTGAAGGCGACCTGGAATTCTATCAAGATGTTCTTATTCGAAAGAGTCTCGAAATATCAACTGGCTCCATAAACGATATAGATCTGCAACAGTTTGTGGCATTACTTCTCTACGAGCGACCAGATAAGCCAAGTCTCAGGCTGGTCGGCAACAGCTCAATAAGATTCAAGGCAGCTGAAGTGGATAATCTCGTACTGGGAGGCAAGATACAGAATATCGATGTTTCGAGCCAGGCTATACTCAGAAACCAGACCCAAGGAGGTGACGTTGTGCTACGACCTATGATCATGCCGCAGCCATGGCCAGTCGTCCGTCCCATTCAGCGGCCACCCTCCCAGCCGATTCCCAACCCTTACCTGCCCGGTTGGACTGCTGGCCAGATGCCGCCGGTGCACGTGATCCAGAAGGAGCCAGCTCGTATCCAGTGGCCAATGGTGATGATGCCGCGGCCCTTGAATTATATCAACCAGTCGGCAATCAAGACAACTTGGCGACCCAACTGGAGCCAGATGGGGCCTCCAACAGGCGTTATCGCCCCTCCTCGTCCAGTAACCAACTTAATCTTTCCAAGGCCGCCTCCACCCAGGAGGCCATACGAGGGAGGACGAGAGAATTTTGATGACCTCACTTACAATTATAATTTCGTCAAATTGCACACTAATCAAGTGGGCGGCTTTCAGCCAAGTGGCCCGGCCGACATGAACTATTTGGTTCATTGGGAGCGTCTGAGAAACGAATCATTGTTGGAGCTGTCGACTAGGATCAACAAACATTTGTCTGTGTCGTTCTACTATGAAATAGCCCAGAAACATCCCCTACTTGGGCCATTGCTTGGCGATGCGGACAATCCGATTTTGAACCAGGAGGGAAGCCCGTTGTTGTTGCTGAGAGGCATGAGCAAAGCGGGCGAGCCATGTTTGCACCGGGGCCAGACCATAGCCGTGATGGCGCCCCAGAGAAGCCGTAGTTTGTATGCCTCGCAATACACACTTAGCTCACAACTATCGGACACGTCGCAGCCAATATTGGCCAAATCTCTCATTGTGAATGGAATCTATTATTTGTTTATTCTCGACTTACATCCACCTAAGCTGCCCGCCGAATCAATGTCCCAAGTGCTGGTTTACGTTTGGGATAATAATTGGGGTCGCTACGATTTGCGTGATCAAATATTTATCGACGGTTATCCGACAGCATTGAGGCCATTCGCTATTTGGGACGGACTCAAGATGGTGGCCTGTTTCGCCCTAGCTAATCCTCGTGTCTCGCGTCAAGTGGGCAAGCACATGACCACTGGGCCACCATTGATCAGGTGCCAATCATCATCGGCTGGTGTTGGCAAGCAGAATGGGGTCGAATTTAGCGAACAACATGTGTTACCCATGTTGACAAATGTCTTTGACTTGGACATCTTAAGCGCCCCATATGGTGAGAAGCAACTGGTTCAGGGCCAACAGGTGGTGCTGGTTGCGGCTCTTGCCCAGCAGGACACGGAGCAAATAGGTGATCTCTTTATTTACGAGTACAATTTTGGCCTAAAACAGGGCCAAGTCCTGGACAAGCGTCGTTTAGTGAAACCTCTCAGGTTGCATTTCATCAAGAGGCCGCCGCTCATGTCCGGCCCTTCTTCTGGCCATCATTTGGTGGTGAGTGAGGCAATAACTAGCAACATTGAGGCTCAAGCAATGACAAGAATATTTAGGCTCAGTTTGAATCCATTGTTTTTGGACAATGCTGCTGCTCATCGGCGTTCGTCGGCAAGCGAAAGATTGCTAGTCGAAACCCAGTCCATCAAGGCGAACCAATTCGACGACATCCAATCGGTGCTGCTGGACCAAAGGAGGTCTCTGCTCTTCCTCCAATCGGCTCACTCGATTTCCATCTATGCCCCAAGTGGCGGCTGGTGGCCCCCAACAGACTGTTCTCCCGAGTACGTGCTCGTCCAGAAGATCCCCACCAAGGGAGCCAACAAATTCCTCGTGGTCAACACAAACACTAACCTCAATTTTGTCGGTCAGCAGTCGTCGTCGTTGGGCAAAAACAGGACCCTCTTTGAGCCTCGAGGATCCGAGCAGAAACCTTTTGGCCACTTGCTGGTGTTGAGTAACGACGATTGTGAGCGCCAACATTACTCCACCCTGATCCTGAGCGCAAGATTTCAATAATGTTCTAGAGATCTCTTTGGGTAAGCATGGCAAGTAAAATTGTGTGATTGTTATTTATTGAACCATGTTGATAGGGAAAACAGTTTGTTATTAAAATTTGATTGAAATTGTTGATAGTTGATCTTTGTTGATGCTGAGCATCGATAAAATTGAACCTAATGAGCAAACATCTGACTCTACTGGGCACCTTCTTTTGCCCTAATCTTTTATCTTGAATGCCAAACAATGTCATGTTAGCACATCATCGTCGTCATCCTCGTGATTGTAGTCATAATGTTCATCGTCGTTATTATTTCCATCGTTATTATTATTATCATCCTCGTCGTCGTCGTGCAAATTGATCAGACTAGTGGACACGTCCTCCTCTTCTGTGTGTAGATTATCTGAGGCAGCCAGTTCCATCTTTGCACAAACCTGTTCCAGTCCCTCGTTGGCCATGGTTTGTCCAAACTGTGACAAACTGTCCGACCTGAGTCTCGTCCGTCGTCGTGCATTTTTCTGCAACAGCTGCCTTGAGCTGTTGGCCGTCTTTCTGGCCGTCAACCTAATGGTCTGATGAGAGCCGGTTGTGGTTGTTGTCGGAGTGGTTGTTGTCTGGTGTCCCGTGTGGGTGCGCATGTGTCTGGTTATCATATCACGTCTGCAGGCACTATAGGCGCAGTAGTCGCACTGGTAGGGTTTTTCGCCCGTGTGCGTGCGCTCGTGTGTTGACAAATGGTCGCTGCGGCTGAACACTTGCAGACACTTGCTGCACTGGTAGGGTTTGATGTTTGTGTGCAATCTTGAATGGCGGGTCAGCATGTCCGAGCGGGAAAAGGAGCGCCCACAAAAGAGGCACAAATGGTTGCGAGACTGTTTCTTCTTCTTGCGCACCTTGCCTCCAGCAGCAGCTCTGTGTCCAGCCTTTGCACTGCCGGCCAGCAGCTCCTCGGCCGCCCGCTCGAGACTCTCCTCCAGCCGGGCCGCCTCCTGAAGGCCGTCCAGCTGCTGCACTCGAGCTCGCCGGCAACCCTTGAGCGTGCTCCTCCTTCCACTCGGCAAGTGGCCCACCATCGACTTGGGCCTATTCTGCAGACTGGACGTCACTCCAGTGGCCGCCGACAGTTGCTCCTGGTGGAGGCGCTGTCTCTTGCCGTTTGTCGCTTGCCGCTGCTGCTTCAGCTCGGGATCCGCCACAAATGGGCGACTCGTGGAGGCCACCTGGCCGCTGGAGCCGATGAGCGACGAGCCAGAGCTCGACGAGGACGAGGGCGAGCTCGCCGTTCCCATCGAGCTGGTGGCCAGCGCCGAGCTTCTCTCCTTCAGCTGACCATTGTGGGTGGCCGCTGACAGTTGGCGCTGCTGCTGCTCGCACTTCGTATTGCCGCTCAGATCACTTGGCTGCTTGGCGGTGATGTTGCTGCTAGTCTGGTTATGGTTGTATTGCATCATGCAGTTTGTGTGCGCCGCCTTGGGCCTTCTCAGCGACTGGACGGCCGATTTCTTATTCATCGACAAGTCCAGCGGTTTGCTCTCGTCTCTCTGCGACACCTTAGCTCCTCTCAGCTCGCCGCCACTGCCCAGCTCGCCGCTCGATCTGGCCACTCTAACTGCTGCTGCTGCACTCTGGCTGCTCAGGGGCCGCACTTGAGCTGCTCGGCTCATTGCGCCCGATTGTCTGGCCACATTGTCTTGCACACTTGACGAGCCTAGTCTGTGGAAGGAGCTGTGTTGCTCTTGCTGCATCTGTTGCTGGGCCTGCTGGGCCGACTTGAGCGAGGCGGCGGCCACGAGCGCCGCGTTCGCCTGCAACTGTTGCTGGATGCTACTCAGCAGCTCCATGTTCTGGGCGATTTGCAATAGATTCAACATGGGCGCTCTTGGACCTCTGGCCGCACCTAAGCAGCGGGCCTCAAGGAGGGACACTGGAAACTGGCCAATCAACTCTCACTTCTGCCTGACTAAAACTCGGCCGAGCACTTTTTCTGCAATTAACACTTTTCTGTTAGCTTCTGTCCACTGGGCCACCCTCGCTTCCCCTTGGAGTGTCTGTGGCGAACTGAGCGGGCCCCAAACTGTCGGATAAAGCTCGGTGCCTACTCACTGCAGTGCCTATATTGGAGTGAGGCCCAAAAGGAGGAATGCCGCCGCTGCTTGTGTGCAGTGAGCGCTGCCTGCGTGCTAGTGTGTCGCGCGGGTCCGGCTGGCGCGCCGCAGCTGCCAGTGCTTTGCCATTGCCTTTGCCTTTGGCTGGGAATGCGCGCGCTGGTTAGCGGGCCGAGTGAGCGCGCGGACCGTTTTCCAATGGGCGAAAGTGAAGGCGCGCGCGCGATCAACAAGTAGTGGAAAGTAGTAGCCCACCACTTTCCATTGCCCGTTCCTCAGCAGCGGGCCTTTGTCTCGGCCCCCCTCAGGCCGCCGCTCCCGACCGGCGACCTCGGCGGGCCTCTGACGCAAGCGCATCTGGCGCCCACTTCGCCAGGAGGGGCCAGCAATGTGGCCCCTCCGCATTGCTGTCCGCCGCTTGGCGACACTCCTCTTCTGCTCGCCCGCAGACTGAGGCCGTTAACCGGGCTGGGGCTGCGGCCGAGGAGCGGCCGAGCAACGGGCCAGTTGATTGGTTGGGGCCGCCAGTTGGCGGCCGCACTCGGGCCAGCGGGCGGCCAGACAGCGAGCGCCACACAGAGAGCCGCCCGAAGCTGCTCCGAGGCCGCCCGGCTGGGCCACGAGTTGCGCGCTCTTCCTGCTCCTCGCGCACAACTGGCCGCCGGCGCCCCACGACGCGCACCCAACTGCCTAGTTCCGGTTCCGGTGGGGACTAAAAATAAGCGCCCGTCGTGGAGGCCGCTCGGTCGCTGGTCAAGGTTGGCCCCGAGTTGCCGAGGAGGAAGTGAAAGTGGTGGCCCCTCTGGCCGCTGTTTACCTTGCTCGGCGGCCGCCGGTTGCATGGGCGCAGCCGGTGAGAGGGGCGCCGCCGTGGCAGAGTGGGGCGGCCGGGAACGCGGCCGCCCCTCAGCACAAACACGGGAGGAAGGGGCGGCCATATGGCACTTCGGGCCGCCCTGAACGGTGAGCGCCGAGCAGACCAAAGCAAAAGCGAAAGCGAAATGGAAGGCGCCCAGAGTGGCCAATAAGTGAAAGCGCAGGGACGAGCCTGAGAAGCGGCAACGCGCACGTAACCAACCCAATTCCCACGAGCAACAGGCGCGCTCTGCGTTGCGTGAACGCGCGAACCCTAAGCCTCGGCCGCACAACGCACAACGCACACTCTGCGCTGGCCCGCCCGACGCACTGCAGTTTGCAGTCTGCAGGCGCCCGGTGCGCTCGGCGGATGCTTCTCGTTGCGAGCGCCGCGTACGTGCATGTTCCGTTGGGCCGCCCCTTGTTGCTCTTAGCCTTGTGGCCCTACAAGCAAAGCAACGGGAGGAAGTGAGCGCGTGAGAACCCCCCTCAGGTGGCTGCTGTCCACTGAGGCCGGCGCTCAGTCCTCCCCAAGCAGCAGGCCGTTGCATAAGCGGCGGCTCCGGCGGCTTCTTCAGGTTGCAGAGGAGGTCTGAGGCGCAGTTAGTCCACGGCAGAAGTGGCCATTTCTGCCGTAGCAAGAGGGGCTCCTCCCCCGTGGAAATGCGAGTGAAAGTGAGCCGAAGTGAGGCAGATTCTGGCCTCCTACAACTGTGTCTCACAAAGTGTGCCCCACAAAATGTGCCTCAAGAAGCACCCTAAGAAGGCACTGAATCACCGATCACTGTTATAACTCACTAGTTTTAGATTTGTTCTATTTTATTCGCGCTCAAGCGCCTTCTTCTTTTCCCCCTTTCTTTAGATCTACACATATCACTTCATCTGAATGTCTGCGAGAGTTAACCTCACTTCGAGCTCACTTATTTCTTGTTTCTTGTCTTCGACAACCACTTGTTGCTTGGCATTAACCAGGCAAGATTTGTGGCCGATTTGGGGCCAATTTGTGGCCAATTCGTAAGAAAATTTCCTACTTTTCTAGCCGAATTTTCTCTGTTTCCACCTAGAGACTGTATTTTGCAACGTTATTTGAATAATTTTGAAATATTTTCGAATATTTTCGATAGTAATCTTTAGGAATATTTTGCAATATTTTGCAATATTTAACAAACTATTGCAGATTTTGCTCAGTCTAAAGTCATTTTGCACTTCTTTACAAGCACTTGACTATTATCCAATTGTGCAGCTGGATAAATGGACGAATTTTGGCTAAATTTAGACATTTTTGCACCCTTTTTGCCTGTCCAAAGGCGACCAAAATTGAGTGGCCAAAGTGGAGCGGCCAATGAAATTCACGAGAGACTGGGAATCTCGCGCGGCTGGTCGAAGAGTTCGTGGAAGTCGTACTCGTTTTTGCTCTTCTTTCCGGTGATTTTGCGGAAAAACCTGCCCACCTTTGAGCGAAATCCAGTGCCCTCGATGAGACTGGCGAACTCCTTTTCTGGATCCGGCTCGGAGCTCAAATTTCTGTACAGCTCGGCCTGCTTTTTGATCTGTTCGTCCAGCTCGTCCAGGCGAGCCTGTTGGCGCATCCTCGAGCACTCGCCGCAGTGTCTGTTCAGGTTGGGCGAAGGTGGACAGCTGGGCAGTGGCGAGGGCGCCATGGCGAAGCGGTTGGCGCCCAGCAGGCCGGCCTGTTGCTGCTGCTGCTCCTGGTCGGCGGGCCGCTCCTTGTCCTGCGCACAGTTCTCCTGTTCGGCCTGCTCGTTTGCGCTGGTCTCCTGCACTGGCGTGCTGCTCATGCGGCGCACGAACTTGTCCATGGGCGAGGGGCCGCACGAGACGAGCGGCTTGGAGCGACTGCCGCGCCGCAGCTTAATGCGCGCACTCTGCACCAGCGACTCCTCCGACCAACTGCTGTCCGCCTCGTCCAAGTGTGGCTGCTTTTCCGCCGGCTCCTCCTCCTTCGCGCTTCCGCCGCCGCTTCCGCCGCCCAACTCCAGACACTCTGCCGCCAGCAGCTCCTCGGCGCACCGGCGCTCGCCCTCGTCCGGCGTCTCCAGCACGATGGCGGGCGCGCCCGAACCAGCCCCCATGGGTCCCCCTTCGCCCGACGACTGTCGCTTTTGGCTGCGCGCGAGGGCGCCCAGCCTGGTGCGCAGCAGCGAGCCGAGCGAGCGCCCCTTAGCTTGCTGACTGCCGCCCGTGCTGCTTCCGGTGGGGGGCTCCTCGTTGGAGAAGACGCCCGACGAGGTGGTGGAGTCGGCGGCGGACTCGCACGAGCCCAGCGAGCCGCCCTCGGCCGAGCTGCCCGAGCTCAGTCTCGCCCGCCGCTGGGCCGTCGCATCCTCCTGCCTTTTCTCGCCTCCAGCAGACCCCAAGTACTCGCTGGGGGCGCCCACAGGAGGCACTTCCGCTTCCGGTTTGTGAGTCCCAGTCTCAGTCCCAAGCGGAAGGAGCCCGGCGAGCTGCCGGAAGGAGGGGGAGCGCGAGACTGCGGGCGTGCAGGCGGGACTGATGGTGGGATTCTTGAGCCTCGAGTAGATTGGCTGGTGGTCGTGTTCGAGTTGGCCGAAACACTGGTGGCACTGGATCAGATCGTTGGACAGGATGAAGGCCTTGGTGTCGTGGAAGCCTTGCTCGAGCAGTTGCATGATGTAGCTGGCTGGTGGGGGCCACAAGGCGCGTTTTAGGCGGCCCAAATTGCGCCACGTCAGATAGACTGGCATTCCTGCGACGCTCGTTTGCAGCAGTTGGCTATGCGGATCATAAGGAGCAATGTCGCTTGGGCCGGCGAAGCAGCAAACGCGAATTGTGTGCTCGTCAAAGGCGGGCAGATTGTTCTTGAAACCGCCGTCGATGTGTTTCACTCCTCTGAAGGTGCTCACATGATTGCCCGACCAGACGGGAATGAAACAGCTGCAATTGAGCGCGTCAATGAGGTCCCTCTTGCTCTCGAACTCGTTCACCACCACGGCCTTCATGTCGCGCAACCTAGTCATGCACACGTACAGCCTGCCGTTAACCCGTTTGTGCGCGTCCTCTGGAAAGATCTCGTCCAGCACACGCGGCAGAATGTCCACTATTTGGTTCGAACGGTCGAACACGCCGAGCGGCCGCTTCCTAATGTCTTCCGTCATCTCAACCACCTTGGCCAGACACTCGTCCAGCGGCAGGTCCATCAGGTAGTAGGCGGCGATGAGCGAGCCCGCCGAGGCGCCGGCCACGCGACGCACACGCTCGCGCGGCACATACTTGTTCCAGCAGTTCACCACGCCAAAGTAGTAGCACCCTTTGTTTGTTTATTCCAAAATTTCGAGTACATCATCATTTCGTTAGTTCGATCGTTGCATTGACCTTTATTTTGCATGAGGATGTGCTAACAGTCTCTGTGAGTATCGAGCCGGAGTGAGCGGTGTTTTGGGGCGTCAAGCAGCATCAAATGGCGTCAATTGAAGTCAAGCCTTTCCTTCTCGGCTGACAGTCCAAAATGCCTCGGAAAAGAGCTCACCATTCAGACCAGCAAGAGATGTCGTGCTCGCTTGCTGCCGCTGCTGCTGCTCATCCTTTGCCGGCTCAATTACAGAAATTACAAAAATCCATAGATCAGCGCCGGCGTGGAAAGTGCAACTGTTGCATGCGAGCTGAAAAGTGCAAAACACAAACAAAAGGCCAGATTTCCTCATGAGATTAGCCCAACTTTCTGCCTAGTCTGTGCTCTTCACAGCCACTCTGCACTGTGTTTGCGCGCCTTTGCACTGCTGCACTTTGGACACTTTCAGATGCGCCACACTGTTGCAGAGGATGCACAGTGTTGCATCCTCTCCACTGCAACACTCTGGGCCACAAAAGGTCCCAATGCTGCGCTCTTCTCCATTGAGTTTTTTTTTGCGCTCACAGGAACTTCCTGCAACTTTCCAACGCCGCCCAAACTGCTCATCCACCGCCAATACTTACCCATAAATCCAGCCCCGGAGAATGACAAATCCATCCTGTCCACTTGCTCTTCAGCCTTGAGCTGTGTTTACTTGTTGCGCGGCGAGAGAAACTCGCCTGCTATTCGACACAATATATTTTCCCCACTCTTTCTTTTCGATACTCTTCCCACTCGCTTTGCTGGATCTTCTTCAGGATTGTTACGTCGGATTTTTACATCACTTCGAGATGGAAAAGGTGTGCCAAATTTCGGGCGCTCAAGTTGTCAACATTTATCGGGCCGGAAATGAGTGCAAGTGGCCGCCGATTGTCAGTTTTCCGTTCAACTTTCGGCTTGACTTCGAGTCGGAAAGCTCGGAAAACTGTCTCAACTTTGGGGTTGGAGATTGGATTTTGGAGATTCACTTTGATTAGCTTTTTGCTCAGTTGTTGCTTCGTCTTTTCGAGAGAAACAATGTCGCCAGAGCTTCTTATCTCGATTCAAGCTCTTTCTCTCGAGGTTATACACTCGATATCTGACTAACACACTTCTGCTATATATTTTTCGGTTGTATTTATCTGGCCCACTGTCTTGGCGGCCTTCCCTTTCTCTGTTCTCTGTTCTCGCTCTTCCTCAACTGTGTCACTCTGTCTCTTTGGGGGGTCTGAGTTGGCTGGCTCGGGGTAGTAGTTGAAGAGTGAAAAGGCCGGTCGAGGAGGAATTTGTCTCACGTTGGGCATGCGAGTGATCGTTGGCGAGCCACAACAGAGGCGAGCTCGCATGGAAAGCTGCGCGCGCAATTCGCGTAGCAACACAACGGCAACACAATAACATGAGCGCCAACGAGAGAAAAGAATAAAACAAAATGCAATAACAATAATAATAATAATAATAGTAATATGGAGAGAGAAATACATACAGTCTCAGGGGAAAAGGCGCCTGCCGCCACTTGTTGCTGTTGCGTGCTTTACCCTGAGCGTGTTGCAGGCTGCACACTGTCTCTCCCCCGCGCTTTTCCCCATCCCCTTTGGCTGCTAGTTAACAAATAGTTTCATAATCTCGCCCCTTCGTCTACTTAGCCTCCCCGAGGCGCTCACCTTTGAGCATCCAATCCAGCGCCAAGTGAATCTCCACAAATTTCGGGGGAGCTCGAACGAAACAATCTTACTTCATGGAGTCTTTGGAAGAAGAAAAAAAGTTTTTAAGAAAAGAAGAAATCCACACCAGCCAGACGCGGTTGTGAGTCTCATCGAGCAATAAGATAACACATCGTCTGGAGCAATGGCGACCTTTTTGCCTCCCATTTCGGTCCCAATGATGAGGCTCGAAGAGGGAGTTCGATTAATCAGATGCCACAATGGTTCGTGCTCCAGCTTGTTGTTGCTCTTAAACAGCAAGACGTGCGGCCCAACCTGAGCTTGTCTGTTCGTAAATAGTCATTGGAAGCAAGAGTGTGAAAAGTCTCCCTCTTGGCCTTACTCAAGAAGACTTGCCGCTCATTGAACCGTGTTCGCGAACGATGACGAGCAAGAGAAACGAGTTTTTTGAGCTTTTAGATTCCTTTGCCATAATCAACGAAGGCCCTCGAGAAGCCCACTTGCCTGCTGGGCTACACACCAAGCGAGACGCCACAAAACAGCCACTCTCCACTAGCCCTAATGGCTCCATTGGCTCCATTTAACTGGCGGCCAATTGGCAGTCCATCGGGCTGGCGATCTTTTCCAATAACAATTCAATTCCGATTCTTTCCAAAAAGTCTGGACCGAAGCCAATCTTCAACATTATTGTCTGGCCTTTCTTGGAGCGTGTGAGTCCACGTGTCTCCGAAGCATTGGGAAGCATTCAGAGCTGCATTGGACGACATGCGATTGCAATCCACTGAATAGAAGTGCAACAAGTCGAGAGGCAGCTACTTAGTGTTGATGCTGGAAAACGAGCAGTCAATCAGCGAACAGAAAGGGGGAGCTCATTTTCCGGAAACAGAAATCAGGCGAAACTTGCCAATTGCATTCGAGCGAGACTCTGGTTGTGCAAGTTGTTGTTCTCCCTCCCCGAAGCTGAAGGGAAGAAACAACCCTCACCTAGACTTCCTTTCTTTCTTGCTTCGAATGCGAATGCGTAAACTCTAGACTGAGCGGAACAACAACGAAAGAACCGCAACTACAACTAGACAGAACGACACAGTAGATCACGGAGAATTCATCGGTCTGATAGGCTCATGCAACAACTTCGAGTTTCAAAAGATAAGG
>Ga0268247_10000314_pt1 | contig 17055 bp, 5 predicted proteins | sample AgamicOrMae_FD_200245 | JGI IMG/M metagenome (GOLD analysis project Ga0268247, IMG submission 200245) | Agave microbial communities from Guanajuato, Mexico - Or.Ma.e (v2) (version 2) | ecosystem: Host-associated > Plants > Phyllosphere > Phylloplane/Leaf | place: Guanajuato, Mexico | collected...
GCATTGTAGGCGATTGTTTGGTTGTTGTTATTGTTGTTGTTGTTGTAGTGGTGGTTGTTGTTGTTGTTATTAATTGTTTTCTCTGTGGTGTGTTCTGGCCTTTCGTTAAGTTGGCCGGGTTGTTCGAAAAGGAGTAGTGAGGAGTTATTTTTAGTTAGTGGCAAGAAGAGGCTCTCATCTGATTGGTAGCTGGTGTTTGTGATTGCCAGTGAGCAGGCGCGTTTGTTGTTAAAGTTGGTTTTGTTTGCTGGTGCAATGTGGTTGTTTTGGTTCTCGTTTTCATGATTGTTGTTGTTATTGTTGTTGTTTTGCTTTGTACTACCACTAAGCTGCGAGCAGCAGAGCAGAATGTCGGCCAAAGCGGGCGGCTCATTTGTATTCTGCTCTTGGTCGAGGGGCCGGCGCGGAGCCAGCGCGGCGCACGCTAGTCTCTCGTGCCGCTTTGACAAGTGGCGCGCGCAACAGCCGCCCACTGGCCTATTTAGGCTCCCCCACTGCTCGGCCGCCTCCTTAGCCTTCGCCTTCGCCTTTGCCTTTTTCTCCCCATCTTTTCTGTCTAAATCCAAATCCAAGTCCAGATCCACATCCGAATGCAGCTCTGCCAGTTGTCGCCCCGCGCAACACTGTTCCCCCACCACAAACTCGCCACTTTTTTGCGCCTCTCCTTCCTCCTTGGCCCGCCGCCCATCCTGTTCCTCCTTCTGGCGGCGTTCCTCTTCCTCGTGCTCCTCCTCCTCCTCCTCCTCGTTGGCGGCGTGTTCCTTTGCGCCGACCTTGGCGCGCCCTCTTCTTCTCCTCTCAGGCGTCTGGCCAACTGCAACACTCTCGCAGCCGGCCGGCCCCCTGAAGGCTAAATAGGGCAACAGGAAGCCGCCGACGAAGAAGAAACTGTCGCAGGCGAAGGAGCCGTTGGCCAACAGTTGGCTGCCCAGCGACTTGTAGATGCTGCCCAGAGAGTCGCTGTTCGAGAAGTACATCCAACGGAGGGCAAAGTTGTACGAGTGTATGACAATAACCCAAATCATGGAGAGAAATCTCAGTCCGTGCAACGAGTCAATCGACTCCTCTTGGTGGTGGCCTTCAACTTGTTGATTGTGCAGATCATCATTTTGCCTCAAAATCGCCTCCTCGAAGTGGCCATCTTGTTCTTCTTCTTCGTCGTCCAGTTGGCCCTTAGGACTAGAAAGCGGCAGTCCAATTCCAATTCCAATTCCAATTCCTAGTCCTCCAACTCCAACTGGGCGCTCCAATGGAATAGGCACTTTTCCAGCTCGCAGTGCGCCTGTGCCCATTGCGAGCTGCTGCCGCTGCACTGCGCGCGGCTGCCCATTGCAAAGCGCAGGGCCAGCTCCAATTTCTATCCTATTTCTCTGTCCAAGACTATTTCTATTTCTGTTTCTGTTTCTCTGCCGATCTCGATCTGCAACTGCATCAACTTCTGCATCAACTTCTACCTCTGAGACTTCTGAAACTTCTACTTCTCCATTTCGAGCTCCATTTCCACGCGGCCGCCAGTTTGCCGCTACTTTGGAGCGCGAGTCAAAGATTTGCTTTGAACTTTGGCGCAGCGAGAAAGCTAATAGGATCTCAAGGCCGAGTGCGGTCGCGCAACTCAAACGCGCCGGCCCACTTGAGATACTGATGAGCGAACAGGCACTGGTGGATCTGGCTTCTTCGTTGTTTCGTTGGCAGCTAAACGACGAACGTTCATGGTCTCTGATGTAGTCCAAGAGTGTTGCAAAGGCGACCAGTGCCACCGTTGCAAACAGGAGCGATCTTTGTCCCACGCAAAGTTGGTGGTCAGTTATGGTTTGGGTCACATTTTGGATAGATTTTAATTTTGTTGTTTTTTGTCGTTGGGCAAACTTTTTTCGGTTAATTTTCTTTTCATTTCATTCTCAATAAATTGGCCGCCGCCACTTTTTGCTCTTTGCTGCAAATTGTCGCCAAATTGCCAGTGGACAATCTCCCTTTGGCGCCCCCAAAAGATGATCGCTCTTCTCTCGCTCGTTCGGCGACACTTAGCTCTAGTTTATTCAACTTTATATCAACTTTACATTAACTCTAAACAATTGACAACTCACTGAAAGCTTTCCTTTCCATTCGTGTGGCGTTTTCGTGCGATTTTATTTGGGAAACTTTGCACAAAATTGTGGAAATTTGCAAAATTTTGAGATAAATTTGCAAAAGTTTGAGCGGAAATTGCAAAATTCAAGCACAAAATACCGGCAAAATATTCTTCCCTTTCACTGAATTCGAAGCGAAATCACGTGACACACAGTAGCTAACAATTGGCCGCCAATTATTAGCTACTGTGTGCAAGTTCCGAGTGGGAATTTCTCCAATTTCGCCGCAAATTCAATGCCAATTTTAACGCGCAATTTGGAGCCCTAAAAGTGAGTGGCCCCAAAGGCCAATCTCGCAATGGAGCCTACTTACAGAGAAATCTTGGCCTCGAAGTTGAACTCTTGCTCCTGCTTGGCTGCCAACTGCTGCTCCAGCTCAACCTTGATGGCCGAGCAGCCAAATTGGGGCACTCTCGAGAAGGCCAACAGCGAGAGGGAAACAATTGACGTAGAGGAGGAGCCTGACCACTTCCGGTGGCTCGTTGTTTGCCGGAGCATTTTGAGAGCTTAGCTTGTGGAACTGTTCTTGGGGGAGACTGTTCTCCAATGGCGAGTCTTAAGGTCTTGTTTGGGGCTAATTTTGCCTTGATCACTTGATTGCTCTTTTGAGACTGGCTTAGGTTAACCTTCTTCTGAGTGCGACAAAGTTTGTCCAACTATCTTCTCCCTTGTTGCTCTTTTTGGCTTACTCTCTTTCACTCTCTCACTGTGGCCCTTCTCTCTTGGGCCTCTTTCTCTCTTTCTGTCTCTTAGGTTAGTTAAACTTTCCGTTCCAATGAAGCCAGTGTCTCAGTGGAGTGTGTCTGTGAGTGTCTCTGGAGCGAGTTTTCAGATGGTTGTTGATTGAGAGAGAAAATGCCCCAAAGAGAAGCGTGTGCGTGCAAATGAGTGTGTGCGGTGCGCGAACTCGTGTGCGTGGTGCTGCTTCTTTTTGGGGGAACGCCACCACTTTTCCCCCAATTCTCTGCTGCCACCGTTTTGGGCGCGCCACGCACTGCACGTGCAACACACAGTCTCTAACTCTCTCTCTCTCTGTTTCTCTTTGCTTTTTTGCCCCCCAGACAACACAATACGCTACTTTTGGACCACACACACACACACACACACACTTAGGTCTAGGCAACCGGCTGGCTGGCTGTGATTTTAGCCAAGCTAGAAGCTTGGCGAACGAACTGGCAACAGAGAGTGAGAGTGTTGTCAGAATAGAGGTAGAATGAAGCAGTTTAAATAAAGCAACAAGTACCAGTTGATTCTCACTCTCTGCCTTTTGCACCTTTGGCTATAAAGACGAGCTATAACTGTCTAATTGGCTTGCCAAATCCAATTCAATTCAATCCAATCCAATCGAGTTGATCCAATTGAATGGCATTGGTCAGTCTCGTTCATTTTGGGGAATGATGATAAAAGATTTCCATGAGCTGGCCGTCCAAGAAAGAGAGAGAGTTGTCCGCAAGTTTAGTGGACAGAACGAGCTGCTGGCTAGACACTAGGAGATCTCTGAGTCCGAATGGAACTGTTGCTCTTGAATTGGACGAAGAGAAGAGCTCTTCTTTGGTGTTTGGCTTCTTTTTTTAGCCACCCAAAGAGTTGGCGAGAAGAAGAAGGAGAAGAACAGAGACTGTTAGCACAGCCAAACAGACACACTCCTCGGCCAGACCTATGCTTTCAGCGCCCAGCCAGGCTGGCCAGTCTAGCTGGGCGCTGGCTCGACCTCCACCGTGTTTGTGTGTGTGTGTGTGTGTGCTTCTTTGCTATCGCTCAGTCTAGCTAAGGGCTGATAAATGGTTTTGATTTGTCGCAGACAAAAAGAACCACTGACGTCAGAACTACAGACTATCAGTGTCTCTCGCTCGTTGGCTCTCTCTGTCTCTCTGTGTCTCTCTGGCCAGACGGACTGCGGGCGGCAGACTGGCTGGCTGGCGAGAGAGAGAAGAGAAGAGAGAGAAGAGAGAGAAGAAGAGAGCAGAAGTGGCTTGAAACAATTACCAACGGCTCCAGCGCGCACCCAATGCTTAGGGCGCGCGCACTTAGGGCCGCCGCACTCGCGCCCTAAGCACAGCTGGTTCGCATTTGATCCAGTCGCAGTGGGCTGACAAAACGGGCGCTCTGTCAGCCCACTGGCCGCGGACCCATCGCATTAAGCGTGACCTCTTCTCTTCTCCTCACTCCACTCACTCCACTCAGCGCGCCACTCACTGTGTGCGGCCAGACGGCGGCCAGTCTGCCAGTCTGCCTGGCCGCTTCCTTCGAGCAGCCCCAGCCACCAACTAGGCTCCCCCTCTGGCCGCCTTTGTTTGCGCCCACCGGTGTGTGTCGCGGGCGGGGCTCTGGGGGGGCACCTGTTTGCAGTTTGCTGATTGCTGTGGTCCTCTCATTTGGACGCTCAGTTGGGAGAGCTGGTTGTGCAACACTTGGGCGCACTTTTTTCAACCGCCCCGCCAACTGGGAGCCCCGGGGGACGAGGAGCGAGAGGGAGTCCTCGAGGAGAGTTAATTGAATCAGGAGCGCCGGCGCAAAACCAGTAGCGTATCGGATTGAAGATTGGCAGTGGTGCGTGGCCGCAAGTGGCCGCAGTGTGGCTGCCGTGTGGAAAACGTGCGCAAAGCGGCCAGTCCTTAGTGCTGGCTGCCTACTGTGCTTACTCCTCGCACTGCTCGCACTGCTTGCACTGCTTGCACTCTTCGCCGCTTGCTGCTTGCTGCTGGCCGCTCACTGTGCTGCAGATTCAGCGCCCAGCAACACTCCACTGGCACACTGCGCTGCTAGACTGTAGCACGCGTGCATCCAATTACTGCAGCTAACTGGCCCAAAACTGGCTCCAAATTGGGGCCGCTCTCCTCTGGGCGCTCCACTCGGCTCGCCTCCAGCCTGCTGGTTCAGCCGCCAAACCAACCGGACGAGTGGGCGCGGAAGGCCCGGCGGAACGAGTCAAGGTCGCGGCCGGCCCGCAGTCGCCGGGGATGACGCGCGTCGGCCCACAGTGACGAAAGAGGCGAGGCTGACGGGCCGAGGTTGGCGGCAGTTGGCGGCAGTTGGTTTTTCTGCTCGTCATCGAGCTCGGCCCAGCTCTTAGGGCCAGTCCGATTGGGAGCAGACCAGCTTGTGTGAGTCAGACTCTGACTGTCAGAGACAGAGAGCAACAACAACAGACACTCGGACACGTCCGGAGAGCTTAGGGAGCGAGTTGCGGATTAGCCGGCGGGACTGGCGCTTGGCTGCAGTGAGCTCGCCGCACGTGGACTCTGAGTGAGCTCGTCGACTGTTGGGGGAAACCTGTTGCGTGTGATTGGAGGCAGAGGCGGCCGGCGCGCTGCAGGACTAGGCCGGCGTCTGACGACAAACGGCCGGCTGAGAGGGAGGCGGAACCCCAATTGGCGACGACCCCAATTGGCGGCGCCTCCAATTGGGGAGCAGTTGGCGCTGCTCGTCGGCCGGCGCCAGAGACAGAGACAGAGACAGAGGCCGAGTGCAAAGAGAGGTAGAGGCCGGCCGCCAATGGCCCACCGACGCTTTGCCGCCCTTTTTTTCCCGGAACCAGGCGGATGGAGGAGGAATTCGGCAGCAGAGGGCGAGCGAGAGAGAGAGAGAGATAGAGAGAAAAAAACGAGTTGCAAGTCATTGAACTCTGGTAAATTAACAACAAGGTGCCCGCTTCTCAGGGGCGAGAAGGGCGCCTCGAGCAGTGGTCCCGCGGCTGAGCAGTGGCAGTCTGCTGTGCTGTGCTTTGCTGTGCTTGTGTCTGGCTTGTGCTGTGCTGCTTTGCTGCCTTGTGGGCCCGGCGGAGTGTGTGTGGCGGCGGCCGCTGAGGTCGGCCGGCAAACAACTGAGGCGCTCACACAAGTCAGCCGGTCGCACTCGAGCACCACTAGAGCTAATGGCTGCTGAGGAGAAAGAGGTTTGCCAGAAGGCGCCGACCAAGAGCAAGAGAGAGAGACCAGTTCAAAGAAAAGACACACACAAACTGTGCTCGGGCCTCCCCCATCCTGTCCCCTGATCACTCTTATCCGCTGCTCCCAGTGTTATTATTTTTTTATTTTATTCCACCACCATCCCATTCCATTCCATTCCATTTTATTCCACCTCGGGGCCCATTGTTATCACAGTTTGCTCTAACCTTCTCGCTAATTCCTCAGCCGGCCTGGCCTGGCCCTCGCCCGACCCTTAGGTGTGCTACTGGTGCACCCAGGGCAAAAAAGGCTCATTCACCAGCAGCTCTTGAAGGAAGGCAAACAAGTTGCTGCCACCGATTGTGTTTCCTAGCATTAGTATCACTATTACTATTACTATTAGTGTTAGTGTTAGTGTCAAAAAAGAAAATTTTATAGCTCAAAACTAGTTGTTTTTCTCCTCTTTTTTCCCTCTTTGGGCCAACAACACTTGAACTCTCTCAATTCCTCCTTCTACTCTTCTCATCCAACACCTCATCTCTCCCAGTTTCTGGCTGACTTTTCAAACTATGCAAATGACTTGCATTCCGATTGCCTTTGCACCCATGGCCCAACTACAGTCTGCTCCCAACCGCTGCCAGACCAATGGAATGGAACCAGATAAGTCACTTTTCGCTGCTGGAGAAGCTTTCATATTCGCACAATTAACACCACTCTACATCACCACAAGCCAAAGCTTATCCACTGGCTAAAGGTGGCTGTTGCCAAGCCAAAGGCTGGTGGCTGCAGAATCTGTTTAGAGAAAATCAAAAGCTCGTTTTCCAGTCGCTCGCTTGTCTTTGAACTTGTCGACATCTAAACGAGTGCTCTCTACAACTGCTACTTATATGCTGCTAATACTGGCTCCATTGCATGCTGTGTGAACAAATCATCTCTCTCTATCTTTGGCTGAAATATTGTTTTCAAACAGAAAAGTTCAGAAGTTCAAGTTCAAGAAATAAACCCCATTAGCTTGTTGCTGTTTTTCAGAGAATGCGCGTCTGTCTGCGCGTGTGTCTGCCTCGACAGGTTGCGCGTTTGTTTACATTTTAACTTTACTTCATCCTCTCTCTCTCTCTCTCTTTCTCTCTGGCGCCAAGGCTCCTCGCTAGTTGTTGACGATGATGTCGTTGTTGTTGTTGTTGTTGATGTTGTTGATGTTGTTGTTGTTGTTGTTGTTGTTGAGTTGTCTTCTTTTTCCAGTCGCTGGCTGGAAAAGGCTTCTGCTCCGGCTGGTCGCAGGAGAACCACCGTGGCATTGTGAGATAATGACAAGATCTGTTGCATGTGTTCACTTGATGATGCCGGTTTCTTCAGGCGCTTTCCTCGGGCGCCCCCAAGAGGCTCGCCGCCCGATGTGAGTCACTCTCTGGCCGGGCTTCTAGGCAGCTGGCGGCTTTGGCTGAGGAAATATGTCAACTCTTGGTGGAAACATCACGGTTTTGAAATAACCGGCCTCCAAGTGGGTGGAATAAGAAGTAGAGAATATGAGACAGTCCATGTTGAATTTCGTATGCAAAGGCTTGTTTGTTTTGGTGTTTTCATCGCGTGCACTTGGCGGGCCAGTGCAAAAGCGCGCGCTGCCAGTGCTTTGGTGTGGGCGCCGTTCGAGTCGAATGCGACTTGTTGTGCGCGCGTTCACAAGTGTTTTGGGGGCCACTTTTCGTTTCGGGGCAAAAAGCACCAAAACGCCACCTGCCGGCCCCCAAACGAGACAGCGGAAAAAGCTCCAAGCAAAGTGGAAAGCAAACAAAACAAAAAGAGCGCCAGACAGGAAAGAAAGCCCACCGGAAGCGGCCGACCACCAATCACGACGACCAACGCCCTTTCGTGTGTGGGCAAAGGCGAGTTTGCCGCGTGGAGAGCGTGAGGCTGGGCCGCATCCAATGGGCAGGTGCCAGCCGAGAGGGCGGGGGCCAGAGCTTTGGCACGAGCGAGCGGGCCGCAAAAATCTGTCATCACGAATAATTAATAATGATCCTGCACAGTTTGGAGCTTGAGCTAGCAGTTCGAGTGTGCAGTTTTGAGCTTGAGTGTTGGGCTAGCGAGTTGAGCCAGAGTGTTGTGCTCTCTCACGAGAAGGGCGCCTGAGAACAGGAGAGTATGATGGTTATAATAATTTAAATATGGCCCACGAGCGAAGGGGGAAAAGACAATGCCCGTCGCATTAGTTGCGCACGCAACAAGGATAACTAGACGACGGCTGGCAGCATAATGGCGGCTTATGGAGCAGAGCTTGCAGGGTCTCGCTTGGAGCAGATTGGACTAGGTTAGGGTTGGATTTGGATGGCGTAGAGCAATGGAATGGGGCGGGCAAAGAATATATATATTACGTGGTTGCATTTTGGCCGCTCGTTTAGGGGAAAAATTTGCATCTCTCTGGAGTTGGCGAGCAGATTGCGCCATCGGGGAGTTCATTTGGCGCCACCGCAAACGAGAGACGACTGTCTCCACTGTGCCAGGTTAGCCTCCGGTGTGTGTCTGAAGTGAGGGGCAAAAAGTGCTCACTATGCGCTTGTTGGACTCGGGCAACACTTGTTCACTGGGGCTGGTCCAATTGTTCCAAGTCGAGGCGTGAGTTTGAGTTGGCGAGCGCCTTTCCTCTTCCGTTGGCAATGGAACGCTCACCAGTTAGTGCACATTGCCTAGTGCTTAGTGCGCACTGCACACCACAGTCTACAGTGCACAGTCTGCAATCTGCAATCTGCGAGTCTGGAACGCGCGCTGAAGCAATGGAGCGCGATGGCAGCGCCATAACAACGAAGGTCGCCCCAAGTCTGGGCGGCGGCCGGCCGACTGTGTGCAGTGCGTTGTGCGCGCAATGGGCCAGCCTGCACGCAACCCAACGCAGACTGCTGCCATTCGCGCCCGTTCGTCGAACCGCAACGAATGCAGTCTCGCCGTTGCCTCGGTGAGTTTGGCCGCCGGAAAAAGCGGAAAGCGCCGAGCAGAAAGCGGAAAGCTTTCTGCCCAAATCGCAGACAGAGAGACAGAGAGCCAAAAGTGCTCACAAAAAGTGCTCGCAGCCAAACATCAGCACAGAGAGCTCGCCCGCCGGCCACACACTCACTGGGCCGGCGAGCTGCGGCGGAAACTGGCAACTGGCGCCACACTTAGACGCCGACCAGCCCACCTGCGAGCCTCTGCGCGTCTGTCTCTCTGTCTCTCTCTGCGGCCGGGCCCAGCACTAGGCGAGCTTGTCATGCTTATGTAACTGGTTGTCATGCGCAGTGGCCCGTTCGGCTGCCTTTGGGGAGCTTGTCGTCGGTCGTCCAATGGGAAACGGTTGCTCGCAGCTCCATGTCGACTGGCTTCTGTCTCGAGTGAAAAGTGACTGAAAAGTGAGCCAGAAGTGAGCCAAAACTGAGCCAGAAGTGAGCTAGAAGTGAGCGAAAAAAGGGCGAAAAATCCACATTCGAATGGGCGAAAGTTGTGCCCAAACTGCCCTGCTGAATTCCTCTCAATTCTCCTCAATTCTCTTCAGGCCCACTCTTCACTTCCGCCTCAACTTTTCTTTCCAGCAACTGTCCTCGCGCGCCTCCCTCAGACCGTCTCCATTTCGAGCTCATTCTCAGCAGAGCTCAGCTGAGACCCTCAGCTCAACCCTAGAGACACTCTCCGATTTATTTGCTGTCTCGAGAGGATTTGGTGAGAATCTGGGAGGAAAGGAAGCACTTTTCGGAGAGGAAAGTGGCGGAGAAAGTGGGACTGTTTTTGATTTATTTGTCTGCCTTTTGACCAGTTGCTGACTCGTGCATTTGAGGGCAGTGTTTGAGTTTTGAGCGTGAGGAAAAGGAGAAAATAACAGAGACTGTCTCCGGTGGGCGAGTGGACGTGAGCAGTAAACTAGCTTGAGAGAGAGCGCAACAGGAGGAGCCCCAGCCAGTTTGGAGCTTAGGTGGCGGCTGAGCTGAACTGAAGCGAACTGGAGCATTGAGTTGCGGCGATCCTAAGGCGAAAGAGGAAAAGGGAAGGAAAATTGGAGAAGAGAAGCAGGCTGACAATGAGAGATTAAGTGGCCAGAAGACTGAAGAGAGAAGAGCAAAATCAATTCAATGCAGTGGCTTCTTCCAGCGGACAAAGTGTGAAGGCAACTGCGAGTGATCGTGCGCAGATTTTTATTTGCACCGGCTCAAGTCTCGTCCAAATCATCGCAATCTCCGCCTACCAACACCACTCGAGCACGCAGACAAAGAGCCACAAGAGGCGAGCTAAAAAAGAGCCACAAGAGGCGAGCTAAAAGAGCTAAAAGAGTCCAAAGAGGCGAAAGAGTTTAGCTAAGAGAGCCAGAAGCTAAGAGCTGAAAGAGCCAAGCAAACAGAGACACACGAACACAAGGAGCTAGAGCTAAGGGCGAGCAGCAGAAGTGGAGAATTTTTTCACTTGTTATTTTCACTTATCATTATTATTGCCGAATTGAGACTGAATTAAGACTGAATGAAAGGGAGTGAAGGAAACTCCATTGGCCGCAGTGAAAGGGTCTATTTCCATTCTTCTAGATTGGCGGCCATTTGTTGATCTGTGGGGCTGATTTCGTGCTCTTATCTGTTGCCGGCGGCCCAAAAGGGCTGAAGACAATCGGAACATTGAAGGGTGGCCAAGGGGCAGAGTAGGTGCACGAAGAGTGGAGAGTTTGCTGTTTATGGGTCCTTTTCGGGGCGGCAGAAGGACAAGAAGTGGAGTTTGGAGAGAGAGAGAGAGCGCCAAAAGTAGGTGCACTGAAGTGCGTGTGCGAGAGATCGGGAGCGGCCACTTGAGATGTGGCGCGGCTTGTGCGCAACTCAATGCAACGAGCGAATGTTTATTTACACTTGCCGATCGTGAGCACAAAGCCAAAGCCAAAGGCAAAGTGCGAGAGTGCACCAAAGACAAGCAAAAGACACGAGCGCCCACCAGCCTCCAAGTGCAGCAGCAGGGCCGCCCTCGAGGCGCGTCTCTCTGGCGCTGGCAGTAGATGGCCCTCGCGCCACACGAGCTGGCGACACACCATCACTCGAGTGCGAGCGGAAGCGAGAGCATTGTTTACTCTGAGCGCAGGACAACCATTGTTGAGGTGAGCGAGCGGACAAGGCTCGTCCAGAGGACAGTCGTCGAGCGAGGCCCACCAGAGCCCAGCAGAGGCGCTGCTCACCTCTTCTCGGCCCCAGCGAGCAGATTGGGCGGAAAAAGTGGGCCTCTCAGGCAGAGCAAAGGGCCGTTGCAGTGGGCCACCACCGAGCACAGTTTTAGGCAGCAAGACTTTCACGGGAGCTCGCTTGGTGCAGCGGCGAGCGAGCGTGAAGAGCGGCAGTCAATTGTTGCTCCGAAGCAAGCGGCAAGATTGGTCTCGTTCTCAGCGGCGAGCAAGCCAGACTTGGAGCGAGCAAGAGCAGCGCAAACAGTCAGCACTAAGCTCAAGATCTCAAGCGAACACAGTCCCACTGGCGCCCATTTGTGCCGCTTAGGCGCCCCGCAAAGACCGGACGAAGATTGGCTGCCGGAGAGTCATTTTTGGCCGCCAGAGACAGTCTTGGGTGGAAAACTTGAAGGAAAAGCAAGAGAACAAAGGCAGAAGGAAGTCTGGAATGGAAGAGTGCAGACTGGAGGCCAATTAGACGCGCGTCCGGCCGGCGAGGCGCCCATTTGTCTGGGGCCCAATTTGGCCGCCGAGCAGGCGAGCAGGGCGGCCAGAGAGCAGAGCGAGCGGCCGAGAGCGAGAGGAAGTGTTCCGAGTGGCGAGCGAGTGGGGCTACAAGCGAGACTGCAGTCGAGTGGACAGGAAAGTGACTGGCCCTCAGAGGCGAACTCGGGCGCTTCTTTCGACGGATTCCAGCCGGAAGCTGAGTTTGAGGTGCAGACTGAGGAGAGGAAGAGTGTCCAGGTGGGTGGGGCCAAGATGGCGCAGTTGGCGAGCCGGAAGCAGCAAGTTGCGGCGGCGAGACAGCGCCAACAGTCCTCCGAGAGTCTCTACTACAAGCTGGACTCGTCGGACACGAATTCGAGTTTCGCGGCCGCCCACAGTCAGCAGGCGTGTGGCCGGCAGCCGCGGGTGGTGGGCGGCGAGCTGGGTGGTCGGCGGGGCAAGTTTTACGACGAAAACATCATCCTCTTCGCCACCGAGCACAGCCAAAACAATAACAACAACAACAATAACAACAACAATTGCGAGCACAAGCAGGACAGCAAACAGCGCAGACAGGCCGGCAGGCAGGAGGCGGCCGAACTGCAGGCAGCGCCCGTGCGGGCCAGCGTGCGCAGTGTCCTGCGGCGCGGCTCCAAAGCGCACGAGAGTCCTGCGGGCGCAGGAACGGCCGCAGGACTAGGCGCAGGACTAGGCGCAAGTGCAGCAGTTTTCCCGCCGGAGCGCGCCCGTTCCTGCGCCCCGATGGGCCGCTTCGTGTCCGCCTACCCCTCGTCCAGACAGCCGGTGTACGAGAAGGGGGCGCGGAGTGTGGCCGGCCCGCAGCCGTACGCCTTCCACGTGCCCGCCGGCTGGCAGCGCGCCTCCTCGCCCCTGCTCAGCTCGGGCTCCCAGCTGGCCTTGGGGGCGCCCTTGAGCTCGCTCGGTGGCCGCCAGCAAGGCGCCGCCACGCCCCACCCGCCGCCCCGTTCGAGCTCGTCGGCGGCCGCCAAGCAGCTCCACTACGGCTACGTGGCCCCCAGCAACAAGGTGGACGCCAAATTCAACCCAAGTCTCCGCTCCAAGACCATCGAGCACATTCCCAGCATGGTCCAGGTGAGCCTGCAGGAGGCCACACAGTCGCCCGCCGCCCCCCGCTGGCCAGCCGGCGACGAGCCCGCGCCGGAAGTGGCCGCTGGCAAGCTGGCTGGCGAGCGACCCTTAGAGCAAGTTGTTAATGCCGGCGACAAGCACCTGCTGCAGGTGCGTCCCCTGGGGCCCAACTCGCTGGGCCACGAGAACCCCTTCAAGCCGGGCACCGAGCTGAGCTGGCAGGCGGACCTGATGGTGCGGCTCATCCAGCGCGGCTACCCAATCGGCGAGCTGAACCTGCTTGTGGCCGCGGCCAAGCAGCTGCGCGACCACAGGCGCCGCCACCACTGGCAGAGCTGCGACCGGTTCGCGGCCGGAAGTGGCCCAGTGGGCGCCAGAGAGCCGCTGGAAGCAAATGGAAGCCAGTGGGCCGCGTCCAAGTCGCGGGGGGCCGCAGACTGTCCTTCGGAGGAGCGAGCCCAGTGGGCCGAGTCGCCGAAACGCGTGTGGGCCAGCAGTTTGGCTCGAGCCAAGTCGCTGCCGCGCATTGTGGGCGGCCAGCCCGCAGACAGTGGGCGGCCGCTCGCTGGCGACAGTTTGGACGAGCTCATCACGAGCATCGAGCGCGAAATGGCCCGCCTGCTCCAAGCGAGTCCCCTCGAGCAGCAGGCGTCTCAGCCGGCCGAGCTGCACACAGACACCTGCTCGCAGACCACTGGCCACTTGAGGGGCGCCGGCTGGCCAGCAAGTGCCAGTCTCAGCGGGTCCAAGTCGTCGCCGGCGCTCGCAAACAGGCGCATGCTCGACAGACTGATGGGCAGGCCGGCGGCTGAGATTGCGGCCCCAGAGAGCGCCCACTCGCCAGCCGGGCGACAATCGAGGAGCACCGGAAACGCAGACGAATTAGACGAAAGCTTGCCGGCTGGACGCGAGGCCAGACTGTCCGACGCCAAAAGGGGCCAGAGGGGCGCGTCCAGCGGGAAGAGTGATAGTGAGAAGTGGGCTCTGGACGAGGCGAGCAGTTTCGGGCAGGTGGCAAAGAGGAGCCAGAGGAGAAGGAAGAGATGCTGCAACATTCAGTGATGTTCATCAGTAAATGCTTTGGGCAACCAGTCTTGCCCGTGGACTGTGTTCCGAAATGTGCCACAAGTGTTCTTAAATTATAGTTATACCCAAGATTTAGCTTCTTCTTCATTCTCAAGCCTCGACCTTGAACTTCCACTCAAAAGGGCTTCTTGGGGCTTCAGGACAGCCCCAAAAAAGTGGGTGGGCTGAGTGAGCGGAAATCCGATTTGATGGGCAAGTGTGGGACTTGCCGCCTTTCGTCTTTTTCACGCAGATGCTCGGCCAAGTGTTCACCGGAACTGCGCCTCCTTCCTGTCCTAAGATGCAAAAACAAACATCCACGCTCGAGATCTCTGATGCCGTGGAGCTAGTCTGAAGTTTGCCACAGAACAGCCTCGCTAACAATATGCTCGATGGTCATACTGTAAAAGCTCGGGCTTTTCTCTCAACTTTTCTTCATTTCTTATCCATTTATCTCAATTATCCGGGAAAAGGCTTAGCTACAGTCGTTTGCGCCTCCTCTACCTTGTCTCATGTGATCATGTGGCCACACAACTAACAGCTGAGTCTAGGATGTCCCTAAGCTCTGCTGCTTCGAAACTATTCGCCTTCCTTAGGTTATTCGCTGAGATCAACGAGAAAGCTCGTCTAGCTCGCCTCAAGTGTCGCCAATTGCAAAAGGGCGCTTTATTTGTATATCCGAGCAAAGGTTATAGGTCAGTTGGCCAAATTGGAGCTCAGTTCGTGCGAGCCTATCGAGCAATGAATCGACAAGACGAGAATTAATGGGAGGCAATCAATGAGATGGCTGCCTCGATAGATTCCTGAGACAACGGCAATGAGCAACAGTTAAAATTAGCCACTTAGCTAGTCGTATACAATTCAACGATACAATTCAACGGCTGAACTAGTGAGACGAACAATGCTGCTCGTACTTTCCTGACTACTCATTGGTAGTCATTTATTGAGATATTGACATAAAAAAGGAGCCCTCCTAAGTTCTAACCTTCTTTCTCGAGCCCGATGATGATGATGAATGGCGTGCATCTTTCTGTGAAACCTTCACATCCACCGGAACAATGTGAAAATTACTCTCCGGAATCAAGTTTGGCCTCCTCTCGTCTAATCTACCAGCGTAAGCAGTGGCTAACGCGTACAAATCCTGACGGTTATCCTTCTCACTGTTCCTCACTTCCTCCACCTTGATTCCTATACCCTTTCCGAAATGTTTGATTGCCGGATAATAGTCGATGATGCTAATCATCACAATCAACGCGTTACGGATTTGAATGTAATTGTTTGATTCCAGGGCAATGGAGAATCCCCTGGTCAATCGGTAGTGCCACTTGTAGCAAATGTCTCGATAGACGTCATAGCTAATGTATTCAGAATCAATCACGTTGATTATACTACCTGGATAATGCTCGCATTGGGCAGCGTAAATTTCGGCACTGGAGTGCCACTGGGCAGTTGTTTTTAGAATATTACTTATGAATCTACCATAATGGGCCGCTTCATTCTCAGTACAAGCGCCCATCATGTAGGTGAGATCACATAGGAGCCTATCGAGGCAAATTATAGTTGGATAATTTTCAACCTTCAGCTCATGGAGGAATAACATGAAGCGTGCACTATAGATTGCATCACAGGCTGTTTGTATGCATCGAGCAAATGGACAATGCTGAACAAATTGCCTACTCTCTAGGTAAACGTTGTCATGTGAAGAATTGTCACAAAATAAATTGTTCCTCTCTGATTCAAGATACATCTTGATATACTTCACATGCTCCACTTGTTCGGCCCTTTCTGATTTCAACTTATGTATCAGGTTGGCGCAACGATCTTTCTCTTTGCGCTTCTTCGGATCATCTTCGGGGCTCTTGGTCAGATCATTGACATGGGCTTTGAGTCGTGCGATTTCTCGCTCGTAGCAACTTAGTGGCACTTCAATATCACTCATTGATAGGGTCCAGAAAATAACAAATAGTTTGCAGTTCAAATTACATGATGTGTACTTTTGCGCCAAAATTGGCTGTATGGTTTCCGCAATAGGGTCTATAATTGATTTTGCTGCTTCAATGAATTTGGCACCCGCTACCTCGGCGCTCAACTCGGGAGTCTCACCCTCTTCTGCTGGCAGATTTATAATTGCCTCATTCTTGAGCTCGATGAATCTGGACTTGATTTTGTGAAAAATCATTGGACGGGCCAAGAAAAATGCAGTGTCCGGATCTAGTCTATGGTCTGTCATCAGCTTCTCTAGAGGTGGCAAGAAATTGACGTAATCATCTATGTTGAGATTCATCGATAGGAATACACCATACTGCACAAATGTCTCCTGGCACTGGTCGTATAATTTACCAACCAGTTTGAGAGGAGATGACTCTTGGCTGAAAAACAGGTTATCACGTAGTTGGGCAATCAATATACATAGGGGCATGGCCAGTTTCGACTCAACCAGTGCCTCCTTCAGTCTTGCCGACGTTTTCCGAGTATTTTTCACTTGATTGTAGTAGGCCCCCTCTGTTCTTAATACATCACCACCTAATAGAGCCTCTAATCGCTCGTCAGTTATTGTCTGAATTGTTTCGATACCCGTCATCTTTTGAATCAAATCGGTCAAGAGAACTAAATCCAAGCTGTTACCTATTTTCAGTTGATTCGCTATATACTCTAGGAAACTGATGAATTCAACCCTGTAGCGTGATATTATACTTGAGGAGAATGTTGAGATATTAGTTAGCCATTGAGCGAGAGCCATTCCGTCTAGGGATTTCTTATTCTTATGTGGGTCTGACAAAGCCTCAATTATACAATATATCAGTGAATCCAAAGCTATTGGAGGTAAAAATCTTAGAGCGTCAACGACCAGGCTTATCAGATTATCGTATGAAATGATCTGGGTGATTATGTAGTTCAGTGTTATTACAGGATGCTGATAACACAATTTTCCAAGATTTCGGCCTGAGGGTCTTAGAGTTTCCTTGCTCAATCTCTTCATATGGTGTTTGGCGCGCAATAAAATTTGTCCCTTGTTTTTCAACATTATCGGATTATTCGAATCGTCTTTCCATTCATGGTAGAGTTTGTATCTGATATGATACTTGAAATTCCTCACCAAAGACCATAGCTCTCGAGCAAGACAACAATTACTACGAGAAAGCGAGGCAGCTGGTAGAATGGAATAGGCTGTGGCATCTAGGATCTTGTAATATAGGTCGTTTTCCGCGGATAGAACTGTTTGTTT
>Ga0268247_10000317_pt1 | contig 16967 bp, 21 predicted proteins | sample AgamicOrMae_FD_200245 | JGI IMG/M metagenome (GOLD analysis project Ga0268247, IMG submission 200245) | Agave microbial communities from Guanajuato, Mexico - Or.Ma.e (v2) (version 2) | ecosystem: Host-associated > Plants > Phyllosphere > Phylloplane/Leaf | place: Guanajuato, Mexico | collected...
TTTGTTGCATATACCGAAACAAAAAGGAATGAATCCCATACAATATTGGATCCACAAGATATTCTCTCACCTCTTGTTTGCTTATGTGATGGATTTTTTGTTAGGACTATTTGGACAAAAGAAAATGGTTGTAAAGGCTGTAAACAAGATGCATCACGCTAATGAGATGTTTGATTATTTTTGCTCAAATCAATGGAACTTTAAGACAGATAATGTGAAAAAGTTGAGACGTTTGCAGTCAACATGCGATAGGCAGATATTCGATTGTGACGTTAGACAAATCGACTGGGATTCATATGCCCGCTTAGGCTGGATTGGGTGTAGGCGATTCATATTGAAGGAGACGGATGACTCTTTAGGCTATGCAAGGAAACGATATCTAGTCGTTTGCTCTCTCTATTACACAATCAAGTTATTAACCTTTTTAGCAATCTTATATTTTGCAAATATATTAATCCAATCAAAGCTAGTAGTTTGCATGTTGATGCTACCAACATTTGCAATGATGTATCTACTGTAATGGAATGAACCATTCCAATTGTAGGCCCTTTCTCTTCATCCCTTTAGACCTTGGCGCTGGAACATAATAGTAAATAAAATAGAATTCCATTTTATCTCGCTCATGAGACGTTTAAAAGCGCCTAACGTGCTCTTGGCTCAGCAGAAGAGTTGTGCCACGAGCTAGCTCCATGCCTTAGTAGTTGGACTCGTCTGGGAAGGCGAGCAATCGTCTTGGCATGCGGTTAAGTAACAAGTGGACGATGCTCCGATGATTTAGCCAACTGGACCTGACTTGGAAAGTGCGCATCAAATCAGGTAATAGTACGCCTAACAGCCCTGGCCAACTATGAGCGGCCTGTTGGTCTAGGGGTATGATTCTCGCTTTGGGTGCGAGAGGTCCCGGGTTCAAATCCCGGACAGGCCCGATCTTTTTTTCGCATATTTCCTCGTAGCGGTCGTGCATGAGCTTGCACAACCGCTTGAGTCCAGCCTGAGTGGCGGCCATCTGCGAGTCTCGTTCGCTTGTCTAGAGAGCGCGCTGCTCTCGTCGTGCGACGAGGGCACGCTGGCACAGCTTTAGCGCGCGAGATTCAGTCTGTCCGCAGGCAGTGTTTGTTTTGAGGACCGAGCGCGGCCCAAAGGCAATGATCGCAGTGCGCAAGACCGTAACTCGGGGGCCAGCAAGCTCGTGTTTGGCCACCAGCAAGCTTGCCAGCGAAGAGGAGCCTCCTGCAGCGGCAAGCTCGATGGTGGGCCGGCGGGCGGGAGTGTTTGTTTATGCCGGCGGGCTCAGTCGGCCGCTCGGAGAGCAGCGGGTCGGAAGTCACAGTTGAGCGGCGGAGTGTGATCGGCGGCGTCAGAGTTGCGTCCAGTTTTGAGTGTCCACTAGCGAGTGGCCAGCAGTTTGTTGGCCAGCGAGAGTTCGAGCCAGTTCGAGCGGGACAGTGTCGAGCGAGCACTGGATCCAGTGGGTCCACCAGATTTAGCAAGACAGAGCGATTGAGAGTGGGAGCGAGGCCGGCGGAAGTTGCAAGTTGATGGTAAGGGAAAGCGCAGAGAGGCCGTCTGGCCGGCATGGCGAGATGCGGGCCGAGAGGAGGACAGTCTGCGTTGGAGCTGGACCTTCGGAGGGGCGTCCGAGGGGCTTGGTTTTGGCGAGACGAAGGGAGAAGTGTGGAGCTTGGGGTGGGCACCCTAAGCATTCGAGCAGGAGCTGGCCAGCTGGAAGCTTGGCGGCCGCAACAATAATGACCAATTGCAGCAATAACGAGCCGCCCAAGCGGCTGAGAAGCGCCAAGAGGCCGAGAAGCGCCATTTGGGGCGGCGGAAGAGCGAGAACATTGGGCCGGCTCGGAGGGGGCGGAAGACTAGGTGCGGTGCGAGTGGTTCCCCTTTGGCTGTTCGCTTTGGCCGCCGGCTTGCTGGCGCTGTTTGGCGAGCTAGCTGGACGAGTGGAGGCCAAGGGATTAGTGGGCAAGTTGCCGGGAAACCCGGCCTCTTGCCAGGAGGAACCGTGCAACTCGGACCCCCAGCACGTGTTGTACGCGCTCAAGTGGATGAGCCTAGTCTTCGGCCTGATCCTCTTGTTGCCCATTCTGATGTACTACATGAGCAAGCTGTTCAGCAAGCTGTACGTTCTGTGCTGCGGCCGGAAGCGCGTCGAAGGAGAAGAGCAGCAGCAGCGGCAAGACGAGCAAGAAGGCCGCCCGGAAGAGGCGGCCAAAAAGAAGCTCAAGAGGCCAGGTGGCGGCCAGGCCAACAGCAAGCTAGCGTCCAATGGACAGTGGACTCAGGCGGCCCAGGAGAAGCATATGGGCGCTGCAGTGGGCGCGCTGGAGGCGCTTGAGGGCGAGCAGCGCGCCGCAAAGCAGCGCCAGTCGATCCAGAACCAGCTGATTGGGCTCGCCTGCGGCCAGCAGAGCCACTTGGGCGCCTGCGAGGCGCCGCCCGGAAGCGCCAAGCGAGCTGCTGGCCAGCTCGAGGGGGGCGCCACGCGAACCAAGCTGGATGCGGGCGGCCCTAAGGTGCGGCAGGCGGCAGGCAGAGGCTCGCTGGCGGGCGGCCTGCAGCCGCAGCCTCAGCAGCAGCAAGTGTGGGCGCAGCGCCGCCGCTCGACCAGCACCCAGCAGGCCGGCTTGGCGCTCGGCCTGGCCACCCGAGACAGTCTCGGGCGGCGGCGGGCCAGCGTGCTCGCGGCCGCCAAACAGCAGCAGGCCCGTCTCGACGAGCTGGCCGACCGGGGCCAGCGACTGTCCGTGGCCCAGCTCGAGTGTCTGGAGCAGCTCGAGCGGCTGGACCGGATGGAGCAGTTGGAAAAGTTGGAACAATTAGAGCAGTTGGAGCAACTGGAACAATTGGAGACGCTCGAGCAACTGGAGGAAATGGAGCGGCCGCTCGGGACAAGCTTCGGGCCGCCGCAGATTCAGCATCAGAACATGCACCAAAACATGCGCCAAGATTTGCACCAAGACCATTTCCCGGAAGACATTCGGGAGAAAATGCGAGAAAATCTCCATGAAGACATGCAGGAAAATGGGCAGGAAAACGGGCAGGGAAATGCTTTCAAAAGCGGGCGCGAAGACACCCTAAGGCTCAGGCAGCTCGCCCAGCCCGAGCGGCGCCCCTCCGGCCAGGCGGGCGACTCGCAGGCCCAGCCGAGTGGGCGCGCCGGCTCGGCGCGCCGGCGCCCCAGACAGCAGCACAAGGTGTTTCCGGGCGAGCTCGGCGGCGAGCTGGGCGGCGAGCTCGGCAGTGAGCTTGGCAGTGAGCTGAGAAGCGAGCTTGGCGGCGAGCTGAGAGGCGAGCTCGCAATGGTGGGCGGCCTGGCGGTGCCCGCGCTGGGCCCGCAGCACCGCCACTCCATCGACGGCTCCATCCTGAACAACATGCTCCAGCTGCAGCGGCTGGCCGCAGACTGTGGCCCCCAGGCCTCCCCTCCAGCTGCTCCTCGGGGCGCCCCGAGGAGCCAGCGGGGCTCGGTGGCGCCCGCCTCGCCGGCGGGCTCGCTGTCGCCGGCGGGCGCCCCCTCGCACGAGGCGTGGCGGCGCCAGTTCCGGGCGCGCCAACGCCAGCTGGCCCACCTCGAGCTGCTGGGCCGCGCGGCCGCCAGCGCCACGAGCGAGGGGGCGCCCACGGGCCACACGCACCTGCTGCCGGCGCCGCTCACGCAGCAGCAGCGGCGGCCCTCGCTGGGCGCCGCCGCGCTCGCCGCCCACCGGCACCTCTAGGCGCCTCTCAAGCTCTCTGGGCGCCACTGGGAAGCTCGTTGGACGCCACCAGGAAGCTCGCTGGACGCCACGGAGCCTCTTCGGGCGCCTCGGAACCTCGTTGCCTTGCGGGCCGGCGCAGCCAGAAGCAGCCAATAAAGCGCCTCGCCAACTCTGGGCCGCCACAAACTTGGCCACCAGCAAACTCTCCACCACACACTAGCTTCCTTCTCCCTCTCCTTCCCCCTGGGACATTTGCGGCCAGGTGCGCGGCCGCTGATTGGACGCCCGATCGGCGGCCGCCTGATCGTCGGGCGGGGCCGAGCGAGCGCTGAGAGAGCGCCGAGCGGGCCGGCTGAGCTCAGCGCGCCCAAACAAACACTTGTCGCCAGCCGGCCGCCCTCAAGGCCGCGCTCGGCCGAGTCAATATTGGAGCCGGGGGCGCACACAGTCTCCACCATGCACTCTTTACCGTGCACTCTCTATGGGGCACTCTTCACTGTGTGCTATTTCCACGCACTGCACTGCATTGCATTGCGCGCGCCGCACACTGTCTCTCGCCGCCATATGCTCGCCGCCGGTAATTGGCCCCCGGCCTGCGCCTCCTCGTCCCAACCAGCACCTTCCAGCGAGCCTCCGACACTCGAACTCTCCAAATCGAACGCCCGAAAGCTCGAGCTCGAACGCTCAAGCTCGTTTCTTTCCTCAGTTCCAGCAACTCTTACTGGGAATTGAGCTCCCCCTTTCCACAAGGCGCCCCCTTCCACGAGTTCCGCCCAGCTTCGCCTCCCCCAATCGAGCGCCCCCTCCAGATCGGCAGCCCGGCGAGCGCCGCCCGTCACGCCCACTGGCGCCCCCGCGCGCCAAACTGGCGCCGAAGGTCAGCGCGTTCAGTGCGCCGGGCGAGCGCGGGGGGCAAGCAAGGGCAGAGAGGCGCCTCCAAGCGCCCCCAAGCTCGCCCGGCGCCCAGCTCGCCGGAAGGGCTGGAGGCGCGCGCCGAGCCGAGCGCGAAGAGGAGGCGCCCGAGCGAGCGAGTTCGAGTTCGAGAAAGATAGCCCAAAGGCGGCGGACGCGAAATTGAATTAAACTCAAAGGCGAGCCAGCCAGCTCGGCCCATTGGCGCGCCGCCAACTCGGCCCAGAGATAAGGATTGGGCGCGCTTGTTTTGTTCTCCCTCTCGCCTCTTGTTGTTCTTTTTGGCGGCTCTTGGCCCACTTTTGCGTCCGGCCACTGCAAGTGTCGCCCTGCAAGTGTGGAGGGGCGCCTGCAGGCCAGAGGCGAGCTTTTGCCCGGCGGCGCCCCCAATTTCGGCCAGATTTCCGCACACATTCCGGTTTCCACACACAGTTGCCGGCCAGTGGCGGCGCCTAAGGGTCGCCTGAGGGTCGCCTAAGGGTCGGCGGCCGCTGGAAAGCGAGTGGCGCAGGTCGGCCGGGCAAAAAGGGTGCAGTGGCGCCGCGCAATTAGCACGTTTTGGCGCCCCAACAAAATGGGGGCGCAGCTTAGGGTCGGACGGGAACTGCGCCCGGCCTAATGGACGCGACGAGCTCGTTCAGACGGATGCTGCTGGACGGCGGGCGAGCTTGCCGAGGCGGGCCGGAAACGAGCCACTTCGGCAAGCTCTCTGGGTCGAGTTTTGCGCGTCTGGCTGAGCTCGAGTTTGGTTGGTGTTCGAGTTTTATTCCTTCGAGCTGTTCAGTTGTTCGAGCTGTTCACTTGTCTGAGTTTCAGTCGTTTGAGCTCCAGTTGCTCGAGTTCCAAGTCCAAGTCGAACTCGAATTTGAGCCCGAGCTTGAATTTGGAATCGAACTTGAATTCGAACTCGAAGCCGAACTTGAATTCGAGAAGCCTAAGTGCGAGCGCGAGTTCAGGCGCAAAAAGACACGTCGATGCGGCCGCCTCTCTGGTCAAATTTGTCGCCCCATTAGGGCCCAGCGGCGCGCCTCGCTGCCCCCGACGGGCCGCAGACTGGGACCGGCCGGCAAGGCGCCGGGCGCTGGCAAGGCGCCGGGCGCTGGCAAGGCGCCGTCAAGCTGCTGGCGAGGCACTGGCGAGCTGCCGGCCGTTGGCGAGCTTGCGGGTTGCACTGTTTGGGTGGCCGTTTGGGCCACCGTTTGGGCGACTGCTCGAGGCGCTGCTTAGGAGCGACGCGTGGCGGCAACGCTTAGGAGTAGTGCTTGGGAGCAATGCTTGGGAGCAATGCTTAGAAGCGCTGGTTACAAGCAGTGCTTAGGAGCGCCCGCAGGCCGTCCATGCACAGGTCTGGCCGGTGGCGCGGGCGTCCAATTTATCACTCGCCGGCCGGCGGATGAAGAAAAACAGCCCCCTCGTGTTCCCGTTTCGGCGGGCCCACCGGAAGGCGCCCGGGCGCCATTGGCAAGCCACTGGGGCGCCACCGGCAAGCCTCCGACAGACTGGGACAGGCAGGGGGGCCAGACGGGGGGCCAGTGGGTGGCTAATGAGCGGAGCTGATGGAGCGCGTTCGATTTGGGTGGGCCCAGTTGCAACTGTTTGCGGGAACTCTGAGCAGGAAGAGCAAAAAAGGCGAACGCTTGTCGCTCGCCAGTCTCGAGCGCGAGCTTGCCGAGCTCGGCGAGCTTAGGGCGCCCACAAGGCAGCCTCAAGGTGGAACGAGACGCGGCCAGCGACAAGCTCCACTTCCGCCCCATTGGGCGAGCTGCGGGCGGCGAGAGGCTTCCTGCGGCTCGCGGGCGCCTCAGACTCCACTCTTGCACTGGGACTCACCTCGGCCGCCCAACGACGCCCCCAAGGTCTTGGCGAGACGCGTCCAGCGAGCGTCCAATGGCGGCGTCTGGCGAGCGCCGGCCAGAGACTGTATCAAGCGGTGGGAGGTGCGCGTGCGGCTGCGGTGGCAAGCCTGCCGAGCTGGCCAGTCTGGCCGGCTCCTAAGCTTGCCGGCTGGCCAGTGCGGCCTCCAAGTGGGCGCCTTTTAACTCTTTTACACGAATGGGCCGCAAATCGGAGCCAGACTGCTCTTTTGTCCAGGCGGACGTGTGATTTATGTGCCTCCACTGGCCAAATGGGCGCCTGTTTGCCTCCAGATTAGCCGCCCGCTCGAGTCGCCCAATCATTGCCTCTAGCTGGCCACTGCTCTCCCATCGGTTAGCCATCGAGCTCGCCACTGCCAAACCGTTGGACTAGAACTGTTGTGCATTGTGTGCTCTGGCCGGGGACTGTTTCTGGCGCTGTCGGCGCGCAAATTGAATGGCGCCGCCGCCCCCAATCCGCAACAAGACGGCCCGGAACTGGAGCGTCCAGTGGTCTGGCGTTGCTCACTTGCAGCGCCCGCAACTTGTTAGCAGCCATCATCTGAGGCAAACGGCGCCACCACACAGAGCACACTGCACACTGTGTCTGGACACACTGCATCCACATAGACACACAGAACTGCCTCTCGCGCGGCCACACGCGCCGCCGGAAGTGTCTGCCAGTGTCTGGCCGAGCGGTGGCGGCCAGTCTGCCGCGCTTAGTTAACAGCAAACGGCCATTCAAGGGCGCCCACCGGCACCAAAAGGCGCCCAAAGGCGTCCAGTTGCGGCCCGCCGGAAGCCGCTGGAGGGCCGCTCGGTCTGGCCGCGCCGGAAGTGGTTGAGCGGCCGCCGGAGGCGCGCGGCTCTGTCTGTGCCAGTGGCTTGCCAGGTGGGCGCCAGTGGATCTGATTGGAGTTGCCTGGAGCGCTTTGGGCGTCCAGAGACTAGCCCTGAGGTGCGGCGACTCCACGCTCAGTCGCGCTCAATCAGGGCCCATTTGGCGCCGCTGGGCCGAAGCTGCGGGCCGAGCTAAGGTCCAAGCGGTCTGGGCGGCCGGGCGCCGATTTGCGCCTCTGCGGTTTGCTCGTCCTCAGCTCGCCAATCTCGCTCGCCGTTTTGCTCTTCTGCAGCGGCCAGCCAGTGGCTGAGCAAGACCAGCAAGACGAGCGAGTCGAGCTCGCCAAAGGCCGCGCGGAAACAAGAAGCTGCCAATTGAATCAGACGTGCCATTCGGGCCCCAAGACAAAGGAGCAGTCTCGCCGCCCAGAGCTTGACGTTCAGAAGCTTGGGGCTTGCAGCTCGACACTCGGAAGCTTGGCGCTCAGAAGCTTGAGACTTAGAAGCTTGAGACCTGGAAGCTGCGCTTTCTGCGGCCAAAAAGAGCAAGAAGAACCAGCGGAAGACTGTCTGTTTGGGCGGCCGCGCGTCGCCTACGTGCTGATTGCGCCCAACTTGGCCCCAAATCGAATCGCCGGCCCAAATGGTGGCCGAGCTTAGCCGCGCCAACACTCGTCCAGCTCGGCCGGCGCGCCTATACTGCTGCTTGGGCCGCCCGCCGGAAGTGGCCGATGAGGCACCTTGGCCAAGTGGGTGCTCTGGGCTAGTGTTTGGCCAGTGTTTGGGCAGAAAGTTGGCCAGTGTTTGGCGCACGTGCCTCCTTCTGTCGCTCATCAGGCGCGAGGTGCCAGATTGTGTGGCAGCTTGATGGATTCAATGAAAAACAAATCTCGCCAAGAGGGGCCCATTTCAGCTCGCAGGAAACTGGCCCATTGTGGAGTTTTCTCGCCTGATTTCTCGCCCAATTTTGGCTCCAATTTGGCGCCCATTTGGCGGAAACAGAGCGTGTCTTCCGGCGAAAACAAAGCTAACTCCACCTGAGAGGCGTCAGACCTAAGGTGCGGCAGACCTAAGGCGTGGCAGAGTCAAGGTCTGGCCCAGACCTAAGGTGCGGCTCGCCAGCCTCGAGCTCTGAGCGTGGCCAGAAGTTCCGGAAGCAGAGGAGTGGCTCTGCCCAATCGGACGCCGCGCAAACAGGTGGCCCCAAGTGCGTGCCGCCAAGACGCTTCCGGCGCGTCTTGGCGAGCAACTGGCCGAGAGGCGTGGAAATGGGGCCAGAAGGGGAGAAAAAATGGAGCAAAAAAGGGCAAAAAGTGGGCAAAAGTCGGAAAAGAGACGCCCAGCAGGCCACAGGGCGGAACCTAAGGAGGTGACATTCTGCGTCGTAATCGAGCCAGCCGGCAGCTCAATTGCACGTGTCCAATGGGCGGCCACCATTTCCACTAATCATGGCTCGCTGGCTGGCCAGTTCGCCGCCGCCGCTTAGGGCAAACTGGCTTGCCGCGCTGGCTAGACCTTCTGAGACCTAGTTGGTTGGTCCCAACTGGCCGGCGGGGCGTCCTGGGCGGCCGGCGAGCTTGCCAAGCAACGTGTCCGAGGGCTTAAGTGCGGCCGCCGTGCACTGACAGGCCCAATCTGGCGCGGCAATCAATTGATTGGCCAGCTCTGCCGTGGTCTGTCCCCCGCTCGAGGCTGGCGAGCTAGCGAGTCTGGCGATCTGGCGATCTAGCAGGCTCGCTAGCTTGCCAGCAAACTGCACAAACTCCACCAACTGCAGAGGGCGCCCATTTGTCAACGCGGCTCCCGTGGCTTGGGGGGCGCCGCTGGCCAGCCGTCTCGGTGGACCGGCGGGCAGTCTGGCGCTCTAATCGGCGCGCCAGGAGCGCCGCAAGGGCCGCGGACAGTCGTCGGGCGTCCAGCGGGCGAGTTAAAAAGCGCACTCCAAGTGCCAGGCGGCACTTCCGGCGGCCAAGAGGCGCCCGCTTGCAGTCTGCAGGCTGGAAGAAAAGGGCCCAGAGTCTGCAGGAAGAGCACCGAGCTTGGTGGATTGATGTCGAAGTGGGCGGCAACGTTTGATCATAATCTGGCCTGCGTGGCCGCCAGCTAAGCTCCGGCGGACTGGGGGCGGCGCTCGAGCTGGCGGCCATTCGGGCGAAAAGCGGCCTGAGGGGACGCCGAATGGAGGCAAATGGAGGCAAATGGAGGCGAGTGGTGGCGAGTGGTGGCGAGTGGCGCCCGGCGGAAGCTCGACCCCCGCGGAGGTGCAGCGGGAGGCTAAGCTGCGGGCGGCTAAGCTGCGGGCGGCGAGCCGAGAGGGCGCCCTCTCGGCGCCTCTTGGCAAGCCACACAAACGGACAGACAAACGGACAGACAGACGGAGGCGCTGAGAGATGGGCCAGTTTATTCACGAGCCACTTGGAGTTTCATTAATTCAGCTTGGGGGCTCAGCGGCTGGCTGGAGCTGAAAAGAGGCACCGAGCGAGCTCCTTTTGCTCCGCTGCTCTTTTGGCCGGCTTCTCGGTGAGTCGCCCAGAGTGGCCAGTGTTTGTCTGTCTGTCTGTGTGGAGTTGTGATTGCTCGCCGGCCGAGCGGCCGTCTCGAAGTTTGGCTAGTCTCTCGGCTGAAAAAGGGCGCCCTTTGGAGCCGGCGAGCTGGCCCAAAGTGGCCGAGTGGCGCCCAGAAAGCAGCCTCAGACACTAGCTGGCCGGCCGAGCAGTGGCGGAGAGCCAACAGAGCGTCCAATCGGCCCATAAAGGGGCCAGTTATCCCAGTTATCGGGGGCGCCCTAAGCTCCGGCTCGGCGCTCGTGGCTCCCAAATGGAGGCCACACAGGCCGCAACACGCAACAAACACAACATTGGCGCCCCCCATTTACTCGCCACTCGCGCGATGCTCTTTCCTTTCTCCTCTCTCCTTTCTCTTTTCTCCCTTTCCTCTTCTTCCTCTCTCCTTCCGCCCGGCCAGCGAGCGATGCTCTCCCGAGCGAATATATAACCCAATAAAAAAGAACAACGGCTCTTGGGGGGCCCACCAGAGCCAGTCTCTGGCGGCGTTTTAAAATTTTCCCCAAGCGCGGCCCGCAAAGCGAAGCGTTGCTCTTTTTATATTTATTTTTCCTCCTTTCGAGCTTTGCTCCCTCTCGCCTGCAACCACTCTCAGTTGGCCTCTCAGTTGGGCTCGGTTGGCTCGCTCGAGGAAGCCCACGAGAGAGGCGCCCACAAGCCCACAGAGTGCACAGAGTGCACGAGCGCCCGAACCAAAGGGCCAAAGGGCGGCCCAATTTGCTCGCCGGCCCATGTCTCTGCCACCCAGCGCTCCAAGCGGCCAGGAGAAGCCCCCAGAGGCGCCCCTCCGCAGCCGCTGGAGCCGGCCGGGCGAGCCGATCGGGCCAATTGGGCGGCGCGTAACGAGATTTGCTCGCGGCCGCCCATTTGCCTCAGTGATTGGGCGTCTCTCGCGCCGGAAGGGCGCCTTCCGCGCGCCAAAGCTCGCTTGAAGTGGGCGCCTCACGGCCAGTTCCGGCCGAGCTCGCTGGAAGTGGGCGCCTTCCTGGCCCACTCGTTTCGCTCGGGCGAATAGTTTTGCATTTGGTGCTAGTGGGCGAAAGGGGGCGACCTCTAGAGTTGGTTTGCGGGCCCTTAGGTTGCCCAAAGTGGCGCCCAATCGCGCATCATTATTAGATTGCTCGCCTTCTCTTCGCCGTGCGGCCACACTGACAACTGTTGGCCCACTCAAGCTCGAGTGACGTGCGACCTTGTTTCATCGTCTCGGCATTCGTGAGTCTTGGTCTTCGTGAGTCTTGGCCTTCGTGAGTCTCGGCATTTGTGAGTCTTGCCCTCTCGGCGTCTAAGTGTCTGTGTGTCTTGGCCTCTTGGAGTTCAAGCGCCGCTCTCTGCGGCAATATTTGCATTCGGCATTGAGCTTTTCGGCTTCTACGCCTAAGCTCCCGGGCGGCCGCGCTGACGCCTAGACCTCAGACCTCAGACCTCAGATGTTAGACCTTAGGACGCATGAAACATTGGCACTCGCGCTCAGAAAGGCCACTTTTGTCAACTTCCGTCAACTTCCGCCCGCTCGCTTCGAGTCTGCGGCTCGCCGGCCGCAGACTAGGGCCGGCAAGAGTGGCCTCTGGAAAGTGTCTCAGTGGCCCCTCTTCATGTCTCAGCGTGGCCTCCATGGAGCCGCCGTGTCAGCTGGACTGATAGCGATAAGACGCGAGAGGAGCCGAACGAGAGCTGCTCACTGTCTCCGCCCGCATTCTCTGCCCCTTCTCGCTCGGCGCTCCTTCCGGCCGCCCTTTGCCTCCAGCCAGTCAGCGCTCGAGCTCGCCGCAAAGCCGGCCCGCACCTAAGCTCAGACTCGCCTCCGGGCGGCCCCTTGCAGCTGGGCCTTCGAGGGAGCGTCTTGCCAAACGAGCTACTTGCCCGTTCGAACGTCCGGCAGTTCCGCAGCAGTCCAACAGCCAACAGAAGACGCGCGGCCAGAGGACACAAATTGGAGCCCAACTCTGCGGCCATTGTCTCGGCCGCATGGACTCCCCGGCGGCGCTAAGCCCCCGAGCTTAGTGGCGGCGTGTTGCCAGCAGGAAGTGCGCCCCCTTCTGCCTCTTTCTCTCTCTCTCTCTCTCTGTTGCTTGGCGGGCACAGAGAGAGAGCTCTGGCGACTTATTAGACTTTCAAATGCACGCCGAGCTGGTCGGCGGCCTCTGGCTTTCTATGCGCCCGCCAGAGACAGTCTCTGGCGACTGCAAAGGAAGCCCCACTTGACCCTGCGGCCCATCGGTCAGCCTGAGTGACGAGCGGATTTGCGGGCCACACTCATTTGGGCACAGTTATCTGGGCGAGCTCGAGCGCCGGGCGGCCCCACTTGGACACTTCCCCCACTTTGGCGGCCGCCAAACGCGCCCCTTCCGGCGCCCCAGCGGCGAGTGGCTCTCTCTGGGGCGCCCATTTGGCACCTGGAAGCGATCAGTGTGAATTGGAGGCGTCAATTAAAGCGCCGATCGAGCCGAGTGGCAAAGGAGGCAAAAGAGGCAAAAGTGCATAGTGCAGAGTGCATAGTGCAAACTCTGCACTGCAGACTGCGTGCGGCGAGTGCATTCAGTGCGCGCGTTTAGTGCATTTAGTGCGCGCATTTAGCGCGTTTCGTGTGCATTTCGCGCACTCACCATGAGCAGTGTGCACTCACCCTAAGCACTGGCCGAGGGCGCCCTTCTCGCCGGCGCCCAATGACTGGCTCGCCGACGACTCTTGCCAGCAACCAGACGACCAGAGGAGCGCGCCCCCAACTTCGCCACCGGCAAGTGCGATGAATTAATTCAATGCCATTCTAATCCCAGAACCACTGGGCTAGAACCACCCAGCAAGCCGGCAAATGGAGCCAGCCACCGAGCCAGTGGGCGCCACTCCAGTCCCAACGTGACGCCAGCTCGTTGGGTATGCGCGGCCACACGCGACGCGCCGCCGAGCACGCGCCAACACGTGCAAGCCGCCCTTCAGTCCAGCCCTTAGGTCTGGCCCTAAGGAGTGGCGCCGCCGAGGCGCTCCACTGGCTCCAGTGGGCTGGGCGGGCGCCACTGGAGCTCCGCTCGACTTGCGGGTCCATTGAACCGCGCGCGCCGATTGCAGCTCGGCCGCGGGCGCCAATTGTTCCGGCGACATTGAACTTGGCCGCCGCAGCTCGGGGGCGCCCCCATATTTCCCCCGAACGGCCAGACGGACGCACAGACGGACGGACGGGCGCGCAAACGAACGAGCAAACGGACGTCCAAACGGGCCCGCCGCTGGCCAGCCCAGCTGCCGGCAGCGGCCCGGCGGACAGTCTGCGGCCGCCAAGCTCGTTAGGGCCAAATTGGGGCCGCAAACTCGCCGCCGGAAGGAGCCAAAGTGGGTCCGAGGCGGCCCAGTTCGGATGGAGCGCGCCCTAAGCAGTGGGCCGTGAGGCCAAGTGTGCACAGTGATCACAGTGCGCACAGTGCGCACACTTTGCCTCCGAGCGGCTCCATTGCACTACAGCAAATTGGACTGCACTGCGCCGCATTGGAGGGCGCTGCAGACTGTGTGCAGTGCAGACTGTGTGCAGCGGATTGCACTGCAGTGCAGTGCAGTGCTGCACTGCGCCACTGCGCCCCTCAAGGCTTGAGAGTCAAGCCAAGTCCGAACAAAATGGTGGCGATTTTTCTTTCCTTCTCTTGACCATTTCTCGCCAGGAATTCGCACCCATAGCTCACGTCAAGCCCACTCTCAGCTCACCTGCACCTTTCTCGCCCGTTTTCCCTTCCAGTGACCCTTCAGCTTTATTTAGCGTTCATTTGGACTCCCGTTGACATCTGTCCTAATCGTCGCGATCGGGCGCCACTCGGGCCCACTCGAACCCACTCGAGGAGCCCAAAACTCCGCCTAGACTCCTTCCTGGCGCTTCTCTTCTTCCGGTGGCGCCTCCGCGCGGCCGGCGGACTCGCGGGCTCCGCTCGAGGGCCCCGAGACTGTTTGCGGCGGCGCCTCGCCAGCCGGGCCGCCCTCTGTGTCGAGCACGCGCTTCCGGGGCCCCCCAGCTTGCGGGCCGCGGCCGAGCTCGCCCTGAGCCAGCTCGGCGGGTCCTCTGAACTGGTAGGTGTCGCGCAGGAGGCCGCCGTTGAGGCGGTGCGCGTACACGTTGCCGTAAACCTTCAGCTTGGCCAGCCGCACCAGCGGCACCTGGAAGGCGAAGGAGCCGCGCGCCAGCAGCGAGTCGTCCAGCAGGCCGGGCAGCAGCGCCGTCCACTGGCCCCGCTTCCGGTCGAGCACGAGCAGCTTGCCGGCGGGGGGCTGAGGATTGGTCGCTTGTGGCGCGTGTGGCGCGTGTGGCCCTTGTGGTGCGGCGGCCGCCAGGTACTGTGTGCGGCGGTGCTGCGCTTGCTGCGCGTGCTGCCACTCCGCAGGCTGCAGGTGCGCGTGTGCTGCAGCGCGCGCGTTCGCCGTCCAACTGCTGGCCGCGCGCCGCTCCTTAGGGTCGGCGCGCTGGCCGCCCGCCCGCTCTTGCTCCGTCCCGTTGCTCTGCTGCGGCGCCTCCACGCGGCCGCCCATCCTTCCGGCGCCCAGTCCTCCGCCGGCCAGCGCCCGCTCCTCCTGGCTGGCCAGTGGCGAGCCGACGGGCAGCAGCAGGAGACAGAGCAGCAGCCGGCCAATTGTCGGCCGGCGCCTCCTCCTGGGCCCAGCGGCAACACTCCTGCGGGCCTCCATCACTTGTCTCGGTCCAATTTGGCTCCCTGGGCAAAAAAGTGGCCTCGCTCTCTCTCTCCAATGGCACTGCAGACGCGCCTGTGCAGCACTCTGGCCAGCCTCAGACTGGCGCCCAGACGGCCTGGCTGCCGTTTGGGGGCGGCGCCAATCATTGTTGTTGCCAGCGGTTGTGCACTGAGAGCTTGAGATTGAGGCCGGCGCGCCGCCAATGCAGTGGCGCCTGGCAGGCGGCCGGCCGGCAATCTGGCCGCCCGATTGGATCTGATCTGATCGGCGGCAATTGAATTAGACGCCCAATTGCGCCATTGGGCCGCCGCCATTTGGGAACATTCAGGGCCAATGGGCCAGAGGGGCAAAGAGGCAAAGGGGCAAAGGGGCGGCCCTAAGCACAGGCGCTTCTGCTCGTGCTCTTGCTGTGCTTGTGCTCTGCGGCCTCTTTGGCCAAAGCACTGCACTCGCACGCACTCAACTGCATGCATGGGCCGCCTGTGCGCGCCGCTCCTTAGCTGCGGCCGCTCCTTAGCTGCGGCCGCTCCTTAGCTGCGGCCGCCAACTGCTGACTGCGCTGCGCGACGGACGCGCCCACAAGCGTCGCCCGCGCCAACTGCTCATCATGAAGCTCGCCGCCAGTGGCAAAAGTATTTCTGCCCCCAAAGTGGTCTAGCTGCTCGAGCTGCCGGCCCCTCGAACCACCAGCTCGGCCAACGAGCTGGCAGCACTCTTGTTTCTTTCTTGTTTCCTCCTGTGTTTGCCTCTTGTCTAGGCGGCCGAGAGGCGTGTGGCGCCGCTGCTTAGCGATGGGGGCAGATCGGGCCGCAATTTGGGCGCCAGTTGGAGGCGCTGGAAACTCCTCTGCAGCCTCTTGGCCGCAGCTAGACGCTGGGGCTGGCAAGACACTGATGCAGCCAGATCAACGAGCAGCCACGGCGAGCCAATTGGGGCTCGTTGATGCTTCGAGGTGCCTCTGGCTTCTCGGCGGCTTCTTGGTGGCTCCTCCGCAGCTTTTATGCCGCCTTTATGCAACTTTTGCGCCCTCCTTCTGGCAATCTTCTGTCCACTTGCAGGAGAATGAGCCGATTTGAGCTCTGCCTTGAGCAAACTAGAGAGCTTGCGAGCGAAATGGGCGAGCGAGAAGATGCCAGGGGATGAGAAACGGGCAGAAAAATGGTGGAAAAGTGGTGGAAAATTCCACCATTTTTCTGGCAGAAAATGACTGTAGAAAATGGGGAAATGTTTGAGACTGAGAAAGGGAGAGAATGTTGCAGGAGAATTCCGTTTGAGCTAACGGAGCTAAGCGCCAACGACAGAGGCTCGGCCGAAGTGGGCGACGAGGAGGAAGAGTTTTGCCGCCTGAGACTGTTGCTGGCGGTGGGCCGAGGAAACTGGAACATTGGGCACACAGTTGGCGGCTGGCAAGACTGCGGCTGGCACACTAACTGGCCAGACCGCAGAGACAAACGAGACGAGCAGAGGAAGGGCCGTGCTCACTGGTCAGCCTTCTCGCCTTCTGGCCACTTTCTGGGCGCTTTGCGAGCTTTCTGAGCTTTCCACGCACACTTTTCGACTCTTCCTCTGCTCTCTTGCACTGCTCGTGTGCTAATCTGTTGCGGACTAGCTGCAGTGGTCGGCAGCGAGCCGGCCACTGAGCCACTGAGCCACTGGGCAGCGGCTTGCAGAGCGGCGCCGTTTGGGTGGAACATTGTGCCAGTTGGTGGTGCCTTTCGGGCCGAGCTTGCCGACGAACTGGCCGGCCGAAAGTGGACCGCCGGCGGAGACAGAGAGCGGCGCTCAAAGGGAGACAGTGGCGCTTAGAGAGAGACAGAGAGCGGCACTCAGAGACAGAGAGTGGCACTAGGAGAGTGGCACTGTGAGCCCCAGAGACACTCTGCGGCGCACTGGCACTCGTTTGCCTCCTGTTGCTCGAAGTGCAGTTATCGAGTTAATGAATTTGCGGGCACCAAATGGGCACTCATTTCGTCCACTTTGCCGAGCTCCCTTTCGCCCTGGACGCTCGCCTGGCGCTCGCTTGGCAAGACCAAGCTCCTGGCGGCTCGCTCGGTGCTCCTTGTGGCCCGTTTGCCCATTGGTCTCCTCTTTAACTGTTCGTCGTTGCAGTCCTGAGCATCGTGACCAATTCGTCGGGCGGCCAGAGAAGAGCCAGCGTCAAGAGAGCGGCCAGGGCGCAACAGGCGCCGCCTGCGGAGCTCCAACGAGACGGAATGAAATGAGACGAGATGAAAAGAAATGAAAATGGAAATGGAAATGGAAATGGAAATTGAAACGAAAAGGAAAATGAAAATTGAAATGAAAGGCGAGAGAGGGAGAGAAACAGAAATAGAATCTGGAGCTGGAGCTGGAGCTTAGATGTGGAGAAGTGGAAAGAGAAGTGGAGACTGTTGCAGGCGTTTGGCTGCCGCTTTGCTTCTGTTGGC
>Ga0268247_10000318_pt1 | contig 16958 bp, 10 predicted proteins | sample AgamicOrMae_FD_200245 | JGI IMG/M metagenome (GOLD analysis project Ga0268247, IMG submission 200245) | Agave microbial communities from Guanajuato, Mexico - Or.Ma.e (v2) (version 2) | ecosystem: Host-associated > Plants > Phyllosphere > Phylloplane/Leaf | place: Guanajuato, Mexico | collected...
GCTCGCGTACCCGGGCCAGCTCGGGCCCCTGTATCGTGGCGCTGTCGGGTTTCGGTGCGGCATCTACCTGTAGAGGATAATTCACGCCCAGACGCTGTGCAGCCACCATCGGGTAAAAGCCGCGTGAAGTCATCAGTTTGCGCAGAATCTCATCGGCTTCTTCTTTGCGATCTTTGGAATAGAGCAGATCGGCCTGCCAGTATTGCCATTCGTCTTTCTCTTTCGCTTCTACCGGCAGACGGGCAATCCAGGTATTCAGGCCACGACGGTCATTTTCACTCAGCGCCAGGCGGACGCGCCGCTCCAGCAAGGCAGTTGATTCGCTGTTCATCACCACCGCATCGCGCCAGCGCGCTTGCTCAGAAGTCAGATCGCTGCCCATCATGCGCCAGACCACAATCTCCTTCAGCGCCTGTTCATCCTCCGGCCCCATTTTTTGCGCCCGGACCAGTTCGGGAATCATGCTGCGGGCATTTTCCATATCGGCACGCGCCACACGGGCGAAGGCAAAGATAGTGGCCTGGCGCGTAAAGTCGGTGGCGCCAACGCTGTTGGCAAAAGTCGTTACGGACTGGGGATCTTTCTGCAGCGTCAGTAAGGCATCCGACATCGTCTTATAATCAGCGGGCAGCATCTTCGCCAGATAGCTGACCAGGCTGTCATTGCCCGCTTTCATCGCCAGACGAATGCGTTCCAGCACCGTAATAGGCGAGAGCTGCCCTGAGGCCTGCCAGACTGAAAACAGCTTGTCACAGTCATTCGGCAAGGCGGTGCCGCGCAGCCAAATCGCTTTTGCGCCCGCAAAGGCCGCCTGCTGCTGACCGGTAGACCATTTTGCGTAATACCAGTTGCAGCGCGCCTGCACCGGCGTCGGTTCATCCGGACTGAAATTCAGTACGCCTTGCCAGTCCTGACGATGGGCCAGCACGTTCACAAACCGTGTTTTCAGCGACCGTGCCGGGGGCAAGGTGGGGTACTTTTGAATGAAGTTCTGCACCGCCAGGCTGGTTTCCTGATCCAGATCCTGCGCCAGCAAACGGTATTCTAAGTAGGGATAAAGCGGATAATCCTGCAGCGTCGGTAACAGTTGATCGACTGTCGCCATCTGGTTACTGTCCCACGCCTGTTTAATCTGTTGATATCGTTGCCGTTGTTGATCAAGCGAATCAGCCCATGCGCTGCCGGCCATGCTCACCAGGCAGAACCCTATCATCCCGTTACGCCACTTCTCCACGTAAATCTCCTCTGTTGCTGGGCCCTGGCAGGGTGCCAGACGTTATTCATGCTAACCAGGGGAAGCCACTCTTGCCATGTTCTTCACAAAATTTACCTTTGCGCAGGCGTGGCGCACCGCGATGTCACACGTTCTGCGCTACGGCTGTGCATTTTATCATCACATAAACTTATGGCTTTCCGCTTTATCTCTTTGATTCATCAAGTTAAAAATCTGGCACAGCCTTTGCTCTGTTGAATGCCATCTTGTATACCAGTTGGAATTTATTGCATGGCTTCAACATCTGGCTTGACCCTTAGCGAATGGCAGCAACGCGCCCGGCAGCACCCACAGCAGCTTCACACGTTGCTGGCAACCCACCTGGCGGAACAGGAACCCAGTGATAATGCCTGGATCTGTCTTGCCAGTCCGGCGCAACTCGAAGCACAAATCACGCCGCTTCTGGCACGCTATCAGCAGGATCCCGACGCGCTTCCTTTGTTCGGTGTGCCGTTCGCGGTCAAAGACAATATTGATGTCGCAGGCTGGCCGACCACCGCCGCCTGCCCGGCGTTTAGCTACACCGCTGAAGAGGATGCCTTTGTGGTGGCGCGCCTGAAAGCAGCAGGTGCGGTGGTCATCGGCAAAACCAACCTTGATCAGTTTGCAACCGGCCTGGTGGGCACACGGTCACCTTATGGCGCGGTGTGTAATACCTTTGATCCGGATTTTGTCAGTGGCGGATCCAGTTCCGGATCGGCCTCGGTACTGGCGCGTGGCCTGGTGGGTTTCTCACTCGGCACTGACACCGCCGGGTCAGGTCGGGTGCCGGCAGGGTTTAACAATATTGTCGGCCTGAAACCGACAAAGGGCTGGTTCTCTGCCCGTGGTGTGGTCCCGGCCTGTCGCCTGAACGATACGATTTCGGTGTTTGCGCTGACGGTTGAAGACGCCTTTACCGTGGCCAGCTTGGCCGGTGGCTACGACGAGAAAGACGCCTATTCGCGCGTAAATCCCCGTACGGCACCAGCAGGCATGAAAGCCCGTCCTGATTTCGCCATTCCGGCTACACCGGAATTTTACGATGATGCCGCCGCCGAAGCCGCCTGGGATGCCGCGCTCAGCGCACTGAAGGCGACCGGCGCGACGTTGCATCCTATTGACTTTACCCCTTTCCGCCAGCTCGCCGAGCAGCTTTATCAGGGTCCGTGGGTCGCCGAGCGTACCGTCGCCGTAGGCGAGATGCTTAACCAGCCAGAGAACATGGATCCGGTGGTCCACGGCATTGTGGCGAATGGCCTGAAGTACAGCGCCGTAGATGCCTGGCAGGCCGAATACCAGCGTGCCGAACTGGCCCGGCACATTCAGCAGGTTCTGGCCTCGTTTGATGCGCTGGTGGTGCCCACCTCGCCCACCATTTACACGCTGGACGAAATGCAGCAGGAACCGGTGCTGTATAACGCGCATTTTGGCACTTATACCAACTTCACTAATCTGGCCGATCTTGCTGCACTGGCCCTGCCCGCCCCGTTCAGAAACGACGACCTGCCGGCGGGCATTACGCTCATCGCTCCCGCCTGGCATGACCGCGCGCTGGCGCAGTTTGGGCTGCGCTGGCAGCAGGCTCTGGCCCTGCCTCTCGGCGCAACCGGCCTGCCACTGCCGTCCTCCCCGACGGCGCTTCCTCTATCCCACGATCATGTTCGGGTGGCCGTCGTCGGCGCACACCTGACCGGGATGCCCCTTAATTTCCAGCTCACCGCGCGCCAGGCCGTTCTGGTGGAAGAGACGCAGACCGCCAGCCAGTATCGCCTGTTTGCATTGTTAGAGGGTCCGATTAAGAAACCCGGCCTGATGCGCACAGAACAGGGGACGGCCATTACCGTTGAACTTTGGGATATCCCGCTGGCGCGCTTCGGTGAGTTTGTGGCGGAAATTCCTGCCCCACTGGGCATTGGCAATCTGACGCTTGCCGATGGACGTGTGGTGAAAGGCTTTATTTGTGAAGGTACCGCGCTAACCGGCGCGCTGGAAATCACTGAATTTGGCGGCTGGCGTAACTGGCTTGCCTCGCCTGGGAGTAACTAATTATGTTCAGCACAGTCCTGATTGCTAACCGGGGTGAAATTGCCTGTCGCGCCATCCGCACGCTGAAACGTCTGGGCATTAAAAGCGTGGCCGTGTTTTCCGATGCCGACCGCAACGCGCAGCATGTGAAAGAGGCGGATATCGCCGTGGGTCTGGGCGGCGACAAAGCCAGTGACAGCTATTTGCGCATCGACAAAATTCTGGCGGCGGCGCAGGAAACGGGCGCCCAGGCGGTCTGGCCCGGCTATGGTTTTCTGTCAGAGAGTCTGCCCTTTGCTGCCGCCTGTGAAGAGGCCGGTATCGTGTTTGTCGGTCCCACGGCTGCGCAAATTGGCGAGTTTGGGCTGAAACATCGCGCCCGTGAGTTAGCCGCGCAGGCCGGAGTACCGATGACGCCAGGCACGCCGCTGCTCAACACACTTGATGACGCCCTCAGCGCAGCCGAATCCATCGGTTATCCGGTGATGTTAAAAAGCACGGCAGGCGGCGGAGGCATTGGGCTGACGCGCTGTGCCGACGCCGGGGCACTGCGCAATGCCTGGGAGAGCGTCCGTCGACTGGGCGAACAATTCTTTAGTGATGCCGGCGTTTTCCTCGAACGCTGTATCGATCATGCCCGCCACGTGGAAGTGCAGATCTTCGGTGATGGCAAGGGCACCGTGGTGGCGCTGGGTGAGCGCGACTGTTCGCTGCAACGCCGCAACCAGAAAGTGGTGGAGGAACCCCCCGCGCCCTGCCTGCCCGCGGCCACGCGCGCGGCGTTGCTCGCCTCGGCCGTTCGGCTGGGTGAGGTAGTCAATTACCGCAGCGCGGGGACCGTGGAATACATTTATGATGCACAGCAGGACGCCTTCTATTTCCTGGAAGTGAATACCCGCCTGCAGGTTGAGCATCCGGTCACCGAATGCGTCACCGGCCTCGACCTGGTGGAATGCATGTTGCGCGTCGCCGCTGACGAAGCGATCGACTGGCCGCGCCTGCAGCAGGCACCGCAGGGCGCGTCGATTGAAGTCCGTTTGTACGCCGAAGATCCGTTAAAAAACTTCCAGCCCAGCCCCGGCGTGCTCACGCATGTCAGTTTTCCTGACGATGTCCGTGTGGACAGTTGGGTGATGACCGGCAGCGAGGTTTCCAGCTATTACGATCCGATGATCGCCAATCTCATCGTCCATGCGGACACGCGAGAGGCGGCGCTGGAAAAACTGCAATGCGCACTGAACGCCACACAACTGCACGGTATCGCCACCAATCTTGATTATCTGCGGCAGGTCGTGGCCACCGAGGCGTTCCGTAGCGGCAAGGTCTGGACACGTTTTCTGGACAGCTTTACGCCCGCGGCAGCCGTAGTCGAAGTGCTGCAGGCGGGCACGTTCAGCTCCATCCAGGACGTGCCGGGCCGTCTGGGTTACTGGAATATCGGCGTACCGCCGTCAGGTCCGATGGATGATTATGCCTTCCGCCTTGCCAACCGCATCGTCGGAAATCACGAGTCGGCGGCCGGGCTGGAATTTACCCTGCAGGGCCCAACGCTGCGCTTTCATTGCGCGGCGACCCTTGCTCTCACAGGGGCAGACTGCGGTGCCACGCTGGATGGCATCCCTGTCAGCAACTGGCAGCCGATAACGGTCAATGCTGGTCAAACGCTGACACTGGGTCGCGCCCAGCGCGGTTGCCGCTGTTATCTGGCTATCCGTAACGGCTTTGATGTCCCGGAATACCTTGGCAGTCGTTCCACCTTTTCTCTGGGCCAGTTTGGCGGGCACGCTGGTCGCACGCTTCGGGTTGCCGATATGCTGCCTGTCTCGCAACCGTCACTGGCAGCCTGCACCACGCCCGCGCCGGTCAGCGCTCCGCAGGCACTCAGCCCGGCGCTGATCCCAACGTACACCAGCGAATGGCACATTGGTGTCCTGTACGGACCGCACGGCGCACCTGACTTTTTCACCCAGGCCGCCATCGATGAATTCTTTGCCAGCGACTGGCAGGTTCACTACAACTCCAACCGCCTTGGTGTACGTCTGGTCGGGCCTAAACCGACCTGGACGCGCGCTAACGGCGGTGAAGCGGGCCTGCATCCGTCCAACGTGCACGACTGTGAATACGCGATTGGCGCAATCAACTTCACCGGTGACTTTCCGGTCATCCTGACCCACGACGGTCCCAGCCTCGGCGGCTTTGTCTGCCCGGTGACGATAGCCAAAGCCGAACTGTGGAAGGTCGGCCAGGTCAAACCGGGCGATAAAATTCGCTTCCATCCCATCAGCGTCGAAGAAGCCGTCGCGCTGGAAAATGCCCGGTTGCAGGTCATCGCCACGTTGCGTCCGCACACGGCGCAGATGTTTGACGTACCGTCGCTGGCCGACAACCGCTTTGGCTCCGCTACCGTGCTCGCCGCCGTTGCCGCCACCGACACCACACCGCAGGCGGTGTATCGTCAGGCCGGCGATAAATACATTCTGATCGAATATGGCGACAACGTGCTGGATCTGGCGCTCCGCCTCCGTGTTCATCTGCTGATGGCGTCGCTGCGTGAGCGACCGGTTGACGGCATCGAAGAGCTCTCCCCCGGCGTGCGTTCACTGCAAATTCGCTATGACAGCCTTACCCTGTCGCAGTCCCAGTTAATGTCCGAGCTGCTGGCCCGGGAAGCCATGCTCGGTGATGTCAGCACGCTGAAAGTGCCCTCTCGCATTGTCTGGATGCCGATGGCGTTTGAAGACAGCGCTACGATCGGTGCCGTCGGACGTTATAAAGAAACCGTGCGCGCCAGCGCGCCCTGGCTACCCAATAATGTCGATTTTATTCAACGTATCAATGGATTATCCGATCGTGAACAGGTCCGCGATACGCTGTTCAATGCCAGCTACCTGATTTTGGGCCTGGGCGATGTTTATCTGGGTGCACCCTGCGCGGTGCCGATTGATCCCCGCCATCGCCTGCTCAGCTCCAAGTACAGTCCGGCCCGTACCTTTACCGCAGAGGGCACCGTCGGCATCGGCGGCATGTACATGTGCATTTACGGCATGGACTCTCCCGGCGGTTACCAGCTGGTCGGCCGTACGTTACCCATCTGGAACACCTTCCTGAAAAACCCGCAGTTCGGTGCCGGTGAGCCCTGGCTCCTGCGCTTCTTCGATCAGGTGCGCTTCTATCCGGTGAGCGAAGAGGAACTGGCGCAACTTCGTGATGATTTCCGCGAGGGCCGTGCTGCGCTGCGTATCGAAGAAACGGAATTCGATTTTGCCGCTCACCAGGCGTTTCTGGCGGCGAACGCCGACGACATTGCGGCGTTTCGCCAGCGCCAGGCCGCGGCATTTGAGCAGGAGGTCCGGCTCTGGTCGCAGGAGGAGCCGGAAGCCCCCCGCTTCCACTGAGGCCGAGTCAGACGCGCCCGCTGAGGATAACAGCGCGCAGGCTGTACAGGCAGATATGAACGGCAACATCTGGAAAGTGCTGGTGCAGGCGGGCGAGACGGTGAGTGCCGGACAAACGCTGGTGATTGTTGAGGCAATGAAAATGGAACTGGCCATTACGGCTCCCTGCGCGGGTCGGGTGAAACGCGTGGCCTGCCAGGCCGGCCGCCCTGTCAGCCCTGGCGACACGCTGCTGTGGCTGAAATAAGGAGCGCCGATGACGACCCGATCAACACGAAGCAAAGCCCGCCCGGAAGCACTGGCAGAACGGGTTTACCAGGCACTGAAAAACGACATTTTTGAGTTCCGCCTGATGCCCGGCGACCGCTTCAGCGAAAGTGAGATTGCAGAGCGCATGGCGGTCAGCCGCACTCCGGTTCGCCAGGCCCTGTTCTGGTTGGAGCGTGAAGGCTATGTCGACGTGTGGTTTCGCAGCGGCTGGCAGGTGAAAGCCTTTGATTTTGCCTACTTCGAAGAGCTGTACGATTTGCGTACCGTCCTGGAGTGCGAGGCGGTCACGCGCCTGTGTGCGTTGCCGCCGACCCAGTGCGCCGACCGACTACGCGAGCTGTATCAGTTCTGGTGCGAAGCCGCGCAGGTGGAAGATGGCAAGCGGGTTTCACAGCATGATGAGGCGTTTCATATGACGCTGGTCGCCGCTGCAGGCAATGCGGAAATGGCGCGGATCCATGCCGAGCTGACAGAGAAAATCCGCATTATCCGGCGGCTTGATTTTACCCGGGAAGATCGTATCGCGGCGACCTATCGCGAACACGCACAGATTTTGCGAGCCATTTTATTGCAAGAGACCCGCGACGCCCGTCAGATCCTGACCGGGCACATTGCCGTCAGTAAAGCGGAGGTCAGAAAAATCACGCTACACATGCTCCAGCAGGCCCGGCTTCAACCCAGTGAATAACGTATCCATACCATTAGGGGTTTACCATCGATGAAAAGACGTTCATTGCTTAAAGCTTTTGCTCTCTCAGCTACCGTCGCGGGCATGGGGTTCGCCTGGAGCGCTCAGGCGGCTGACACCATCAAAGTAGGCATCATGCACTCCCTTTCCGGCACCATGGCCATTTCTGAAACGCCACTTAAAGATGTCGCCCTGATGACCATCGATGAAATTAACGCCAAAGGCGGCGTGCTGGGGAAAAAACTGGAGCCCGTAGTGGTGGATCCAGCCTCAAACTGGCCGCTGTTCGCCGAGAAAGCCCGGCAACTGCTGACCCAGGACAAAGTGGCTGTGGTGTTTGGTTGCTGGACCTCGGTATCACGCAAATCCGTGCTGCCGGTCTTTGAAGAACTGAATGGTCTGCTCTTCTATCCGGTGCAGTACGAAGGTGAAGAGATGTCGCCGAACGTCTTTTATACCGGTGCAGCACCAAACCAGCAGGCGATTCCGGCGGTGGAATACCTGATGAGCCAGGATGGCGGCGGGGCCAAACGTTTCTTCCTGCTGGGAACAGATTATGTTTATCCCCGCACCACCAACAAGATTTTACGCGCCTTCCTGCATTCAAAAGGCGTGCAGGATAAAGATATCGAGGAAGTGTACACCCCGTTTGGCTACAGCGATTACCAGACCATCGTCTCTAATATCAATACGTTCGCCGCTGGCGGCAAAACCGCGGTGGTCTCCACCATCAATGGCGATTCCAACGTACCGTTCTACAAGGAACTGGCTAACCAGGGCATCAAAGCCACCGATATCCCGGTCGTAGCCTTCTCGGTGGGTGAAGAGGAACTTCGTGGGATTGATACTAAACCGCTGGTCGGTCAGCTGGCAGCCTGGAACTATTTTGAATCCTTAGATAATCCGACCAACGCGAAATTTGTTGCCGACTATCGGGCTTATGCAAAAGCGCACAATCTGCCGAATGCCAGCACCGTGGTAACCAATGACCCGATGGAAGCCACCTACGTAGGCATTCATATGTGGGCGCAGGCCGTCGAGAAAGCCGATACGACCAATGTGGATAATGTGCGTGCGGCCATGGCCGGTCAGACCTTTAAGGCCCCGGACGGGTTTACCCTGACGATGGATCAGACCAACCACCATCTGCACAAACCCGTGATGATTGGCGAAGTTGAAGAAAACGGTCAGTTTAACGTGGTCTGGCAGACGGACAAACCGGTACGTGCCCAGCCCTGGAGCCCGTATATTCCCGGCAATGATAAAAAACCGGATCATCCCGTGAAAACGACGCAGTAAAACTCAGACCGCCCTCGCGCTGGCTGTGAGGGCGGCCGTCAGGACATCTTATGCTCGCCCTTTTGATGAGGCTCACCATGATGCTTCGCCTGAATTTTTTAGCGTTATTGCTGCTTCTGCCGCTGTTTGCCAGCGCCGGACCCGCTACGGACTTTGCCGCCGCCAGCCGAACTCAGCAGGCCGATCTGCTGCAACAGTGGGCCGCTGCGCCAGATGCCCGCCGTTTACCCTTGCTGGAAGCGTTAAAAGCCGAAACCGTCGTAACGGATCAGGACCACCATCCCTTTAGTAAAACCGGGAATACGCTTCAGCCACTGGATGACGCCGCACAGCCCAACGGCGACGTTAAAAAGCTGTTTATGAACAACCGCCTGCGTGTACTGGTCGCCAGTGCTCTCGCCGCCCATCAGCTGGTAAGCCCTGATGCCGGCGTGCGCCTGCGCGCGGCGCAGCAGTTACAAAACGACGCGGCCGCTGACCTGCTTCCGCTCATAGAGAAACGCCTCAGTGTTGAAACGGATCCTCAGGTTCATGCTGCGCTGGCCATGACGGCGGCCAGTCTGCAGCTGACCAGCCCGCAGCCGATGGTGCGGCTTAGAGCGGTCAAACTGCTGGGCGAATCCAGCGATCCTAATACTCAGGCCAGCCTGCAGCGCCTGACGCAGCCCGCAGCCGAGCCCGATGAAACGGTACGCGAGGCAGCGGCAGACAGCCTGAAGCAGATGAAAAGTCGCCTGATGTGGGGCGATCTGCTGGGACAGGCATTCAGCGGGCTCTCGCTGGGATCGATCCTGCTGCTGGCCGCGCTGGGCCTGGCCATCACCTACGGTCTGCTGGGGGTGATCAATATGGCGCACGGTGAAATGCTGATGCTGGGCGCGTACGCCACCTGGCTGGTACAAAACCTGTTCCAGCAGTTTGCACCGCAGTATATCGCCTGGTATCCGCTGCTGGCGCTGCCGGTCGCGTTTCTGATGACGGCAGCCATTGGAATGGCGCTGGAGCGCACTATCATTCGCCATTTGTATGGCCGCCCACTGGAAACCCTGCTCGCGACCTGGGGCATCAGCCTGATGCTGATTCAGCTGGTGCGTATGCTGTTTGGTGCGCAGAACCTGGAGGTCGCCAATCCCGCCTGGCTGTCGGGCGGATTGCAGGTGCTGCCCAATCTGGTTCTGCCCTGGAACCGCATTGCAGTCATCCTGTTCGTGGTGTTTGTGCTGATACTAACCTGGCTGCTTCTCAACCGCACACGGCTGGGGATGAACGTGCGCGCCGTCACCCAAAACCGGGCCATGGCCGACTGCTGTGGCGTGCCGACGGGCCGGGTGGACATGCTGGCATTTGGTCTGGGTTCCGGTATCGCGGGGCTGGGCGGCGTCGCCCTGTCGCAGTTAGGCAATGTCGGGCCAGAACTGGGCCAGGGCTACATCATCGACTCTTTCCTGGTGGTGGTGCTGGGCGGCGTCGGCCAGCTTGCCGGAACCGTTGTCGCCGCGCTGGGGCTGGGCATTCTCAACAAAGTGCTGGAGCCGCAGATGGGGGCCGTGCTGGGGAAAATCCTCATTCTGGTGTTGATCGTGCTGTTTATCCAGAAACGTCCGCAGGGACTGTTTGCCGTGAAAGGAAGGGTGACTGACTGATGACGCAACCTCTCACCTTACGTCTGACGCGTCAGGCACCGCGCCTGACGCTGGGCATTGGCGCAGTCGTTACGCTGCTGCTGCTGATCATGCCGTTCCTGGCACTGCTGCCCGCCTCGCATCCGCTGGCGATCTCCACCTATACCTTAACGCTGGTCGGTAAAATTCTGTGCTACGCCGTGGTCGCGGTGGCGCTGGATCTGGTGTGGGGTTATGCGGGCTTACTTTCTCTGGGGCATGGCCTGTTTTTTGCGCTGGGCGGCTATGCGATGGGCATGTACCTGATGCGCCAGGCCTCCGGGGACAGCCTGCCCGCGTTTATGACCTTCCTGTCCTGGGATCGGCTGCCGTGGTTTTGGGCAGGCACGCAGCATTTCGCCTGGGCGCTGTGTCTGATTGTCCTCGTGCCGGGCCTGCTGGCGCTGGTGTTTGGTTTCTTTGCCTTCCGCTCGAAAATCAAAGGCGTGTATTTCTCAATCATGACCCAGGCGCTGACCTATGCCGGCATGCTGCTGTTCTTTCGCAACGAAACCGGTTTTGGCGGTAACAACGGCTTTACCGGTTTTACGACCCTGTTGGGCTTTAGTGTGACCTCAACCAACACGCGCATCGGCTTGTTTATTGCTACCGTCATGCTGCTGTTAGCAAGCCTGGTGCTGGGCTTCGCGCTGGCCCGCAGTAAATTTGGCCGGGTGCTGACCGCTGTTCGGGATGCCGAAAACCGCCTGATGTTCTGCGGTTACGATCCCCGGGGTTTTAAGCTGTTCGTCTGGACCCTCTCGGCCATGCTATGTGGCCTGGCAGGCGCGCTCTATGTGCCCCAGGTTGGCATTATTAACCCCAGTGAAATGTCCCCGACCAACTCCATTGAAGCCGCTATCTGGGTCGCACTTGGCGGGCGCGGTACGCTTATCGGTCCGCTGCTCGGGGCCGCCATCGTCAACGGCGCGAAAAGCGTCTTCACCGTGGCTTTTCCGGAGTACTGGCTGTTTTTCCTGGGGATGATGTTTATTTTGGTCACGCTGTTTCTGCCGCGTGGCGTGATGGGTTTACTGCGCCGGAGAAAAGATGACTGAGATCCTGTTCACCCAAACTCTGCCAGCCGATCGTTATCGTGCCCAGCGCGATCCGGTCCTGCAGTTGGCTAACATCACCGTAACCTTTGAGGGGTTTCGTGCGCTTAACAATCTCTCTTTACAGATTGGCGTCGGTGAACTGCGCTGCATCATTGGCCCTAATGGCGCAGGTAAAACTACGCTGATGGACGTTATTACCGGCAAAACGCGTCCCGACACAGGGCAGGTCATTTACGATCAGGATAAAAACCTCATCGCCCTGTCGCCGGTGGAGATTGCCCGTAGCGGAATTGGGCGCAAATTTCAGAAGCCGACAGTGTTTGAAGCGCTGACGGTATTTGAGAATCTGGAGATTGCCCTGAAAACCACCAAAACCGTCTGGGCCAGCCTGCGTGCGCGCCTTGACAGCGCGCAACGGGATCGGATCGATGAGATCCTGACGCTGCTGCGGCTTAGCGCCGCCCGCCAGCGACCGGCAGGTCTGCTGTCGCATGGCCAAAAGCAATTTCTTGAAATCGGCATGCTGCTGGTGCAGGAACCGCACCTGCTGCTGCTTGATGAGCCCGCTGCGGGCATGACCGATGCGGAAACTGACTACACTGCCGAACTGTTTCGCAGTCTGGCAGGCAAGCATTCACTTATGGTGGTTGAGCACGATATGGGCTTCGTGGAAACCATTGCCGATCACGTCACCGTTTTGCATCAGGGAGCCGTACTGGCAGAAGGTTCCCTGCGCGAGGTACAGGCCAACGAGCAGGTCATTGACGTTTATTTGGGGCGCTAAATGTTACAGGTATCTGAACTGCATCAGTATTATGGCGGCAGCCACATTCTGCGTGGCCTGTCTTTTGAGGTTAAACAGGGTGAAGTCACCTGCCTGCTCGGCCGCAACGGTGTGGGGAAAACCACGCTGCTGAAATGCCTGATGGGCTTAATACCGGCTAAATCGGGCGAGGTGCGCTGGCAGGACAATATCATCAACGGGCGAAAGCCCCACCAGCGCGTGCAGGCCGGCATGGCTTACGTGCCGCAGGGGCGGGAGATTTTTCCGCGTCTGACGGTTGAAGAGAATCTGCTGATGGGTCTGTCACGCTTTTCATCCTCGCAGGCAAAGCAGGTGCCTGAAGAGATTTACCAGCTGTTTCCGGTATTGTTCGATATGAAATCCCGCCGGGGCGGCGATCTGTCCGGCGGCCAGCAACAGCAGTTGGCCATTGGCCGGGCGCTGGCCAGCCGTCCACAGTTGCTGATCCTCGACGAGCCTACCCAAGGGATTCAGCCTTCAGTGATCAAAGAGATTGGCCTGGTGATCCGCCAACTGGCACAGCGCGGCGACATGGCGATTCTGCTGGTCGAGCAGTTTTATGATTTTGCCGCGGACCTGGCCGACCGCTATCTGGTCATGTCGCGCGGTGAAATTATCCAGCGCGGGCGCGGTGAAGAGATGGAAACGGATAACGTGCGGAGCCTGGTCGCCATCTGATTCTCCTCCTGTCAGGCAGGTCGGCGCGCAGGCTGACCTGCCTGGATCGCGGCACCCTGCGCTTTCTTACCACCTGAGCCATGCACGCCCACGGTACGCATCCGTGACCGGCCCGTTTCTTTTCCGTCGTTAAATTATTGTGTAATAACGCACAAGACATCTTGTAATAAATAACAGTAAGTATAATAATTCTCATTTGCATTCAATGTGCATAACACCTTTGTCACATGACTTTCTGCGCCTTTCTTCTGCCGGGCGCGTTGTATTTGCCTTTGTAAGGGATAAACAATGAGAATGCCTTTTGGCCCGAAACGGTTAGCGCTACTGTGTTCCATCGCCATTGCTGCCCCTGCGGTCTCCTTTGCCGCCGATACGCTGGTGGTGACAGCAAAGCCGGAAGAAACATCGACCACGCCCACTGAAGGCTACACGGCGACCGTCAGTAAAGGGGCAACCAAAACCGATCGTCCTTTGATCACCACCGGTCAGTCCGTTTCGGTCGTGACGCGCCAGCAAATGGCCGATCAGGGCGCAATGGATGTGAATCAGGCGCTTAACTACACCGCCGGTGCCTTCACGAACTTCGCCGGCGCAGCCACCCGCTACGACACGGTCTCTCTGCGCGGCTTCCACGGCGGCGATGTCGATAACATTTTCCTGGACGGTCTGCGCCTGATGAGCGATCCCGGCAGCTATAACGTGCTGCAGGTCGATCCCTGGTTCCTCGACCGTATTGATGTGATCAAAGGACCCTCTTCTGCCCTGTATGGACAGACGGTGCCGGGTGGCTTAGTGATGGAAAGCTCCAGACGTCCGCAGTATGCGCCTGAGGGACATTTCCGTTTGTCTACCGGCAACCATAACACCAACAGCGCTGCGTTTGATTACACCAATGCCATCAACGATCAGTGGGCGTTTCGTCTGACCGGCATAACGCGCAACAGTGATACGCAGTACGATCACACACGCGAAGAAAAATATGCGATTTCGCCTTCACTGCTGTGGCAACCTGATGAGGATACGTCACTCCTGCTGCGCGCTTATCTGCAAAAAGATCCGTCCGGCGGCTATCACAGTGCCGTGCCAGGGGACGGCAGCATCACCGAACATAACGGGCGTAAGCTCAGCACCGGTTTCTATGATGGCGACAGCGCGCTGGATCAGTTCAAGCGGCGGGAGCAAATTTACAGCGCGGAATTCGCTCACCGCTTTAATGAAACCTGGGCGTTTCGCTCGAATGCCAGCTACTCCCATTCCAATGTCGATCTGGATCAGGTTTATCAGATTGGCTGGGCATCACCGCAGTCAGAACTGCTCAATCGCTACTATTCTGGCTCGCGGTCGTCGCTGCAGGCGTACGCGATTGATAACCAGCTGGAAGCCGACTTTGATACCGGTCCGGTGGATCACAAGGTGGTGCTCGGTGCGGAATACCATCAGTACACGAACGATTTACGGGGTGCCAGCGGCCCGGCCAGTTCACTCAATGCGCTGACAGGTCAGGCCATGGGCGTGAATCCGGCTTACGTGTTTACAAATTCACAGCGTCGTTACTATCAAACCGGCGTGTACCTGCAGGATGAGCTGAAATGGGACAAATGGCATCTGGATCTCTCAGGCCGCTACGATCGCATCGTGTCTGAAAACCGCCAGTACAGCACCGATACCCAATATCGTCGTCAGGATGATCACGTCAGTGGCCGGGCGGCGCTGCTGTATGCCTTTGATAACGGGATTTCGCCCTACGTCAGCTACAGCCAGGCCATTACGCCACAATCCCTTTCCGGACGGGATGGCAACCTGCTGAAGCCAACGACCTCGGAGCAGTATGAGACCGGCATTAAGTACCAGCCCGTGGGCACGTCCGATCTCTACTCCGCCGCGATCTACGACCTGACACAGAATGATGTCGGTAACCGCGTGGTAGTAGGCTCCTATTATGAACCGGCTGGTAAAGTGCACTCTCAGGGCCTCGAACTGGAAGCGCATAATCAGCTCACCCCGCGACTGAGCACGCTGGCGAGCGTGACGGTGAACCATGTGCGCTTCAAAGATTCCATCGACGGTAATAACGGCCATACGCCTTACGTGACGCCTGACTCGATGGCGTCTGCCTGGGCGAAATACCAGTTTGATGCGGGAATCAGCGTCGGTGCTGGCGTGCGTTACATTGGTCGGCAGTGGGCAGACAATGAGAACACCACACGTCTGCCTTCCGCTACGCTGTTTGACGCCTCGGTCCGTGCTGATTTAGGTGCCTGGAACAGCAGCCTCAAAGGCGCGTTTGTGCAGCTTAATGCCAATAACCTGACCGATCGCGACTACGTTTCTGCCTGCTACGGCACGGGCTTCTGCTACTGGGGCGCAGAGCGCACCGTGGTGGCGACCGTCGGCTACGATTTCTGATCTCTCCCAGGGCGGCAATCCGTGCCGCCTGTCACCGCTTATGCCACAGCGGCGCAATGTCGCCGCTGTTTTTCTCGCAGAAAAACACGAACCAGCCACAGCCACAGCACACCACAGATCAGATTCAACAGGCTGAAGCCTGCGGTACCGCCATGAAAATAGGCCGCTTTGCCTGCCTCAATCCCAAAAGCAAAGACCACCATACTGACCATGCCCAGCATCGCTGCCACGCTGCCCTTCCCTGCCTGACTGGAAAATAAGGTCAGTCGGTACAGTCCGGCATTGACCATCCCGCTGCCGAAGCCGTACAGGCTGAGGCCAGTCGTGAGCCCAATGTAGCTGTCCGCCTGCCATAACGTGCTCAGCGCAGCGATCAAAAGCCCTGTAACCACAGGCCAGGCACCCAACCGTAACGGCTGCTCGACGGAGAGACGGCTGGCCAGTCGTCCCAGCGTGAGATTCCCGGCAATCATTGCCATAAAGACCGGCAGTTGAAGCAGTGCGTAATCCAGTCGGCTCAGGCCCAGACCGTGAATCAGGATAACAGGCGAAAGCGCGACCCATGTCAGGCAGGGAATCGTCACCAGGCCAATAGCCAGCGAACCGCATATCACCTGGCGGTTTTTTAGCAACGCATAATAGCCCGCCGCCAGCGACGGCAGCGATACGGAGGTGCGTCTGTCACCTGCGGTTTCCGGCATCGACAGGCCCAGGCCAATGAGCGACAGCGCGGCCAGAGCAGCGAAAAACAGAAACAGTGTGCGCCAGTCTGCGACGGCCAGAAACGCCGTACCCGCCAGCGGCCCGGCCAGCGGAGCCAGCAGCGCAACGTTCGCCATCAGCGCCATCATCTTTACGCTGAGTGCCTCGTCAAAAGCCTCCTGAATGGCGGCATAGCCCACCGCACCGATAAAGCACAGGCTGATGCCCTGCAGAAAGCGCAGCAGGATAAAGGGCCCGATGCCCTGCACCCAGTGCGTCGCCAGACAGGTCAGCATAAAAAACGCAACACCGGTCAGCAGGACCGGACGGCGGCCCAGCTTGTCGGACAGCGGCCCCAGGAGCCACTGTAACAGCATCCCGCCCATCAGATAGGCGGTCAACGAGGTGGCCACCCACTCCGGGCCCACGTGAAACGCCTGTGTGACCCGCAGCATGCCGGGCTGAATCATGTCATGCGCGAGATAGGTGGCAAACTCAAACAGCACCAGCGATAAAGGAAATAACAGATGTCGTCGCGTCAGGCGCGAGACAGGTTGAAAACGAGCCATCGTCAGTATTATCCAGTAAAACGAGAAAAACGCGGCCGCCAGGGCGACCGCGCTGATGGGAAAGGCGGTGATAATCCCGTTAACGCCACCGGGCGACAGGATTCTCCAGCGTGCCGGCAAACTTGAGGTTTTCGGCAGGATCGGACA
>Ga0268247_10000319_pt1 | contig 16878 bp, 19 predicted proteins | sample AgamicOrMae_FD_200245 | JGI IMG/M metagenome (GOLD analysis project Ga0268247, IMG submission 200245) | Agave microbial communities from Guanajuato, Mexico - Or.Ma.e (v2) (version 2) | ecosystem: Host-associated > Plants > Phyllosphere > Phylloplane/Leaf | place: Guanajuato, Mexico | collected...
AATGGAGAGAAAAAATGGCCCACTCAACACGTGGTTGAGCTTGCTCGTTAGGCACGTGTGCAAACGAGCTTGAGAACAATGCGCTTACTTGATTCTGTGAATCCATTCAAAGTGGTGCGAATTTGTGAATGGTTGATGATTTGAAAGCAGATTTGAAACTTGTGCGTCGAGTTGCACACAGTGAGCAGTTTGGGAGCAGCCGAGCAAAAAGGGCAGACACAAAAAGTGCAGCCGATTTGCAGCGCTGATAAGTGGCCCACAAACTGGAATCGGTCAAGAGAGAGAGTGAGAGAAAGAGAGAGAGAAAGTTGGAAGAAAATCCATTAACTGGCCGCCCGACGAACAGGTGCGCCCGCAAAACCAATCGCACTCCCGATATGTTGGAAATAATAGCAATAATAATAATAAGATATTAATAGTCGTAATAATTTCTCAAACTCCGAGCCGACCTTTGTCTTAGCACTGGCAGACTAAAAGAGGAGAGCTTACTGGGCCAGACAGTCTCTGCTGGCCACTGGACGAGAGTATCTCGCTGGGCAATCCGACTCTCTGTGTGTTTGGGCTTCGTGGAGGCAGAGTGGAAACTGGAAGAGGCTCAGAATGGACCAGCGGCAAGCCCACTTGTCTTGTCGTCGCCTTAACGCACTCTCTTTCCTCGTCTGGCGGCCGCTCGCTGGCACACAATGCCACCGACAACAAGCACCATCAGCCCACAGTGCAGACCCACAAAGTGCACTCCATTTAACCAAAGGTGCCGGCCACAAGAGAGACTCTCTTCATCGCGCCCAAAGCGACTCTCTCTCTCTCTTTCTCGCTTTCACTTGGCCCAAAAACTCTTACAGCCCATCTCAATTCGAACACTCAACGCGGCCACTAAAAGGCGGTGGAAATTTGATCTTAATATTGGCGATAAATCTGACCCTTGTGGAGAGTCTTAAATTGTGTTAGAGTGCTGAGCTGTTGGTAGGGGCAAAAAGAGTGGCCCAAGAGTGAAATTAATTTGGGCGCACACTTCTCGCTCGCTCACACACAATGCACTGATGATAATCATAGTCGAACGAGCCCAAGACAATGAATACCATGAGCCAATCGATTGCTCTTTCAGGCCACCACTTTGAGCGCCCCTTTTCTCTTGTTCCGCCAGCAGGGAGCTTCTTCGATACCCCAGCAGCTTGACAGCAGCAGCTTGCCACTTGCTTGGGAGAGTTCTTGGAAGAAGATCTTAGGGACTAGCTTTGGTCTGGCGCTCTTTTTCTTGGGTAAAAATTTGCTTTTGCGCTCATTTTCCGCCACAAAAGAGACTTCTACTTCCAGAGGGGCAACATTTCTCCCTCATTGAAGCGCAAAATTTAGCCCAAATTTTGCATGAAACCAGCCAATTGGTTGCTCACGAGCGCAACAAACTTGTGTCACGTTCTTCTCCCTCCTTCTTCTCCAACCTAAGCTAAACTCTGCCCCCACAATTGGCCGCCTGTCTCTCTCTCTCTCTGTCTGCGTGACCCAAATTCGACGCCTCTCTTCTCCTTTTCAATTATCCGCCGAGCTTTCCAAGGTCGCATCTCGGCGTCTTTCTTGTTCATCTTGGCGCAGCAAACAGGCTCAGAGTGTGCGAATTGGGCGGAAAAAATCCACAACGAAGGAGGATTGAAATCGAGGCGAGCAAGAATGAAGGCAATTTGAGGGAATTTTTTCTCCTTTTTGCAAAATTCCTCCCGAAGAAATAATAAAATTTCTCCCTTTTGGCAAGCGTGAAACTTTTTATATGCCAACCATGTTGCCCAACTGTTGATTAGCTGCACGCTGATGCTTCCCAGACAACTGCCGAGACGATTTCTCACTCACAGATGACACTTTCCTGCTTGTTCCAGCGGAGTTTTGGGCAGCCAATTGTGCATTGGCTTGCATTTGGCGCGCCTCAAATGCAGCTCAATGCAGCGGGCCAGAGCTCATCCTCAGGCTTTTGGCGAGTGGACGGCGAGCTGGGCGACGTGAAAGATGCAAAGGGGAAGCCACAGTGGGCAGTCTGCAGGGGGCAAACAAAAGGGTTTTCTTCCCTGGGCCTTTGTCTCTAATGAGGCAGCCTTGCTGCTGCGGGCTGGCGAGCTCGTGTGGTGTCGTGCGGCGAGCTGGCAAGCACACGAAACTCATGCGGGCCCTCAGGAGGAGCTATTCTCGTCCAGTTGGCGCCGGTCAGCCTGATTGCATGAGGGACAAGTGCCGGCGCAAAGTGGCCGCCACCACAACCACACAATTCTCACACAATGTCTCAGCCGAGCCGCGCAAGTGCACTCTCCGCTGAAGCTCTGTGTGTTTACAATGGGCCGAAAAGCGAGCTTGCTTCTGTCTCGAAAGACAACAAAGTTTGGCCGCCAGCAAAGCTCGGCCACCAGGCCACAGTTTGGCGCCAAAGCTCTTCGTGGGGCAGAGCTTGCGGCAAGCTCGAGCGACAGACTCCCGTTGGGGCGCACACGCGAGCAGCCGCAATTGGCCAAGGAGAAAGTCCCAGTCACTTGGAGCTCAATGCGGTTTGGGGCGATAAAGACGAGAATAGATCCGGCGAGTGAAACTTTGCCAACTGGCCACAGGAAGACACTGACCACTGGAGGCACAAAAGGCACCAGAAGTGTCCCTGTGCACTTGGCGCAGAGCTGCTCTCAGATCGAGACGAACAGCAGTGGCCTGTTGCTCGTTTTGCTCGCCCATTTGGGCGAATTTTGTTCACCCCAAACGGCCCGAAGAGAGTCCATTGGCGACCATCAGCCCACTGGCAACGGAAACAACTCGCCCCCAGCCACTGCCACTCGTCCGACAAATCAATTCCGGCCCAAAGCTTCGTGTCCAGCCGGTTGAGTCTCGCCGGCGCCAAAGCGGCGGACTAATTAGCATAAATCACAGGCAGACGAAGCGGCAGTTCGGCGAACCATTGGCGTGCTTTGGCCTCCATTTGAGTGCCGTCCAATGGTGGCAGTTCGAAGCGGAAGAAGAGAGAGAGAAATGTGAGAAAAGGACAGCACGACGAGCCGGACGTTGAGGAGAAGGAGAAGGAAAGAGTGCAAATGTTAATGTTTGGAGAGTTAAAAGCTGCTCTCTCGGACAGACTGTGGCCGCCCATTCAGTGCACACTTGCGATGATTGCCTCCAGATCAGCGCCGGCCACTTGGCTCTGGTCATTAGCCACTAAGAGTGCCTGAGTTTCTGATGAATGTTGTCGATTTCGGGCCGTCCGAAATGCGATAGGTGAGAGCAAAAGGCTTTAAAGGAGGGCGCAAGTGTGTCTGTCTCTCTGTTGTGCAAGCTCCTCTTCTGCCTTTCGCGCCCTCCTTTTGCAACCCTTTGAGTGGAGATCTTTGACACAATGCAACAGGCTTACGACTGTACAAGCGGCCGATTTGCGACTGCGACTGCCTTTTGCTCGCTTTCTCCAATGGAATGCAAACAAGGCGCAGGCAAATGGGCCGCCGAGCAGCAAACAGGCTCGCTTATTATGCAAATTTCCCACCAAGATTGGGCGGATTTTTATCGCCGCCATCCAGCGCATCTTCAGCACCAGCAGCAGGGCAACAAAATGGGACTGGAATCAGATGAAAGCCATCACAAAGTGGCAATCGTAATCGCAATTGGAATTATTCTTGCAATCCAAGACTGGCCCAAACTGTAAATCGTCCAAATCGTCATCCAAGCCAGACAATGATGCTAATGATGCCCAATAGAGTCCAGCTGCATCTGCTGACCTGCTTCCTGTTCGCCTTGGCGCAGGCTAACCCTTCCGCTTGAAAGTTTGCAGGAAATGGATTATAATTCAGATGCACTCTCGTGCAAGAAGAGAAGAGGAGCAAGTTGGAATTGGAGAGAGAGAAGAAGATTGGCAAAACAATTTGGCGCAACAAGTGGCCATTTTTGTCAAACGTCCTCCGCACACAATCTTCCACTACACAATAAGGCCTCGTCCTGTGAACATGTGAAGATGTTTCCTCTTCTCTCGCTGCCTGTTTGCATTTAAAATTGCAAAATTCACTAAATTTCCTCCAATCCACTTCCGCTAGCTTGTAATTAATCCTAAGTGGCAACGTTGGACAAGCTCAAGCACAGCGGAGAGGCCATTTGCGCGTCTGAGTGTTTTGTTTTCATTTAGTTTTCACATTTAGTTTCTAGCTCGCAGCTCAGGCCCAGCGCTTAGCTCGAGCGGCTGCAGAGCCACTTAATTGAGAAATCTTGTCGCTGACTCTTTCTAATTGATTTCCTGACGCTGATGATACTCCAAGAGAGAGTCTCTCGCTCTTGAGCAGAGCAAACTGAGGAGAGTCTGTCTGTCTTGAGTTTGCTGAAACTCACCAGGCAAAGTTTAAACTCTCGCCGAGTGTCCTTTTCGGCGGGATCGTGTGGCGCTCAAGTGGAGAAGCAGCGGCAAAAGCAGGCCGGCGGCTGAAAAAGGGTTGCCATTCATCATTGTTGATGCTCGCTGGCCAGCTTGAGCAAAGAGCAACATTAGAAGCCCGTTAATGTGCCCTAGTCATGCGCGTGTCGTTTGTCCCTCTTTCTCTCTCTCCTTTTGAACGTTCGAACGGCCTTTTCTCTTTCCAATTAGTTGGCCTTTTGGAGCGCCGCCAACGCGCTTTGTCGGGCGCGCGTGTGGCCCCGACCACTTGGCTGAGCAAATGATAATCTCGAACAACTCTCCATCTGGCCGCCACTCAGCTGGACTAGAGTTGCTCTCAGGTGCCAAGCAGACTCTTGATTCCAAGGGCCAAGTGGCGGCCTTCGATGAGGGGGCGCAGTTGCGGAACTTGGAGTGCACTTGAGCTTTGGTAAAAAATGCAAAATTGATTGATTCCAACCGAACAGAACCGAACCATTTGGCCCACTTTGGACCGACGTGATTGGCTTTTTGGTCTTGGCTCGATCAGGGAAAGTCGCTCGCTGGCAAGCTAGCTGGCCAGCGACAAGCTAGCGAGCGAGCAAGCAAGCCAGTCGACAGCTGCCACTGGTGCTTGGTTATTGAATCATTTTGGATCGCGCGCGGCTCGAGCGAAGCGCCGGCAAGCCTCCAGCGAGCGCAAGTGCTTGGAGGCAGAAATGGAGGCGGAGGCAGCCGAGCAACTGGAGGAGAAAGTGGCCGCCAGACGAGCGAGAAATCGATTGGCCTCTGGCGGTTTGTGTGTCCAGGCGGCGAGCTTCGCAGCGACCATTGCAAGCCGCCGATGATGGTCAAGCGGCGGCGAGACGCCGGTCAAGAGCGGCGCACAGTTTGCGGGCCAAAATTGAGGACGAGCGACGAGCAGGAAGCTAGTCAGCAATCGATCAAGTTGCAGTCGGGCGCCAAAGGAGCGCGTGTAATTGTTGCAAAATGGCACCTCCGGCTGCGCGCTGGCCGCACTTACCGGCCAGAGACTGGCGCCCGCAACAGTTGCAGGCCAAGCAGGGCGAGCAAATGATAGAAATTATTATTATTATTATTTCCTGCCCTCTCTCTCTCTCTCTCTCTTGTGTGCGCGTGGTTCCATTTCAGCTGCCCATTTGGATGAGCGAGACAGACGGACTTTGGACGCAGATCCAGTTGCGGCAGCCAATCCAGCGGACAGGCAACCATCTTGCAACACACAAGGTGCATTAGCTTTCCAGAAGCAACTCTCGCCTCTGCAGACCCTCTTTTTCCCCCTTTTGCTGCGCCCCTTTCCGCTTTGTAGGCCTTCTTTTGACCGTTGCTTAGCCTGCTTACACTGCTTCAACAAACAACCAATTGCCAGCCAATCGATCACTTTCTCCGTTTCGCCGCATCTCCGCCGGGCTCATTGCTCACTTGTCTGGAGAGGGGCAGCTGGCGATTATTTGCCTCACGACTGGCCCGCGATTGGCGCCCAGTTCAGGGCTGCCAATTTGGCCGGAAATGGCGCCAAACAAACGCCAGAAACAACACACAGAGACACAAGGAAACACAATGGGCGCACACTCTCCTCTACTCCTTTACTTCGGCGCGCCGGCTGCAATCAAGGCACGCAAACAAGTGCTCCCAAACGGGCTGCAAGTGCAGTTGCTCAGCGCCCGTTTGGGCCGGCCACTTCCTCCCTCAGCCCATTTAGGCGACTCTTCCTCCTCACTAAACTCGTTGGCTCTTTTGCTTGTCCCTCCGCTTCCATCTTTCCATCTCCCAAGCTCATCAACAGAGGCAGAAGCAGAAGCAGAAGTGGAAGAAACGACAACAACAACTGGCCGCGTCTCACTTGTTGATGGGTGCCTGCAAACAAAGCTCCCAGATTGCTGGAGAGTTAGAGCCAAAGAGAGAGAAAAAGGAAACAATTCCCAATTGGCCGCCACTGCCGGCCGGCCTTTTCATGTCCAAATTAATTGCCACTTGTTGTGGGCCCTCGTGGAGTCCATTTGCGGCCATCTCAGTGGCGCTCGGATGCGCCCAATTTGCAATATCAAAACAAACAGCCGCCCGCTCGTCTGGCAATGGGCGAGCGGAGGACACTCGCCCATTCGTGCCCTTAGGTCCGCTACAGACTGTGTTGCGGCTCTGCTTTCCCCCAATCTGCGTGCAGAAACCAGGCACGCACGAGGGGACGGCAGTGGAGCTAGTCAGTACAGTGGGCCAAGTTAGTGCAGCGGACAGGAAGGAAGAAGCGCATCAAACGGAAGCCATTTTATCGAACTTTCCCCTCAAACTGTTTCCTCTTTTTCCTCCTCGCTCGCTAGGCACGAATTGTCCGGCTCAAGTTTCCGCCCTCGCTCAGCACAGACAAAGAGACGGGCCACAGTGAGGCAGGCCGGCGAGCCAATCTTTGCATTTGGCCCGCTCTCTTCGGGATGCCGCTGACAAGCCCAACATCCGGCGCACTCATCGAGTCCGCCGAGCTCGGCCGCTCTAGACTAGCGGCGGCCGAGCTAGAAGTAGCGGACGGTGGCGATCGGTCAGCAGTTTGGCGGCGCCGCTTTCTTCAGTGGCAAGCCAAGTAGAGCCGATAGAGCAGTTGTTGTTGTCGCTGGAGAAAGGGGCAATAATTGTTTAGATCCAGAGGATAGCAATAATGAGCAGCGAGTTGTGGCGCAGTGGCGGCGCTCCCGTGCAATGCGCCAGGCCCATGCGCTGGCCAGTGGAGAGAGCAACGTGCGTTCAATCGGCAATCGGCAAAAAGGGCTGCCGATGGGGAACAAAAGTCTGGAACAAAATGGCCAGCCGGCGCTTCCTCATCTTTAGCAGCGGCGCAGTTTAGATTAGATTTAAATCAGCTTAACCTTCTTGGCGGCGTTTGTTATTGTTGGCCCTTCAGGCGGGCGCTCCTGGAGACTTTGGCCGGCAGCTAAGGAGCGGCCGCGCGCACAGCTAAGTCGGGATCCTCCGCCGGACTGGGCAATGCTGCACAAAGCGAGCCTCGAATTTGGGGGAGCGGAAGGGCTAGTGAAAGGGAGCAGAGAATAGATCTGGCCGATTTGGACGCCGCCCAACGAGGGCGGCTCAATGCTCGATGGTTGGCGGGCGGCGGAAGTGGCGCCGGAGGTGCAAAGAATTGCCCAATGGGCCGCAGGAAGTGGAGCGAATCTGCTGCCCGTCGGCGAGAGATTTCCTGGCGAGCTTGCTGAGCTTGCCGCCCGTTCGACTGACCATTCTGCTGACGATTCTGCTGGCCAGCTAGCGAACAAACAGGCCCAAGTGAGCGGGCTTGACAAGAGGCAGAGGCAGAGGCAGAGAGAGAGAGAGAGAGATTGGAGCGAAATGCGCGACGCTTTGTGCCCTCTTGGGCGTCTCTTCTTCCGGCTTGGCGGCGTGTTTTCACAGCTCGACTGTGGCGAACATTTGGCACCTGATTGATTGGAGTGGGGCGGCTGCCAGTGGCCCGCATTGGAGGTGGCTTGTTGTTGAAATTTCCGCCGCTTTTGCGGCTGATGTTAATGCTGCTCTTGTTGTTGTTGTTGCTGGCACTGGTCGGTGGTTGCCGAACGACTGAGACGCGCCAAATTAGAGCGCAACCAATCGGGCACGTCGGCGAGCTTGCAAGCTTGCCGGCTCGGCCGGACGCAAAAGGTCGCCCGTCGCGCGCCCTCGTCCCGGCCGAGAGCAGCTTATCGGGCGTTGGAATCTCGGCGCGGCGAGCTGCGAGCCAGCGGGCAGCGAGCCGAGCGAGGGGCGAGTCGGAAGGAGGCGCAGAAAGGCGGCAGGGCCGCCCAGCTGGGCGCCTTGGGGCGGCCCGCATCCAGCGCCAGCCGGACGAGTGTGCAAAATCTAATCAACGCGCTGGAATCTCGCCGGCCTGCTCCTCGTCTGGGGGAGCTTGTGTGGCGCCGGTGGGCAGCCCAGAGGAGCTGGCAGACTTTCCGGTCGAAGGGCGACCGGACCGGAAAGGAGCTCCCGCCGATTCGGGCGGCCCACCGACTGTCTTCCCCCCTTCAATGCGCTGCTCGGCTGCACTCGAGCGAGGGGGATGCGGAAAAAAATTAGAATCTCGCCCCAAATCGCAACACTTCTCGTCGAGCGACACCTCTGGCCACTCGCTTGCCCACCGGCGGCCAGTCGTCAGCCGTTGGCCCTAGAGCGCAACAAAAGGGCCGCCAGTGGGTGTGTGTCGCACGGCCGCCACGGGCAAAGTGCGCGCCCCCTGGCCAGCTCACTGGCGCCAGCCACTCTCTGTCTCTCCTCACCGGCCAATCCCTCTCGCTGGCCAACTCTCGATTGCGTCCAATGCGAGATTAGATATGAAATGTATTGAACGCTTGCCGACTTGGCGCCCTCCGCGCTCTGGACACGCGCCCACAACACACTAATCGAGCTCAATTAGCGGCCGCCTGCCACTTGCTCCACCGCCAACAGTGGACTGCCCAATGCCCAATGTCTGCCAATGCACAATGCCGCCCAATCTAACTCTCTCTCTCTCTTGGATCCGCTCTTGGAGCCAAATTCGCCCAACCTAAGCAGAGCTCAATTTTCCACTCTTCTCGCCTGACCACTGCTCGCCTGTGTCCAGTCCTGTTCCATTGTTGTCGCTCTGTCAATGTGCGTCCAATTTGCTCGGGTCAGCAGCACTTGTTGAGCCACTTGTTGCTCCAAGTGCAGCACAGTGCTCGCCCAGTGCTTGTCCAGCGCCGAGCGTCCAGTTTGACTTGAAGTTTAAGTTTGGGCTGAAAATGAGGCAAAATTTGCTTCGTTTTCCAGCGCCAGTTTGTTTGCCCTCCACTGAGACTACAACTGGAGTGTGCTCAACTCCATTTGGCTGCATTTGGCTGCATTTGGCTGCATTCCAGCCGATCAATGCTGGTCAGCCTGTTTGAGTAGAAAACTGAAAATTGACGTGCAGCCACCATTCGAATGTGGCCAAACGAGCAGAACGCCGCCAGAATTAATTGGACTCTTATTCATCGTTTAATTTTTTCTACAAATGTCAGTGCACCACCATAGCTGACAAACTGCACTGACCAATGGTGACTTATGTCTCGCCGAAGTGCACCTCTGCCTCTGCCTATGCCTCTTCGAACTGCTGTCTCTGGCCACTCCAACGAACGAGCGCCGGCCATTCAATTAGCAATACAGACGACTAATTGAGCCCACTGGCTATCTCAAAACTGCACTGTTTGGCCGCCGCCAACCAGCGCCTTTGATGAGCGCTGGAGGTAATAGTGATTATCCAAAAGTCAGGCGAGATTCTATCTCTCCAACCAACTCAGTTATTAGTATTCCTCCCGATGGACATCGAGCGGCTCCATTCATAGAGCGGCTCGATGAATGGAGTCTGATGAGAGTCGTGTAATTGAGAGCTGGCTGGCGACTCTGAGCGGCCATTGCGAGTGGAAAAGTGTGCTCGCAATTCATTTCCCATGAGCGCAGTTTCACATGAGGAGGAAGAAAGGCGAATGGAGAAGAGAGAAGAGCCAAGAGGAGAAAGGAAACAGCGTGCAAGTGCAAGTGCAGTCCTAAGGACGACCCACTGGCCAGTGGAAAGTGCTGAGACCAATCAGACTGGCACAATGATTAATCGATTAGGAAGAAAATCGGCGTGATAATTGGGCGGCGGCAATTGTTTGGTTGGGCTGCTTTTGGTGCTCGTGTTTGCAAGTTTTGCTTGGCGGATGAGGAAATGTGGCCCAGGAGGAGAGCTCACAAATGGGCAGCTTGTCTCCGCTGGCCAGCTAGCTCGGTGGGCCCGCAACTTTGGCCAAATCAGGCCCACAGTTTTTGCAGATTAAAACGGGCCGAAAGTTTCCTACTTTCCGAGCGCCTCCGAGTGGTGAGCTTGCGAGCGGCGGCCAAAATCTCACGATTTTCCAAACTCTTTCATTCGTTTTCCCTTTTTTTGGCTTTTTGCCTAGAAACCTCAGCCAGTCTAGGAATGCAACAGAAGGAGAAAATCTGCATTTGCATATTCGGCACGATTTTTCCCCTTTTGCCTGCCTTTTGCTCTGCCCATTTGCGTCCCATCAGCTGGCCGCTCGGAGCTCTCCGTTTGCCGCAAAACCTCGCCAATTGAGTGACGACAAGGGCCAGTCAGCGACACTGCGAGGGGGCGGCCAACGTTCCGGCCGGCAACTGTTTGCATCTGCCCTAAGGTCTGGCCAGCTGGAGCCCGTCAGTGTGGCGGCGGGCCACGACGACGAGCGGCTTCGTGCGTGCTCACGAAGCCGGTCGTGCTCATTAGGCGAACTCTTGGCCGGTGTTGTTGCAAAGCGCAATCTTCTGGTGATCTACTTGCGCCACTTTTTCCCGCCAACCGTCGAGCCAGCAACGATGCCTCGTGATTAGAATGGCGGCGCTGAAAAGCTTCGCGCCGTTGGAAGAAGCGAAAGTTTTCCAGCAACTCTGCAGAGTTTGTTGCCGGCCAATGCAAGTTTGTTGTGCGGCCCTTGCATCTGATGAGCCCCACGAAGAGCCGGCCAACCGACAAAAAGGCCTACAAATATGGCCACCATCCAGCAGGCTCTTCTGATGTGCCTTCGCGGCAAGCTTGCGTGTGCCTTGCCGCCGCCCGCGAGAGTCTCTTCGTGTACGCGTGTCTCTGTGTGTGGTCCACTTCCTGCCAGCGAGCTTCCAGTGCGCTCGTGTGGCTGGCCTACAACGGGAGCTTGGCGGGCTCTTTTTAATGGACTCGAACACGCTCGAGGTGGATTGAAACAAGTGGCTGGCCAAAGGAGCGACAAGTTGTCGTCGGGCCACAGTTGGCTCGCATTGTGCGGCCGCTTGTTCGCCTTTGTCCAGTTTGTGGCTCGCTTGCCACTTGATTTCGGCGCCAAGTGCCAGGCCGAAAGGATCTTTCAATCGGGCCGTCCACTTGGCTGGACAACTGTTGCCGTTGGTCAGCCAGCAAGCGGGAAACAATTGCCCACCAGAGACACAGACCCAAACTCATGCTCCATCGCACTCGACACCACGGCCAGTCTGTGGGCTTTGTTCGCTCGAGGGCCGAAACAAACCAACTCGCTCCAGCTCAGCTCAGTTCAGTTCAGTTCAGTTCAGTTCAGTTCATTTCAGCCCAGTCCTAGTCAGTCAAGCTCGACCAGAGCCAACTGAACGGCGGCTGGCTTGCTGGCTGGTTAGAAGTTGCCCAGGACGAAGAGCGGCGCTCCTAAGCTGCCGCTAAGCCAGCTCTGAAGATGAGCATCTCGAAATGCTCTTCTCCCTCGATGGGGATTCTCGCCCGCCGACTGGGCGCCGCTCTCCAGCCGCCGATCACTGAGAAAGCTCGCCAAATTGGTCCACCGGCTCGCTGGCAAGCTAGCTAGCCAACGAAAGGGCTAACGAAAGAGAGCTCGTCGTTCATCCGCCACAAAGACCAATGGACGACCTCGAGGGAGCCACACCGCCGTCCAAAGGTGAAAGGGATAACGAAGAGCGAGAGAGATTCTTTCCTTTCTTTTGGCAAAACCGCAATCATTACTGCAGCGCGTTTCGCGATGATTGATGAGCGCCGAACCGTAACAACAATAACACAACCACAACCAGAGTCAAGCCCCAAAGCGCCAACGATGAACATTGAGCTGGAACAGGTGTTTGTAGAATGTTAATCCGTTTTGTTTAATTGGCCGCCGCCGCAATAATGATTGTTGCCGTTGGACGAGCCGCAATCATGCTCATCTTATCTCATTCACCGGCCTCTCAATGTTCCTTTGTGCTCTTTCTCTCTCTCTCTCTCTTGCAGCGTCTCACTCGAGCTCGTCCACAGTTTCCAGCCGATTGTGGCTGCATTTTCACTTGTTGTTCAGGCAAGCTTGTTGTTCTCTGTCTCTCTGGTTACGTGTCATCTTTATTCACCTTCGCCTGAGAGCACTTGTTGTGTCGCCCAGTCGTCAAACACTGAACGACAACAATGTTTTCCGAAAGCCAGAGAGCGAGAGAGAAAACTATGCAAAATTATCTCATTATTTTTATTAGCTCGCCAATGAGCAGCCCGCGACCATTGCCAACAGTCTGCGTCTCTATCACAATCTGGCCGGCCGGCGGGCGAGTCTGTCTCATGCAAAATAGTCTCACCCACTGCCCCCCAAAGCAACCAGCTCGACCCACTGTCAGAGTCCCCGAGCTTGCCACTGGCCCAGCGCTCGTCTTGCCAGAAGAAAGCAAAAGGAAAGAGTGTGGCCGCAAGGAAAAGAGTTAATTTGTTTCTTATTCACTTGCAATTGCGGTTGCCAAGCAAAGAGAGAGAATATTTCCTATCTGCTGGCTCCCTTTGGCCACACCATTTGAATGGTGGAAAGGAAACGAGTTAAACAGACAAACTGAAGCAAATCCATTGCTTTGCGCCTAAATTTGACAACTCCAACTCCAATTCGCTGAACGCGAACTGCCAGCTTTTTCTCACACTCTCAAACCCAACTCTCAACGGAGGCTTGTCGGCGGCCAAGCAAGAGCGGCCTAGCCGCCTCGCCGCTCTGGCCCTCAAGCCCTCAATGCCCTCAAGCCGCCAAGCCGACGAGCTAACCAACAAGCCAACCAGCCTGACCACCAACACACTGTCTGGCCCTCGTTCAACTTGTTGCGCCCAATCTGACGACTTATTCCTATTCAATATTTTTCTCTCTCTCTCTCTCTCTCTTTCTCTCATTACCATTCGGTTTGGTTCTTAAACAGTTGACAAGTCGCTCTGCAAAAAGCCCAAGAGGCGCCTCTGAACAGGGAACTCTCTTCTCCCCTCCAGGTGCCTCCTCCATTAATGCAGAGCCTCTCCTCTTGCCTGTCAAGCTTGGCGTCGTGCTCTAGCTTAGTGCGCAGTTGGCCGCCTTCTCACAGTTCAAGATTGGCGCCCGCCAGAGACAAAAGCCGACAAAAATGGCCGCTTCCTTGCCACCCGCAACCAAGAGCCCACTTCTGCTGCTCTCGAGCGCTGCCACAAAGCTGGTCTAAATATTCAAATATCAGTCCAACATAACGAGCTCGACGATGAGCAGACCAAAGTCAATGCCTAAAGAGGGTAGATGAGACTGTTGTTGAGCTTAGAACTGTGTGATGGAAATGAAAATGGAATAAGAAAAATGGAAATGGATCAACGAGAGAGAGAGACAGTATTGGGTGATTTCTTACCACTTTCAAACCTTCTCTAACTCTTCTCTAAAACACGCTGAAAATGCACTGAAAACAAACGTCTGGCCCAATGAAATGGTGTTGGATTATGCGATTGTCCAGCAATCATCTCTTTGGCCGCCTCCATCTGGCAGAGCTAGAGACTAGAGACTGACAAGAGCAAACAAGACGCTTCTCGTGATTTTTCCAGCTGTTCTTATTACCTTCTTAGTATGTAACAAAGTCATTTTGAGCCTCCCAAAAACAAAGCCCATCACGAGCAAACAAACCCAGTTAGACAGTGACACTTGTTCGCCCTGTTTATCTCTTTTCCTTGTCCAATCATTTCCTCCAGCTTGTTCATTTGTTCGCTGTATTTCTATCCACACTCCTTTCTCAACTCTTTTTTTCTCCCTCTAAGACTCAGAAGACTTGATTCTTCTCTCCCTCGCTCCTTGTCTCCCTTGCTCTGCCCAAATTGCGCCACCACCAAAACAAGTGGGCGCCTGCTCGCCGATCTCTTAATTCCAAATCCTAATCACTTGCTGCCCGAACGAACCACAAAGAGCAGGAGTGCTATTTCTGACCGCTAAGCCTCCATTTGAGTTCGTCCATTTGTGAGTGGCTTGTGGTTTGGATAGTAATTTTGGCTCCCCAGTCTCTCCGGTTCGCTTTCCAGCCCCGGAGACTGGCCCGAAAAAGCTCTAAATTTCCCTCTGCTTTTCGAGATTGGTCTGCTTCCTGCGCCGAATTGGTCGCCACCGAACTTGAAACGACGACTGGCCAAAACAATGGCCAAAGGCGAGCAAACGATGCGACAGACTGTTCCTGCACGCCTCCAAAGGCAATCACCTTGGGCAATTTTCTCACATGGAGCAGGAAAAAAGCAATCTCAAGTGTTGCACAAACGGCCCAACAATTACCACCACCACCACCACCTCAACCACAAGCATCGGCTGCTGATCGCCACTGGACACTTCTCAGCCTCCTTCTCCGATTTGGGCGACTCTTTGCTCGCCCGAACGAGCCGCCGGTTTGCCGACACTTTTCGACAGATGAGCTCAGATGAGAGGGCCAGTTAAATTGCCACCTGCGGGCGACTGCGGCAACCCGGAGCTTCGCTTTCAAGGTGCCAAAGAGAGAGAGAGAGAGAGAGAGGAGGAGCCGAAAAAAGACTGTGGCTAGTGGACAAAGACCAGCACAGAGTGAGAGACTAGCTGGACGCCTTGGCGAAGGGCGAAAATGATTGCGCGAAAAAGGATAGAAACAAAAAAGTCTCTCACCTTTTGGAGGTCAATGGATTGCTCGAGGGGGCGAAGATTGTTTGTCGGACTTCTTTCGGGCAGCTTGTGACCACTTGTTGCAACATTTGCGAGCACTAAGGGAGACCAAGCTGGCCAGAACAGGAAAGGCGCAAGGAGGCTTTCTTGCGCCTCCAAGACTGGCGCCCAGATTGACTGAAGGATAGAATGTCAATGAAACGAGAGTTCGCACTTAGGTGCCAACTGGAAAGTCAAAAGACCACGAGAAGGACGCTCCCGGTCTAGTGCAATACACTGTCTGTTGCATTATTTCTTCCACTGCTGCTATTATTATCATTATTATTATTATCATCGCCATTATTTTGCGCGCCTCGACAGTGCTGCATGTGTCTCGGTGTTGCGTGGTTGGTGTTGCGTTTCAAAGACAAAAAGGGAAAAAATGAAGCAAATCACGGCCATTGCTGCAATCTGCCCCAGTCTCTGTCTGTCTCTCCTTCTGGCTGGCTCGTTTTCGTGCCTCAATGCTGTAAGATTTTCCACTTTGAGCTCGACAACTCATGAGACATGTCGACAAACAGGCCCAAAGAGGCAATGGACAGGCCACAGAATCCAATGGAGCGCGACCAGAACGGCAACAACAACAGCGCCACACTCGAGCTGCCGTCTCTCTTCTGCACTGGATCCTCCGGCTCTGCCGCTCCACTTGGCCGAGACTGTCGCCGGCAGAAATGCCTCGTCCCGCTTGGTGCAGCAAGCTAGCTTCTCCAAGACGCCAAGACGCCGGCACCATCTGGACAACACTTGCCACCAGTTGCAGAGGAAGCAACGGCAAGCTCATCGCAAGACTCATTTAACCCTCTCGAGTTTTGGAGCCGTATCTCACGCGTCATGAAGAGCAGGACGTGAGGAGAAGAGCGGCGAAAATGAGCCAAAACTTGGGCGATGAACCACTTAGATGAGCCACTCAACTCCTTCATGACTTGCAAAAATGTACTAGAAGTGCACCAGATTGCCGCTAAATAACCTGCAAAGTGGGACTCGCTTGATGCAACAGTAACTCATCTTTCCATTTACTCATCTCGTCACTTACCTTTTGCCACCGTTTCTCCATTGGTCGGCCTCCATCATTTGACACCAGCACCACTTAATGGAAGCCACCAGATGAACTGTCTTGACGTCTTCTCCTCTTCCTGATCACTCTTGGAATTTGACCAACAAAATTGCCACCAGCAAATATTATTCACCCACACTCATCTTAGCCTCTGAATGGCCCCCAAATGAGTTGCAGTGTCTTGTCGATTTCCCTCTACTTTGCTGCGTTCAAAGTTCCCTCTTCTTCTTCAGCTTGTTCGGCCTACTCGAGGCCACTTGAAGTCTGTTGTTTGTCTGATCTTAAGGCTTGCTTCAGTGTTGTTTCTAAGCTGAATGTGTGTCGGATTGCTTGAAGTTTATTGTAAAACTCTTGCATTACAGACAAGGGCCCTCGATTGAGATTGGATCCATCAGATTGGCCGATTGAACATCATCGAGGGGGCTTCATTTGGCGACATAGCTTGCATGTCTGAAACTGGCCACTTGAAAGGAATTTCACTTGAAAATCTCCAATGCCTAAGCAATGGTCTCGACGAAGTTGGAGGAGCACCTGTTGCGGCGAGCTCGTGGACAAGACTGAGCGGGCGGCCGGCGAGCAAAGTGGCCACTTGCCGGCGTGCAAACTGAACAACACGAGACGCATGCGCAACGCCAAGCCGGTGCCAAAGTGCGTCTGTTGTGGAAGAGCAACAAGTGGCCGGCCGTTCGGCGCCAAGACCAGAGCGCCCGTGGCGCCATCTCGAGCTGGACACTGAGCTGACTCGAAGCCGCAAAGTCGAACTGAAAGGCGAGCAAACACAAACACTGACCACTACTGCTCCCCACTCGAATATCCACCAACTGTGTCCAGCCAGAGGTGGACACAGAGAATTCCCAGCCAAAGGCGAACTCGAGCGAAGACGAGCTTGAGAAAACAAGCAAGAACCAAAAGTGGACGAAGCCGAGAGGAGCGAGAAAAAGAATCGCAAAACTCTTTGCCGAAGACAAACTGCAATTGATTACGATTATTACTGCTTTTATTGCCAATATCGTTTCTCAGCTTTTCTC
>Ga0268247_10000320_pt1 | contig 16833 bp, 21 predicted proteins | sample AgamicOrMae_FD_200245 | JGI IMG/M metagenome (GOLD analysis project Ga0268247, IMG submission 200245) | Agave microbial communities from Guanajuato, Mexico - Or.Ma.e (v2) (version 2) | ecosystem: Host-associated > Plants > Phyllosphere > Phylloplane/Leaf | place: Guanajuato, Mexico | collected...
TTCTAATATGTGATATCCTAATTCTAAGGACAATACACTATCCTGGTGCCTATCCGTCCCAGTTCGTTGGCTGAGAAACTTTAGTTTGTCGTTGGTCACGAGGTGTCGAGGTGAGATTGAGGAGTGAGATTGGTTTTCCAGCGTAAATGTTGGATCAAAAGTGAGAGAAAGAGAATTAGAACAATCGATTCTCATCCCATTGACTATCGTCACCGGAATAGGGTGACTTGGATAGGACTGATCTAGACGATGGCCAATCAATTTAATCACTTCACTTGGACAGCAGAGAAATGGTCAAAATAGACAATCTCCCTCTCCTGGGGCTACCCAAAAGTGTCTAAAATTTTTCCTGGAATAATAAGTGATGAAGAGATAATGAATAGATGCTGTTCATTTGGAATTGGATAACTAATTATCGTTGCTTATGGGTGGAAACATCTGTAAATCCACATTATAAATCCAAAGCCTAAATTGGTCTGAGTCTTATCTAATTTGCTTTTCCTCTTGCGGCTCTATGCAAGCTTGCTTGGTCGATTTTTGGTAAACATTGCAGGGCCCTCTGAGGCTGTTTGCGTCCAGGTTCCCTGGTGTTCGGTGGAAATAACTGACGACGACGAGGGCTAGTTGAACTGTGCACGAAAGAGTAATATTTTGATCAACCAGCTTGCAGCAGGAGAGAGAGAGAGTGTGTGTATGGAAAATAGTCCAATCTCACCAATGTGATAAGAGCAGCTGAGTGAGCTAGTGTATTCTATCAGCGTTACCTAATCCTTGGGGCCAACAAACTGTGCAGATCGTGGCCACTACTATGTTTTCCGGCAGCGACAAATGGGCGCCCAATGGTGCTGGAGGTAAGATGTGCCGAGTGAGTTAGTGGGTCAGGAGGAGAGTCAGCCTCAGCTGAACACATTGGGTGAAATGAGGAGGAGGAGAAAAAGAGATAGAGAGAAAATCTGCGGAAAAAGAGACAAACAGACATTGACAGAGAGCATTACTGGGCAACCTCTTAGGCCGACTAGAATTGCCGCCAGTTTTCGCCCAATGTGGCCCCAAATAATGTGCCCAGTCAATGGTGTATGGGACAAGCTCACGCTAAGGTGGCCTCGGCCATAGTGCACAGGTTCCACTCCTACATACTTGTACTGGCAACCATTGCCGGCTTAGCGCCACTTCCAGCCATCGATACAGTAATGGGCCAGCCTAAGTGGGTGGGCGAGGGAAAAACTGGCGAGAGGAAAACTGGCGAGAGGAAAACTGGCAAGGGAAAAAGTGGCGGCCCTTCCTGAGCTTCCATAAGGGAGCATCGGCTGCAACTGGGCGCCAAAGGGGGGCCCTCAGGAGGAGTCAGTGAGCGGGCAGCAAGCCAGTGGCGACCCCGGCGAGCCAGTGGAGCCCAGTCGAGAGCGATTGGAGGCAAATAAAATTTGGCGCCCTACCAGTGCTCGTGTGTGGGCCGGATGCAAAGGGGGCCCCAGTGAAAGGGGCCCATTTAAAGGGAGGAAGAGGCCCGAGAAATGGTGGTGCCTCTCGTGAGGCTCGCGTGTCACTGGGTGCAAGTGGACCTCTTCTTGGGCGGCCCACCAACTCGCTGCTTGTCCCTCTGGTGGCGCTTTCAATCACTTGATTGTCAGCCCGTCTGTCTAGCCAGCAGTCTTCCTGCTCCTTGCACCCCTCAGAGGCAAGTTGGGCGCCCGTTTCCGGCGTTTCCAACTTGGAGCAGCTTGGCCACGCTTGGCAAGCAGCTAGGCGCGAGCAGTCTGGCAAGCTCACTGGCAAGCAGCTTGGCGAGCAGCCTGGCGAGCAGCCTGGCGAGCAGTCTGGCGAGCTTGTCGCCTGCGGTGGACGGCTCAAAACTAGCGGCAGCTGTTTTGAGCCCAGTTGCGAGAGCTCGTCTCTGGTGGGCGCCAGTTGGAGGCGGCCCGCACTGAGCCCATTCGTGACGAGCCGCTCGTGGCAAGCCGGCCGGCCGTCAGACACTCGTACAGACTGCCAGTTTCATCAACTGGCAGCCTGTGTGTCTTCGTTGGGCCCGCCGCGCGCTGGGTGGCCCCATTGGAGCTTGTCGCGCGGCCCAGTCTCTCTTCCTGCGCCCGCGTCTGTCCATGAGGCGCGGGCGGCCCAGACGGACGAGCATCGTTTAAGCCGGAGTGGCAGAACATGATGAAAACAGCCTCATCAGCAATCGGCCAACCAGACGAGGGGAGACACTCTGCGGGCCGGGCTCGTGGGGGCCTCCTTTCTCTTTGGGAGCAACAAGAAGAGATTAAAGAAGTTGCAAGTCGCGCTCGCCAGAAGCCAAGCCAAGCCAAGCTAAGCTAAGCTAAGCTAAGCAGGCCTAGCTTGGCCACGGCCGCCAACTCGTGCGGGCCTCTCGAGCGCCCAACACAAACGCGCCCAACTAGCAGCCCCAAACTGGGCCCATTTTCGCCCCCCTCTTTTCCCCTCTGTTCCCCTCGGCCAGAAGAGTGGCAACTTGTCGCCGATTTGCCTACTGACAGTTTGCCTAGTCTCTGGTGGGCAGGCGTTCACTTTGGCTAGCTGGCTAAAGGGACGTCGCTTTAGCCAGCAAGCCAGCCAGACCAAGGCAGCACAAAATGGGCCCCCAAACCAATCCAAGGCCCAAACAAAGCCCCTTGTTTGTCGGCCTCTACTCACAAGCTCACCAGCTCACCAGCCAGCCAGCTCACCAGCCAGCCATCAGGGTAATGAAATTTCCGCACTCGCATAGACAAAGATTTAATTTGACCAATCCTGCCGGCTCGCCTCCATTCCGTTTGGCTGCTCTCTCTCTCTCGGCGGCCACTTTGCCCCAACTGGGCCCACACTCGATGCCTCTTTCATGGCCACTGTCTCTCTCTAGCTTGGCCCACTTGCCAACTGGCACTCCCACACTCAAGCAGCTCCACTTGGGCGCCAATTTCCTGCAATCAATCCCGATGAGTTTCTGCTCTTTTTGCTCTCGTGGGCGCCACTTGGGACGCTGCAAGATATCGGCTGGGGGCCACTTTGTGTGCGCGCCGCACCACTGCTGCACTGCTGCAGAGCTGCCGATGATATACAGTGTGTGTGTGTGCGTGAGAGTGTCTCTGCGCCTCAGACTTAGACTTGGACACACTCTCAAACTCAGTCCAAACTCCGGCCAGCTCTCAGACCTAAGCACTGCCGAGCTTAGGGCCAGAAAGTGTCCATCGCTCTGTCCAATGCTCTTCGCGAGACCCAAGCTGCGCCACTTGGTTTCCCAGCCTCCAGGGCCGCAAGAGACACTTGCGAGGACACTCAAGGCAAGCCGAGACTGCTCTTTTCGAAGAGCTCAGACTGTCCTTCGAAATGGAGGCGGACAAAATGGCGAAATGGGCGGGCGAGAGGAGAATCAAACGGCCGAGAGATGGACGAGGCTGGACTAACTAGACTGACTGGCGAGCTGCCAGGCATCTAGTGCGAATTTCAGCCGCCAGGTGGCGCCACACTGAGCGGCCGCAGACAGTCTGCAGTGGATGGGGGCCAGTTTGATCCGGAAATTATGGAACCTTTTCGGGGCCAATGGGCGGCCCCTTTTGAGCCGTTTGGGATGAGTTGGGCGGCGGTGTTGTTGCTTGCGGCGCTCGCTCGCAGCCACTGGCACCGAATTGATACAAAAGAAGGAAGTATTGCAATTTGTGTCACAATCTATCTGGCTGATTTGGGGCAGGCCAATCATCGGGCGGGCCGATCATTGGGGCTGCAGCACTGGTCTCGAGCAGCGCTGGCCATGTATGTGTGTGTGTGTGTGTGTGTCTGTCTGTGTGTTCAGGCCCGGCGGCAAATGGGCGCCACTTGGGCGCCACTTGGGCGCCAGTGGTGCAGCTCCAGGCGGGCGACCATTTCCGATCGACTCGGCGACCATTTGGGCGCCCGAAGAGAGCTGCTCACCTCGTGTGCACCGGAACAGAGCTATTTGTCGTCCCAGTGAGAGCCGCCAGCGAGTGAGAGCCGCCAGCGAGTCGCGAGCAAAAAGCGCTTAGGTTAAAGAAAGGGGCCCAAAATGGCCGCAAATGGTGGCTGGAAAGCTGGAGAAACTGGAGGAAGTGGCAAAAGTGGCAAAAGTTGGAAAACTCGGAAATCTTCCCACTGTTTAGGTGATAATCCGGCCGGCCCAGTTCATCTGGTGGGCGTCTCTCTGGCCTGAGAGAGTGTGCAGCCCCTTTGCTCCTGTTTGTCGCTCGCGACACTTTTGGTTGCCCCTTTTCCTAAAGGCAACCTTCGCCTCGTGGGTGGGCCTCGTGGGTGGTCCTCGAGCCAGCAAGCAAGCGAGCGGCCACCAGTCAGCGCTGCTCACTCACTCGTAGGTATCCCGCCCAGTTGAGGCTCCTGGAAAGAATGTCACAAATGAATGCTCACAAATGAAAGGCCGTTGAGATATTGGTGCGCTCGCTTTGCCGTTCGAACTCGAGCTTGCCAGTTGGCTTGCCGCTCGAGCTTGCCAGCTTGCCAGTAGAGTTCCCACTCGGCCGGATTTGTTTCGGCCCAAAGGGCGTCCCAGACTCGAGCTCAGGCTGCTCGTCATTGTGGGCGAAATTGTGGCACGAGCGAGCGGAAGTTCTAGTTGAGAGAATTTGGGTGAAAAAATTGCTCCAGACGACATTTTAAACCCAAAGGCTGTCGCAATAAAAAGCGAGAGAGAGAGAGAAAGAGTCTTTCTGGCCGCTCATATTGGTCGCTGTATTTATATATATATAAATAGAGATTTATATATCGAGCGCAGTGGATTGTGGATGAGTGTTGTGTGTGGGCGAGTCTTCCTCTTCCTCTTTCTCTGTGTGTAAAGGAGTGAGCTTTGTGCCCGTTAGACTGTTGTCTGTGAACGCTCGATTGCATCCAGCCAGCCAGCCAGCAAGCAAGTCAGCAAGTCAGCAAGTCAGCAAGTGAGCGACCAGTTCGACTCTTTCCCATTGGACTCCATTTGACTCGAGCGAGCAGCAATTGGGCGCTTATTTACGAATTCCCCTCGGCCCAGCTTTCTCCTCTCCTAGTCTCTAGCCAAGCTCGCCAAACTCACTCCAAAAGTCTGGCCCCACTTTTCGACGGCCTCTCGTCGCTCGCTCTTGTTTGGCCGCTTTGCCAAACAATTTGGCCGCCGAGTCGAGCTGAGAGAAAACTTTCACAGACGCCCACAACCAACGCAACTTGTCATTGTGCTCCTCCTTTCATTTTGCCTCTTTTGCCTCTTTTGGCTTCTCTTTGGCGGCCCCAAATGCCTCAACTGGGCCGAATTGCCACCAAAATGGAGACCTCATCTTGCTGGCTGGAACATCCACTCGGCGCAGGTTCTTCTCGCCGGCAAGTTGCTGGCAAAATGCTGGCAAGTTGCTGGCGAGTTGCAGGCAAGTCCAACTCTTTGCTGCCAAGTCGCCCTCTGAGAGCCAGCCGAAAGCAGTTGGCCGCCAAACTGCATTGATGGGCAGCCAGCCGGTGACTGTGTGCAGTGGTTAAGCCAGTCAAACAGACGGGAGACTGTCTGCGGCCAGCAAGCCAGCCAGCCAGCCCGGCCGCTTAGCGCTCGGGACGGCCCGCACTCTAAGCTCTACAGTTTAAGGAGACCCCAAGGAGCAGCCTCCAAGCAAACTGACTGGGCACGCCAAGCCCAAAGAGGCGGCTCAAAACTCGAGGGGGCGTGGCCGGAAGGCTCAAATGGCGGCGGAAGATCAGGCTTGAGGCTACAGTCTTGAGACGGCGAGAGGAGCAGCTTGGGGGCCTCAAGTCGGCCAAGCTGAGCAAGTGGGCGGGAGGCGCAATTTGCCAGACTGACCTTGACTCTGTGGCCGAATTGGGCCTTTGGGTTGGCAGCGGGAAGCATGGAGAAGAAGGCGCGCACACTCATCACAGACTAGTTACAACCGTTTGGCCCGCGGGCCTGTTTTGGGGTTGGGCGAAAAGAGGGGCAGGAAAAAGGGGGAAGAAGTGGGGCTGAAAAGGGGGCAGAAAAAGAGTGAAAAGGGCAGCAGCGAGCAGGAGAGACTCTCGCTGGCTCCCACTGGCTCCCACTGGCTCCCACTGGCCAAATATGAGCCCCCGGCTGTTGGAACAAAATATAAATGGGCCGCCCCAATGGACGCGGACGAGGAGGAGCGGCGAGTGAGCTTGTGTGGAGCCGCCGGTGGGAGTTGGTAAAAAGGGGGAGACAGTTGGCGGCCAGTTGGCAGCAAGTTGGCAGCCAGTTGGCCAAGTTGCAGAGCTGCTCAACGCGGTCGCTCTGTAATGACAACTATTTCCGCCAACTCGGCCCGGCTGCAACTGCAACTGGGGTCTTTGTGCAGTCCCACCAGCACTTATCAGATGGAGCCTCTGAGGAGCCGCTCAGATCGGCGAGGGCGAGCTCGTGTGCTGAGCTCCTGCTTTGTGTGTGGCGCGTCGGCCTGTCGTTTCGGCCAACTAGGCGGCCCAGTTGGACGCGTGTCGATTCCAATCAGATTACAAAGGCCGCCGACAGGCCGCCAGAGGTGCACGAGTTCGCTGAAAGGTTGCGGCAGAGAGAGAGACTGGCTGCGGCGGCCTGAAACTATTAGTCGCCGAGCTAGCAACTGTGTGTCGAACTAGAGACTGTGTGTCGAACTAGAGACTGTGTGTCGAGCTAGCAACTGAGCTAACAAGTGGCTGCAATGAGCTGAAGCACAAGCTCGCCCACTTCCGGCCGAGGTTGTGCTCTTTTTCAGCAAAAGTTCCGCCACAAACTGGCGCCAATCAATTAATGGCTCCCCGTTGGCCGCGCTTTGGGTGGCGCTAAGTTGGCGAGTTGGCTGAGCTTTGAGCATAATCAGGGCCGCCCTTTGGCGCTGGCCCAGTGCTGAGCGTGATTGAGGGCCGCCCAGTGGAGCCGGAAGGTCGTCTGGGCGCAGCTTAGGCTCTTTTTGCGGCCCCTAAGCCCCGCTGGAGGGCCAAGGGGGGCCGCGCGCCGCTGCACAAGAGAGGCATCAGTGTCTGGCCAAAAGAGTGTCTGGCCAAAACAAAGGCGCCGCCGAATTGGGCTTCGAACTGGGCTCGATGTTGGCCCTGAAGCGAATGTGGCTCGAAGAAGCGCCTGATGAGTTTATTCTCAGTCAATTTTGGCCCCCAGACGGCTGCCAAGAGGCCCAGCAGCTGAGGAAAGAGAGAGGGAGACTGCGAGAGAGAGAGACAGACTGCGAGCGGCCAAACGAGCTTAGGATTGTGTGGCCGCATAGGCGACGCGTGAGCTGCATAAAGCCAGCCTGCTCCACCGAGACTCCTCCGATGCTGCGCCCAGAGATCCACCAGGGCCCGTCGCCGGCAGCCGAGGGCGCGCAATCAGTTTGCGCGCCCTTGGCCTCGCGCGGCCGCCCACTTGTATTGACGGCCGGCGAGCAGCCCGGCCTTCTTCTTTGGCCAGAGGGAGCTCAGAGACGTCTCAGTGTCTGGCGGCCGAGCGAGCGGCCGCCAGACACTCCCGGCCGGCCCACTCACGATTATTATGCGCCGCCTCTCGAGCCGAACACAAGCCTTGCCAGCCGAACACAAGCCTCGCCAGCCGGCCTCGAGCGCGCCCACTCGCCGCCCGGGCTGGCCTCTGGCTCCGGTTGCTTTGGGGCGCTGGCCGTGGCGGCGAGCCGCCCGAGCTTGGGGCGTCCCGCATCTGCGTGGATGCGGGATATCGAGGCGGGCGCTGAGCTGGGCATAAGAGTCGGCCGGCGAGCTCGAATCGTGGCAAGATCAATGGGCCCTCAGGGCACAGAGGCGGCCGCAGACTGTGTGGGGCGGCGCGCAGAGTGCGCGTGGTGCGCGCGGCCGCCACCAGAGGGCGCCGCGCGGCGGCCCCAAACGCGCGCCGTTGCTTGGGGGCGGCCTGCGAGCTCTAGTCTCGCGCGGCTCGGGCGCAAATGATGGAAAAACAATGGCCTCTCGAGTGGCGAGCTGATAACGGCCACTTGCCTCTGGCCAGCCAGCCAGCAGCAGAAGAGGAGAGACCAGCAGCAGTGGAAGGGAGTTTCCTCGCGGCCAGTCCAGCGCGGCCCACGCACTGCACTGGACGCAGCTTGGCCCCAGCTGAGAGCGCCACTCTGCACACTCAACTTCGCCCCAACGAGCGAGGAAGAAAAATTGCCCCACATCGCCCGAGCCGAGCCAAGCTGAGCCAAGCTGAGCCAAGCCGAGCCAGCGGCCGGACGGCCTTGGGCGGATTTCGCCGCTCAGCTTGGGGGCCGCCAAGCCAGAAGAGTGGGCGACGAAAAGTGGCCACGCCGCACACAAACTGCGCCCCCAAATCCGAGCGGCCAGATTGGCCAACTCCACTCGCGCACTTCTCGCCCGCCGAGGGGCCATTTCCGGCGCGGGCCATTTCCCCGCGCCGCTGGGAGTCTGCGCCGACTCTTAGGGCCACTCTTAGGGCGCCTTGTTCATTTGTTTCGCCCTGTTTGTATAAATATATCGCCGCTCGGCCGCACCTCGCCCACAACAGTCTCGAGTGGGCCCAAAGTCGGGCCCAAATTGGAAACCGCAGCCGGCCACTTTGGGCCCATTTCGGGCGCCCAAAGTGGCCCGCCGATGATAATGCAAACCTTATCATCGATCATTGCGGCCGAGGACGAGCTGCGGCCCGCAGACTGTGTGTGCGAGCTTCAGACTGCGCGCTTCAGACTGCGAGCTGCAAGCTTGGCCAGACTGCGAGCTGTGAGCCACAAGCTGCGGCCGGCCCTTAGGTCTGGCCCAGTGGAGCCGTCAAGCTGTTGCGGTGCAAGTGCGCGCGCCGCTCCACTTTCGCCCAACGGAGATTGTATTTATTTCTCCAGCTTTCATTCCACTGCCAAACTGCCGCCAAAGCCGCACCGAAATCCAAATCCCGAGCCTAAGGAACGCCCGCAGGCCAGCCCAGAGCGCGAAATCCGAAACCAAAGCCAAGCAAAGGCTGCCCAAAGGCTGCCCAAAAGCCGGCCGAAAGCTCGCCGAAAGCTCGCCCATTCAGGAGGATTGTTTGCGCCAGTTGGGCCAAGCCGCAAGCTCCCTTCCATTGCTCGTTGGGTGGCAATTTCTATTTCCGGTCCAAAGGTCTGGCCCAAAAGGGCGGCCTGTGGGCTGGCTTGTTGTTGGGCTCGCTTGTTGGTTTGCTAGTTTGGCGAAAGGGCAGCTTCCTTGGCCAAAGGCGAGCGGTGAATGGGCCAGATTGGAGCAGATCGGCAGAATGTGTGCGCGGGGCTTCCGGGCGGCCTTTGGACGATAATAATTTGCATGGAGATGAAATGTTTTGAGGTTGCGCGGGAGACTGTGTGTTGCTGGCGGCTGCTTTGGTGCTGAGTTGAGCTTGGGGCCCAGCTGATTGGAGGGCGCCAGAACGCCTAATTGGTGGGCCTAATCTGGGCGGCATTTGCATCGGACTGCTAATCGGAGCTCGACTGTGTGTGGGGCTGGCCAGATGGAGAGGCACCAGAAGGAGAGAGCCAAGCAGAAGCAGAGGCAGAGGCGGAAGCAGAGAAAGAGAAAGAGGAAGAGAAAAGGGAAGCCAGTGGGGCGGTAAAAATTGGCCCGCACGCTTGTTTACATGGGCGGGCGCAAACACGGCCGCAGACAGACTGCAGTTTGCATTGCGCACTGGGCCAGAGCACAGTGCACGGGGCCGCTTAGCTTGGGCTTAGGTTTGGCTGCGAGCGAACCATTTGAGTGTGCGCGTGTTCGGCGCGCACAAATTGCCTTTGCGGCTTCTGCACACTGCGAGTGGGCGCGCGCCACTGTGTGCGGAAAAGATTGCAGAGAAAATTGCACAAAATAGTGCGCAAAACAGTGCAGAAAGCAGTGAGGAAAAGGGTGCACAAAGCGGGCCGACCGCTGCCCATTGTTGCCCACCTCTGAAGCTGGTCTCCCCGAGACGACCGGAAGGCCGTCTGGCCGCACCTGGTCCACTTTTCGGGCAGTTCTCGCGGCGGAAAATGCGGGCGCTGACTGGCGGCGGCGAGGCAAATGGCGGCCGCCGCATCGCCCTCGAGCCGCGCGGCCAAATGGGAGCCAAATCCGCGCCAGTCTGGCCGTCTGGGCGGCCCAACGGCGCGACTGCGGCTTGATTGAGTGCTTGGCTTCTTGGCGGCGAACAGTGATTTGTTCGCGGAGCTTGGCGGCTTCCACTCGGCGGCTGCCAGTGGGCGACTGGACTTGCGCGCGACCAGACCTGAGGGCCGGCGGACTGGCCGCTGGCGAAGTGGCAAGTGGCCAGCTGCGATCCTTGAGGGCGGCCCAAATGGAAGTGGAAGTGGAAGTGGAGCTGGAGATGGAGGTGCCAAAGGGGCAGTCTAAGTCCAAGTGCAAGTCTGGGCCATCGATGGACGCCGCTGGCAAGCTCGTTCTCGCCGAGCCAGTTCCGCGCTGCTTTGGGCGCCGCTTGGGCGCCGCTTGGGCGCCGCTTGGGCCAAGCTCAAAGGGCTGAAAACCCGATTAATGGTTTCCGCAGCAGCGCTTCCGGATTGCGCGGGCCTCTGTGTGCGGCGAGCGCGCGCCTCGTGTCTGGCTGGCCTGTGGGCGCCAGACACCAGCCCCGCTTCCTGCCTCTCGCGCTGGCCACTGTGCGCCTGCTTTGGGCGCAAATCCGCGCACCTGCCCGCACGCGCACCAGTGACTAGTCTCACCGGCCAGAGGGTGGCGAGCTGGGGGCCACACGCGCACTGGCCGGCCGCCAATCTGTCTGTCTGGCGCGGATTTCATTGTTGTCCGCGAACTGACACCGCGAACAGCCCACTACTTGGGCTTTGCGCGTGCCACTCGCCATTTGCCAGACGCCGGCCAGCTTGCCAGCGCTCGCCGCTGGACCACTAGCCCCCGAAAATGGCCCAAAACGCCAGAGGTCGCGTCTGGCCGGCCGGTCGGCTGGCCGCAGGAGCGGAACGAGCTCGCCGGTCGTGTGGCAGCGAATGGCGCTGTGCTTTGCGGTGCGGGCAAACAGTTGCTTTTGGGGCATTGTGGCGAAATTGAATAACATTGGAACTGCGCGTTGGGGGCGCTTGTCTCTCGCTGGGATTGATTCGATTTTGCGGCTGATTCTCCGCCGCTGCAGCACGTCGCTGCTCTCCACTCTTGTCTGCTGGTAGCTAGTCACTGGCAGTGAGTCACTGGCAGTCAGTCGCTAGCAGTGAGTCGCTAGTAGTCAGTCGCTACTGCTCAGTGTTCGCTCCTCACCGCGCAGTGTCTGCCCTCCGCCAGCGACTGTCTGCCGGCGACTGGCAGCTGCCAGCGAACTGTGAGCACAGACAAACTGCGAGCGGAGACAAACTGTGAGCGGGAGCGAACTTTCAGGCCCACAGTGAAGCTCACTCTGTGCGACGACTAACAGTCTGCGAGGCTCACAGTGCCACTCACGGTCTGCGAGCACGTCGCCTAAGCTTTCGGAGCGCACAACCCAGAGATGCGGGCCCACTGCACTCGCGTGCAAATCTAATTCGCCCCCAGTGCTGCACTGGCCCATATTGCGTCCCAGCAGACACTGTGCTTCCCTCTGCTTGGCCAGTGCTCTCCAGTGGAAAACGTCCAATCGAAGGGCGACCACCAGGCGCGCACCGCCCAATCAAGCGCCTTCACGCCGCCAGCCAAATAAGCCCACTTGTGTCTGGCCCATTTTCGCCCAACGACGCGCCAATTTGCGCCCCAGGAGACTCCACTCGGCCAGATTGCCAACCCTCAGCCTCCCCCCTTCAGGCCCCCCGACCTTCACTCACTTCGGAGACGGCCCGGAAGTGGCCCTGCAGCCTGGGGACAAGCTCGGCACAGGCTGCCTGTGCTTAGGGCGGCTCCTCGGCTCTTCTGGAGAGCGAAAAGTGGCAAGACCAGGGTGGCAAGACCGGCGTAGAGGCGCCTCCAAGTGGGGCCCAATTGGCTCGCCGGTGACAAAGTGGCCGTGCAAATCAGGCCGCCGCACACAGTTGGCCGCCCGCACACACAGGCACACGCGCAGGCAAACAACTGGCGCCTCTTCTGCTTGGGGCGATCGAGTTGTTTCCATCCGGCGACTTGTTGGCCGGCCAGATTTGGGCGCCCACTCTGCTCGTCGGCTGCTTGGCGGGTGGCCAGCGGGCCAGTTTGCGCTCAAGGCGTCTCCAACTGTGCGCGCGAGTCTGTCTCCCGGCGGCCAATATGTGACACATGGAAGGGCGCGCCAGAAACAACGACGAGCGCCCAAGGACGACAAACAACCAGCCAAGTGGGCTGTTTGCCGCCCCAATTCGCTTCCGCCGGCCCAATTGCGCCCGGAATCTGGCGACTCGCGCCCCAGGGCACGCGCGGGGCTAGTCTGCGGGAGCTGCGCCCGGCCGGGCGGCCCGCACGCGCCGGGAGGTCTCGCGCCAGGTATCAGCACGATCTAGCCGCGCGCTCCGGGCGTCCGCGGCCCGCAAGGCCGTCTCCAGTCGAGATTTCGCCTTTCTTCGGGTTCGGGGGCGCGGCTGCGTCTCGTGCGCAAAGCGCGCAGCCCGAAGTTCGCTGCCAGCGCGCAAATGCACGCGCACGCTTCGGGTCGGCCCGCAACTCGCGAGTGGGCGGGACCAGGCATGTGCCCGAAGGGTGCGCGGTGCACGCCGCGTGCTCGCCTGCGGGCGCGCGGCCTCCGTTTCCGGCGTCTGCGAGCGGCCGAGGATCGCGCGGAGGTCTGGCCGGCGGCTCGGAGTCTGCGGGGGCAGCTCCCGGGCGCCTCGGTGTCGCATTCATCATTTTGCCAGCGGGCCGGCGCGTAGCCCGCGGCCCGCCGACCCCAGTCTCTAGCCAGTTTCAGCCCGAAGGGCTGGCCGCACGCCCACGGGCCAGCCAGCGCGCCCCCGCGACCAGTTTCATTTCCTCCCGCGCGCCACTCCGGATGGCTGCGAGCGAGCCGGGCCGCAGCAACTCGGCACCACTGCTCGCCGGCCCTTATCACCGAGCGGGCGCCAAGCTGCGCAAGCTTGCGCCTCCCCCCAGCTTGGCCCGTTGCTCTCTAATCATTGTCGCGGCGCCCAAGCGGTAACGGGCCGCTCGTTAAAACAAACGCCGCCAGTTTTACATGAAATTTATTTCCCCCCGCAGCTCGTTGCGCGCGTGCACCTTGGCGGCCAGCTGCTGGCGCCGCTCAGGCCAGCCTTAGCGCGGCGCCCACGGCGCTCACGTCGCACCAAACTGGCGCCCCCGGTGGCCCGGGTAACTGTACACGAGGGCGTCTGTGTGTGTGTGTGTGGCGCGTCAGGCCGACATTTGTCAGCCGGCCGAGCGCGGCTGGAGGCGAAATTGGAATGGCCAAACAATGTTGCAGGCGGCGGGCCTTCGGGTCTGCTGGCCACGCCCCCCTTGTGCCCCAAGGGTTGGGGCTCGCGCGGCGAAGAGCGCGCCGCAAACTGCGTGCGGCGAACTGTGCGCAGCGAACTTCTCGCTCCGGGACCCCAATTCCACCCACTCGCGCTCCAGGTGGGCGTGGCCGCTCGACGGGCCTCTGGAGATCCGTTGGGGCCGCCGACCGACCAGATTGGCCGCCCAGTTTGGCTGTCCACTTGTCATGGGTCAGTGTCGGCGGCGTGACACCAAGCGGAGCACTGGCCCCGGTCGTGCGCGGCCCCTAACGCGTGCGGTTTTTCCCGCCCCACTCAGAGGGGGAAAAAATTCTGCCCGAAGCTCGTCGCGCGCGCCCCACACGTCGGCACTGGTTCGCTCGCTCTGCTTTCCCCCTCTGCTTTGCCCGCGCGCCTCCCACAGACTCCCGCACACTCGCCGCCCGTTGGCCAGCTAATTCTGCATCATAATGAGCCCAAGACAGGCCGCCTGTCCCTCCGCGGCCCTCAGTGCGCGTTCGTGTGCCGCCCGGCCGCTGACCAGTGGTGGGAATTTCTAATTGAATGTGGAATTTGTTGGCCAGCCGGGAGAGTGGCTCGGGCCAGCGTGGGGGGTCAGTGTGGGCGCTGGAGCTTTGCTGGGGGGGCTCTGCTTTGCAAATTTGCAATCAATTTGGCGAGCTGGCGAACTGGCGCCGGCCCAGAGCTACGCTAAGCTCGAGCCACTCGAGCCAGCCGGTCCCAGTGGCTGGCCAGTGGCCGCTGGCTCCTGCTCGTCGCCGGCCGGCAAACAAGCAGGCTCAACAAAGTAGCCTGTCCCAGACTGGCGCAAACGCCGGCCAGCCGCCTTTAATTAGGCCCAATGCTCGGCCGGCCGATGAGGCCCGCGAGCTGATGGCGCCGCCCAGTCCGCCTCAGATGAGGGCGACCCTCATGATTGGGCCCTCGAGTTTGAGCCGGCGACTTGGGGGCGTCTCAAACTCGAGCTCGTCCTCGAGTTTGAGACGCCAAGGGCGATGGGCGATGGGCGAGGGCGCAGACAGACGGCCAGTGATAAGTTTGGGCCAATTTTTCGCCCACCGCTTCCAATCGAAGCTCGGGCGGCGCCCTTCCGGCCAGCCTGGCTCACCGGCGCCCTTGGACTGCTCTTGGGCGAGGTTGTTTGGGCCTTATTCGAGAGTGCGACTGGCGCCAATCAATCAGCCGGGCAGCCGAGGCTGAGCTCCAGCGGGCTGAGCTTCCCGCTCCTAAGAGTCGGGCGGCGCTCCAGTGGCCCAGTGGCCGAGTGGCGGCGGCCGATAAGCGATAAAGCTGCTCGATGGGGCGCGGCTCAGGGTCGGCCGGTGGAAAAGAGGCAAAGAGTTGGGGGAGCAGTGGGTTTTCAGTGAGATTTCAGTGGGGTTTCAGTGGGCTTCTGGTGGGTTTCCAGTGCCAGGCGGCGGCCCATTGGAACAGTGTGGGCCAGATTTATTGGCCCTGAGGAGCAGCGGCGAAGTTCGCTGGGCCGCAGACTGTGTGCGCCCGCATGAGTTCTCGTGCCGCACGCTGCACGCGCAGAAAGTTCGCAGTAAGTCCGCAGTGAAGCCAGAGGAACGCAGAGCGAAACTCGCTCCTGCCAGTCAGCCTTCTCACTGCTCAGCCTCCTCAGTGCTGCGCTCAACTTGGCTCCTCGCTCAGTGCTGCCACAGACTGTCTGCGGGCCCCAAGCGCACGCAATCGAACCACTGCGCCAATCCTCTGCCCTAGACTGCAAAAGGCTGCAGAAGGCCCATCTCAGCCGGCAAGTCGCCCGGCAAAAGATCGCCTTCCAGCCCCAAGACTCGGCCCCCTATTGTGCGCCGCCTTATTCCGCCTAATTGTTTACCGCCGCCGGAAGCAGCGGCGCCGCAAACACCTCCGCCCACGAAAACAACAACAAGTGCCCCAGTCTTTGGGCCACTGTTTGGGCCAGCATTTGGCGGTACTGCGCCCCCAGACTGCAGGAGGGAAGAAGAGCAACCAAGCGGTCCAAGTGTCTAAATGGCGGCCAGTGTTTAAATGTTCAAATCCAGTGCGCCTCAGTTGAAGCCGCAAAGCGTTGCCCAAAGTGGGCCCATTCGCGCGGCCCAGAAGCAGTCTTGCTTGTCGGGCGCCACTTCGAAGACCCGCAAGAGACTAGAGCCAGTCTTGCACGACTAGAGCTAGTCTCTCAAGCAGACCCACAAGGCGGACAATGCGCCGGGCCAACAAAGAGTCCCAACAATGCAAGAAGCCAATAAATCGGAGCCCAACGACGCGCGCCAGCCGCACAGCGCTTATTAGCCGCCGCGAGCAATCCACTTAGAGGGAAACTGCAAAAGGCGCTCTTTTTGGGCTTGGGCTTGGGCTTGGGCTTGGGCTTGGGCTTGGGCGCAAGCCAAGCTCAGCTCAGCTCGGCTCAGCTCAGGCCCCTCTCTGAGGCCCTTAGGTGCGCCCCCATTCGAGTGGGCGCGCCATTACTGCACTAGCTTGCCGCCCTGGGCTCCTTAGGACGGCCTGTTTGTTTCATTGTTTTGTTTCATTGCGCTGGCTGGCTGGCAGGATTTATTTCACTCGATTTGTGTGCGCCACTTGAGACGCAGGACGCGAGACTAGAGTCGCCAGTCGCCAGTCGCCAGTCCTGAGCTGCGGCCGCGCGTCCAAAGTGGCCGCCCAAGACTCAGGCCGGCTGCACTCGCGCACGATTGTGTTAACCAAATCATTTGGACGCCACCACATTGAACGCCATGCTCCCGCGCCCCAGCCCTGTCAGGACAGTCGTCTCGAGAGGCAAATAAAAATAATGGTCTTGCCAGAGGCGGCCTCTTCCAGCCTTTTCGAGCCTTTTCCTGCCTCTTTGTGCACCACTCAGCTGGCCTTCTTGCCAGCGCTTCTCTCTGGCTGAGAGAGAGCTCAGTCCCGCTTTCTGCCTGCCAGTCTCTCCAGGCTAGTCTGTGCAGAACAGCCCAAAGACTGCTTCAGCCCCACACCCGCTCTCTGCCCGCATACTTTCGGCCAAGAGTCAGAAGAAGCGCGGCCAAAAAGCCAGCCAATCGATTGGAGAGACTTCGCTTTCGCTTTCATCAAAGCCAAAGTGAAGTGTGCATTTGTTCGCCGCCTTCTAGTGTGCCGCCCCTCAACTGCACACTGGAAGAGGCGGCCGAGCGGGCGAACAATTTTATTCACTGCCAGGCGAGCGAACTTCAGCGAACTTGCACCACTTTCTCGCCCAACTTTCTCCAGCGAACATGACCCTGAACGCAGACACGCTCAGCTGGCCGGGTATTGAGGCCGCCCTTTGCCCGCATTTGGCCCAACTTTCACCAGTTTGTCGCGCTCTGAAACCGCCCTCACCCCTTTGAGCACTAGAAGGAGGCCCCTTCGCGCTTTCTCCCCGTTCATCGCCGCCTCTTGCCCAACTGGCGCCCCAAAAAGCAGGGATGACTCGCAAAGTCATCCCTGAGCGCGAAAATGTGCCAGCCGACGAGTGGGAATCAATCCAAACACTCAAAAGACGATGGATCTTTCGAGGGACTGATGAGACGAGCAGAGACTATCTGTCCGTCTGTCTGGCCGTGTGTCT
>Ga0268247_10000322_pt1 | contig 16773 bp, 2 predicted proteins | sample AgamicOrMae_FD_200245 | JGI IMG/M metagenome (GOLD analysis project Ga0268247, IMG submission 200245) | Agave microbial communities from Guanajuato, Mexico - Or.Ma.e (v2) (version 2) | ecosystem: Host-associated > Plants > Phyllosphere > Phylloplane/Leaf | place: Guanajuato, Mexico | collected...
ACTGGCATAGGAAATAGCCGGTATGCAATTTAAACTAAGGCTTAGCTTTTGCTGACTGAATAGATATCCTAAGCATAATTGTCTAAGTTGAGGTTACCATGCAAAAGAGATAGCCTGCCAATCTGTGGCAAGTGAAAGTGTCTTTAATAGTTTGATAGTTATTGAAGAAAAATCATTGAAAGTTTGGACGCCTTCGAACAAGAGCGAAGAGGTTTCTCTTGCACCACGAGGCTCGACAAGATGTCCAATGCGGTGCCGTTTTGCTGGTCGATCGATGCATTGACTTGAAATGCGCGAACACACTCGCCGACCAAACCTGAAAACGCAAGGGCCTGAATTTGGTACAACTATGATCTATTTGAATCCAGTGACCTGAATCTTTAATTATCACCTCTCAACAAGGTGAGATGGACTCATGGAAATTCTGGAATGATTGCATAGGTGCTCCCAAATTCATTCTCGCCCCCATGGTGAGTAGCTGCCAGGTAACTTGGCCATGTTGATATTGGTTCCTATGCGTGCAAGATATTAATTCTAGTCTCTATTATTGTTACAATCCATAATCTAGGTCGATCATAGTGAACTACCATGGAGGATGTTAAGCAGAGAGTACGGATGTCAAGCGGCCTACACGCCCATGTTTCATGCTGCAAATTTTGCCAGCCAAAAGAAGTACCGGCAGAAGAATTTCTCCACATGTCCAGAAGATAGACCTCTTTTTGTACAATTCTGTGCCAACAATGCCACAACCCTCCTCGAAGCGGCCAATCATGTCAAGGACCAGTGTGATGCCATAGACATAAACTTGGGCTGCCCCCAAGAGATAGCGAGACGCGGACACTATGGAGCATATCTCCAGGACGATTGGGAACTTATCAGTGAAATGGTCACCAAATTGCGCAATAATCTCGACCAACAATCATTAGGTGTTTCATGTAAGATTAGAAGATTCGATGATGTGCAAAAGACTGTCCAATATGGGCAGATGTTGGAACGAGCTGGCTGCACTTTCATTGGAGTTCATGCAAGAACTCGCGAACAGAGAGGCTGTAAAACTGGCCTGGCCGATTGGAAATATATAAAAGAGGTGAAAAACAATGTGAACATTCCTGTGATAGCAAATGGCAACATCCAATCGCTCAGAGACGCCGAGCTATGCTTGGAGACGACAAATGCAGACGCAGTCATGACGGCCGAGGGAAACTTGTACAATCCGGCCCTATTCCACAACGTGCACCCGCCCGCCTGGCAGGTGGCCGACAAATATCTGGACTACGTGGAGAAATACCCAATTCCCGCCGGCATGGCCAAATCTCACATATTCAAGCTCTTTCACCGCTGCTTAGCCATAGAGGACAACGCCTCGCTTCGAAGTGGTCTCGGCCAGTGCACCAGTTTGGAGCAGTTGCGCGACATAGTGGACCAGTTTCGCCGCAAATACAGGGCAAAATTCTCGCACTCTCTGGACCAAGAGGGAGACGAGCATTGGAGCATACCTATAACTGTCCAGCCAGTGCCTGAGTTCTACTGCCAACCGCGGTACAGGTACCACGAGCTAGGCACTTCGGCGGCCGGTAACTCGACCGCGAAGGCCGACAAGAAGGCAATGGAGAACTCGAATGGGCTCTGCAAGCTTTCCGAGCAGCCTTGTGGCCAGCAGCAAGAGAAGAGAATTAAACTAGGCACTTGTTGACCCTTGGGTGTAGCCCTTTAGTCCGATCATCGTGTGTCTTGGAGTCTCGAAGGAAGCTTGAAATTTGCACAATGTCTTAGAATCGGCCGTCTAAGTCTAGCCTGGCTAAATCCGGCCTGCCTAAATCTGGCCTGTTTAAATATGGTCCGTCGATCATTGGACGCGGCTCATCTTGCAGGGCATCAAACACAGATTGACTATACACTGTAGAGTCTGGACTCTAGACTCTACAGTCGAGTGAGAGTTGCCGTCGATAAGTCACGTGCCACAGTGCACCAGCAGCACCCATCTCACGCGCTGCATAGGAAAGCACGTGTGGCAAAGCGGCCGCGCTTTATAGCGTTGGCGGTTTTCTGCGGCCGCAGACTGAGAAAGGCTTGTGATCGCTGATCAGTGATCACTGATCAGGCGCAAATGGACAAATTGTTAGCACAAGAGTGAGCTAGTCGTCAAAAAATCGTCGGATTTATTCTCAATCTGACTGGCCAATCTGTGAGGACTGGCCCGAATCAGACAACAAGGCTTGAGGTGCAAAGGAATCCCTTCTATGTTGGAATATTTGTTCGTCACTACAATGAACTAGTTGACTAGTTCACCGTTCAATTAGGTACAAGTAAAACCGGGGCAACCTTATGAATTGGACACACTCTCTAACTGTCCGTAAGACTTGAACTAGCAACCATTCAACTATTAGACCAAGCGGCGCTTGGTTTGGTCCGTACATTCTCCAAAATTCATGGATTTTCGGCGCCCATTTGCTGCTCTTGCTGCTGCTGCTGGATCCCTTTTTGCTTCAGGTCGTTCTGTCGGTCGATGGTCTGCACGAGCTGCTTGAGGATGCCCGAGCCGGCCGTGTTCACTCTTCTGGGCGCCGGAAAGGCGGCCATCAGCATGGCGGGGTCCATGATAATCTGGTGGTGGTCTTGGTGCGAGCCCGAGCCCAATCCAGCGAGCGCCTCTGCGCCGGAAGAGGAGCCAGCCGCGCAAGACTCTGCGGCGCCCGACTTGGTCTGCGGGTGCGCGTGAGACTGGGGCTGGCCTGTGGGCTCGAGCACGGGCTGGTTGTGCGGGTAGCTTGTCCTGCGCAGGATGGTGTTCATCACGCGTCTGGCCTCCTCGCGGCTCTTGGCCGCCGAGAGCCGAATGGAGCTCTGGCTGGTCTCGAGGCGGCCGGCCGGCTGGCCAGCCATTGGAGCTGAGGGCTGGCCAGTGGCGTCTTGCTGCTGCTGCTGCTGCTGCTGAGTGCCCCCCAGGTTGGAGATGGGCGTCGAGGTGGCGAGCTGGGCGGCGAAGCAGGCGGCCCCCTTGAGTGCGGCGCCAGTGCCCAGCGGGTGCCCAGTGGCGCCGCCCGCCGACTGTCTGCACTGGCCGGCCTGGGTGGTGAAGGAGGCGATGGCGGCGCTCAGCCGGTGGTAGGCGGTCAGCGGGTGGTCGCTGGCGGCCGTCCACTCGCCGCCCGGCTGCCCGGAAGCGGCGCCCCACTGGCCTGGGGCGGCCCCGGCCGAGGCGGCGCCCGTGGAGCCCGAGGAGCTGGCGGCGGCGGACAGTTGCTGGCCGGCTGGCGGGCCGCCCGCGGCCAGCTGGTTGCAGTGGCGCTCGCCCTCGAGCATCTGTTTGCGTTTGGCGATTAGGTGCTCCTTGAGCATGCGCAGCTCGGCCGTCAGCGACACGAACGAGAAGGACTTGCTGCGCGACGCCGTCTGCGTGGGCCCCCTGATCTTGGCCTCGATCATGCGCAAACACTGGAGGGCGTGGCCGCCATTGCTCACCACTACCTGTTGCTGTTGGCTGGCTTGATGCTGCTGCTGTTGGCCGGCTTGATACTGTAGCTGCGAGCTGCCGGGAACAGTCTCACAGGAAGGGGCGCAGGAAGTTGGCTCGGCGGCCTGGATCTTGTGGGCGAGCTGGCAGCGAATGGTGGGCACGAGGAGCACGAAGACGGGAAAGCGGTAGGTGGCCACGAAGTCGAGGAAGTCCCACAGGGCGCCGCTGGGCTGCCCGGGCGCCAGGGCGAGATCCCTGATGACGCGCGAGATGCGCACCCACTCGTTGGCCAGCTGGCCCTCGAAGCAGACGCACAGGATCTTCAGGCCCAGGAAACCGATCTTGAGGCTCTCTTGGTGCTGCTGCATTGTTGGATGGTGGGCGCTGGTTGCCGAGTGGCCGCCGGCGCCGCTCACAATGCCCAGCGCGGTGGCGCCCGTCTGGGTGCTTCCAATGGTGGTGGTGATCTTGGAGAGGATGAACTGGGAGGCGTCGGTGGTGGTCGACTTGGGCGAGCTCGCCTGCGAGGAGCAACTCTTGCTCGAGGCCGATTGGGGCGCCAGCAGGCCGAGCACAGTGTTCAGGATGAACATGATGTCGCAGGGGCGCAGCTTGGGCGCCTCGCGAGCCCCACTGCACACCCTAATGCACATTGGATAGACTAGGTTGAGCATTAGGGATTCCAGCTTCTCGGGCGTGTTCATCGAATTGCCAATGAAGCTTTCCAGCGTTTGGGTGTCGCCCGTTTGCAACAGTTGCATGGCAATCAGCCGGATGGTCACCGAGTTGAAGCCCTGGCTGGTGGAGGCGCTTAGCGAGCTCGCGCTGGCCAGCCGCTCGGCCATGGACACGGCGCCGCCGGCGAGCGCGCCCGTCTGCTGCTGACTGGGGCCGGCCGCTTGGTGCTCGGAGGAAGCGGCGGGCGACTGGCGGCTGGAGTCGCGCTGCTGCGCGAACAACAAGCCCGCCTGGCCGCCCGCCTGCAGCCCGCCCGGCGGGCACGCGGCCGGACTTCCGGCGGGCGCCGGCGGGCCGCCCGCGCACGACGAGCCGCCGGCGCCCAGAGGCGAGGGGTTTCCGGCGGCGCTTCCGGCGGCCGAAATGGCCAGATTGTGCACGAAGAGGCTGGCTGGCGAGGCTGCGAGCGAGGTGGAGGCGCCCGCGAAGAGACTGCCCTCGTTCATGATGATGTTCTGGCAGCAGCTGATGAGGGACTTTAGGTGAGGGAGGTGCACTATGTAGGGGTGCTTGATGAAGGTGAGGTAGGCGCCCTTGAGCAGCTGCTTGGCCGCCTCCCAGTCTGTGTTGCGGCGGACCCAGTTCTTCTTGGCGATCCGGTTGAACGTTTTGTCTAGGCGCTTGAGGATCATGATGAGCGCCGGCCGGATGGCCTCCTGGCGCCACTCTGTGTTGGGCAAAATCTCGTTCATGTACCTAATAAGCCCCCGGCAGGCCATCACCGAGGGGTCGGTGGAGGCGAACTTGAGCAGACTGTTGGCCACTTCGGCGAGGCGCAGGTGCGACTTGACGTCCAGCAGCTCGTACGACGAGTGCTTCTGGTGCAGCTCCACGTACTTCTTGGCCGACTCAACCAGACGGCCTGTCGAGAGGGCCAGAAACTCGGCCACCAAGTTGAGCAGCGTGTCGCGGGGCACGATGAACTCGCCGCGCGTCAACTCGGTCTCGTCGCCGCCACTTCCTCCTCCAGCTCCATTAACTCCACTTCCGCCTCCCACACCGCCCGCAGTGGTGCCGCCGCCACTTCCGCCCGCGGGCGCGCCCTTGGGGCCCCGCGGACCGCCCGCCGCGCCGCCCGCGCCGCCGCCGCCGCTTCCGGCCGCGAACGTGGCCTGTTTGGGGGGCGCGCTCGCGGCGTTGGTCTTGGAGCTGGGGGCGCGCGCGCTTAGCTCTGGGCCGGTGCAGCTGTGCTCGTCGTTGTACAGGTCCATAGGGTTGGTGGTTGCGGTGGGCTTGCTGGCAGCTGCGGAAGCTCGCGAGCCAGAGGGATTAGTGCGCCTGATGCTCGAGGAGCGGAAGTCGAAGGCTGGCAGAGGGCCGCTGAAGTTCCTGGTGAGACCCTCGCAGTTGATGATGAGCGTTCGGATGCAAATGGAGATGCTCTGGATCTTCTGCAGCTCGTCCTTGTGGGCCTGCTTTCCGGTCGACTGGCCGGCCCTTTTCGACGAGTTGGCCTGCAGATACTTCATGTAGAGAGGCACCACGCTTTCCAGAATGATCAGCATTTGGGTGGAACGAGGCGACTCCGAAGCGTAGGCAGTGACAGTGACACACAAGCTGATGATGTCCAAAATCTCTATGGACTCCTTGTCCTGCTGGTAGCAAAAGTCCACCGCCTTCAGGGGTTTCTCGGCGTCCACCAGCTCGAGAATGTCCAGCGGGTCCTTGAAGGCCTTCTCAAGGGAGAGCAGCAGCTTGAAAAAGGCGCTGGGCGATATTCTGTTCGGATCCAGCACCACCGAGGGCGAGCTTCCGCCCGTCAAAATGCTCGTTCTGCTGTAACTTCCGGCACTCACAAACTGCTGCTGGTTCATTCCTATGGGCGAGCTGGTCTGATAGTTTTGCTGCAAGATTTCCACCGTGTTCAAACAGGAAGCTACGCTGCCAAAGAGTTGCAACAAAAAGGGTTTCCTGTGCATGATGTAGAATTGTTTGCACACGAACTCGATGCTTCGGCAGAGCAGCTGGTTGTTCTGGTGGTTGCTGTACACCTGGACTATGGTGGCCATGATGGGCATGAATCCGTCGGTGGCGAAGATGCTCTTGAATTGGTGGGTGGTGTTGATGAAGGTGGCCAGACAGAGTCTTGAGACGGAGGCCTCCTCGCAGTGCAGGACGAAGATGCCGCTCACTGCATTGAGGAAGAGCTGAATGTCGCCCAATTGGAGGAAGAAGCCAGAGGTTAGCTCGAACATGCGGGCAATCACCTGCACCCAGCAGGTCTTGTGGATGCGGTCCATGCTGAACACTTGGTGGCCCAGAGGGCCCCTGAAGAGGCTGAAGTTCGTTTCGAGCGCCTTCCGGGGAAAGGTGGGCAGTTTCATGAGTTCCTCGTGCAGGAAGAGCACCCTTTGGACTGCCATATGGGACGACTTGACGATTGACAGTGACATGGACACCTTGCCCGACTCGAGAAATTGGTTGATCAGCTCCTGGCGCTGCAAGATGTCGAAGGCTCTTCCGGGTTCCATGTTGATCAGCTGCAACTGGGGATGCTGCGACCTCTTGAAGGAGTAGTAGTCGCGCACGTAGGAGTGCAGATTGTGCATCAGGTTGGTGCGCACATCGATCAGGAAGTACTCGTTTTGTTTGTCCTTTTCGATGCCGAAAAACTCCAAAGAGTCGAGCAGAATGTGGTAGAATTGGGTGGATTCGTCGATGGGAAATTGCGATGGAATTCCGCTGGAGTCTGAGCCATGGACTATGATCTTTTTGGCGCTGGGCACATTGGCAGTGATCAGCAGATTGTGGTCGCATTGTTCCTTGCGCAAAATTTGCTTCAAGTCCTTGAGGAAGAGGCCGTGCACTGAGGGCACCACTAAGCAGAGCACAGACAGTGTGTCGGCGATCAGTTTCTGGCTGTTCTCGCAGGGGCACCGGATGTAGTAGATGATGAAGCCGATCAGGTAGTTGTAGAGAGTGTAGGCCGCCTGGGGGGGCAGGCGGGGCATGAAGCGGATGAGGCGGCGCAGCACCTGGAAGATGGTGCTCTGATTTTGTCTTGTCAGTCGTTCGAAGAAGTAGCGCAAAAAGAGCGCCGGATCTTCCACCAGACAGGACCAGATGACCTTGCTGGCGATCTCGTACACTGCCGAGCCCTCGTAGGTGACGCGCGGGTCGTCCAGCAGGTTGATCATCACGATGGCCGCCTGGCACAGGCAGGTGGGAAAGAGCGCCTGGGCCGCCTTCATCTGCAGCAGGGCCCTGTTCTCCTGCTGCTCGTCGTCGCCCGCGCCGCCACTTCCCGCCCCTGGGCCGCCCGCACCACTGGGGCCGCCGCCCACGCCGCCACTTCCGCCCGGACCGCCCACGCCCACGCCCGCGGCCGCCCCGCCGGCGCCGTCGCTCTCGTCGGCGAGGGCGCCCGAGGCGCCGCTCGCCTGGGGCCCCAAGGTGGGCTCGAAGGCGGCGTACAGAGTCACCGGGACGGCCGTGATGTGGTACTTCTCGCGGTCTTCGCGCAGCTTGTCGTGCTTCTCGCGCAGCGCCTTGGTCACCAGCTCGATCTGTTGCTTGCGGCGCGTCTTTGTGGCCGTCACGAAGCTCTTCTGCACCGTCTGGTCCTGCCCAATGGTCACCTCCTCGACGTTGCTCGTCTTGCGCGGCATCCAAGGTGGGTCCACCACCGGGCTGGACTCGTGGGCGATCTTGGGCGAGGGCAGCGTGAACTCGATGGAGGGCGGCGCCATCTTGAAGTGGACGAAGGCGCCATCCTCAAGGCGGGGCCAGCACTGGTATCTTGCCTCCCAGACGACGTAGAACTTGTTGATGGCGGCCAGTTTGCGCGAGGCGTCGCCCGACTGCAGCTCGTCGATCAGCAGCTTGGCCGCCTCGTGGGGACACTTGATGGAGCTTATGATGAAACAGACGGCCGCTGTGCGGGACAACTGTTGATCATCCTCGAGGAGCAGGTTCCACGAGAATTGGATCATCTGGAGGAAACTGTCGCGGGCCAAAATGATCGCCCCCTTCAGGAAGGCAGCCATTGGACAGTGCAGCAGACTCTTCACATTGGAGCGCAAGTACTTGACTATCTGCGCCTCCTCCAGATGGCGCTCCTTCGCGCGCGCATTTCCATGACACGCGGACGCGGGCGGGCGCCCCGCCCACTGCGCGGCCGCCTCGCCCACCACGCCGAACATCGTCCCGCCGGGGCCGCACACGCTCTGCGTGGCCCCGCGCTCGGCCCGCTGCTGCTGCGCCGCGCCCTTCTTGCTCGCCTTGGGCGTGGCCTGCGCGCCCGCCCGCTCCGCCTGGCGCCCACCCTTGCCCTTGGCCTTCTTGGGCCCCTTGGCGCCACCGCTTCCGGGCATCAGCAGGCCCTGCTCGCTGGCCAGCTCGCTGGCGGCGGAAGTGGCCGCTTCGGAGCTGGTTCCGGTGGCGGCCGTTTGGCTGTGGGCGGCTGTGGGCTCGCAGGCGAGCAGGTGGGCCAGTTGGCGCTGCAGCAGCTGGGCCACCGACTGCTCGCCCGTGGGGTCCTGGTAGATGGTCTGCACGAAGGCGACCAGCCGTTTGCAGGTGTTCTGGTGCAGCTTGTAGCAGAAGCGGCCGCACGTTGGGTAGTGGGTGCAGTTGCAGTCGATCTTGGAGTTGAGCATGAGGATTGCTCTGAACCAGGGCATGTGGGACATGATGCGCGTCTCGTCGGCCTCGCTCAGCCGCTCGGCCGCCGCACCTGAGGGGCCGCCGGCGCCGCCCGCTGGCTCGCCGGGGGGCGCCTGCGCGAAGGTGTCCTCGCTTCCGTTGCCCAAGGACTCGTTTCCGCTGAGCTCGGCCTGCTGCTGCTGCTTGTGCAAGTGTTGCTGTTGCATCTGTTGCTGCTGCTGCTGCTGGTGCGCAGGCGCGTCGCTCGTGTCGCTGCGCTCGCTGATGCCGCTGACGCGCCTGCGCGAGCGCACAGAGTCGCTGCGCCTCACGCCCACGTCGCTGATCGAGCTATTCTCCGTCTCCTCATCGAAGTCCTGCGCAAACTTGGCCTGCTTCTTCTCGTGCCGCTCGCGCTCCTTCTCGCTCGACTTCTTCAGCTTGATGCTCTTGCGCCGGTGCGCCGAACTGTCGAGGACGCCGCTCGAGCGCAACAAAGTGGCCGCCGCCACCGCAACCGCGCTCGACGCGCTCGACTGCGACAAGTGCCGGCCCCCAGCCAGCCCCAGTCCCTGCGGCGCCGCGCCCACTTCCGTTTGCAGACCGCCGGAAGGCTCGCGGGCGCCCTCAGGCCGCCCCGACTCGGCCCCCAGACACTCGTCCGTCTCGTCGCGCGTCTCGTGCAGGATGAAGCTGATGCGCCGCTCGGGCTGCTCTGGAATGGGCGCCGCAGCCATGGGCGTGCGCAGGTGCCCCCCGGCGCCTCCCGGCCCTTGTCCCGCGGCCCCGCTCGAGCCGGAACCGGAAGAGAGCGCGCTCAGGGTGGCGGGCAGCTGGCCGAAGCCCAGGCTGCTCAGGGCCATGCTCCAGCGCCTGTTTGCCGTGACGGCGCGCGAAACGTCGTAGATGGAGCTCAGCTTGTCGCCCGCCTTCGAGCCCACCAGCTGGTGCTGCACAATGGTGGGCGGCAAATAGCGGAAGGTCTCGCGCAAAAAGGTGGTCACCTCGAAGAGCAGCTGGCAGGCGGCCATCTTCAGCACGAAGGGACACGTCTCGCCGCCAATCGAGGGCTGCAGGAAGTCGAGCGAGCCGCCGGGCTCCTCCTGGCTCGTGCAGGACGCCCTAAGGGCCGCCGGCTCCGAGCTCGAGTCCTCAGTGTCGCTGAGCTTGGCGCTGGCGTGCGGCTGGCTCGAAAGCTGGTCGTTTGCACAATTAGGTTGAGCTGGCTGGCCAAATTGGTTAACCAAAGTGGTGGCCTCCTGCAGCTCCTCCTGCTGCAGCAGCTCCTCGAGGCGCGTGCCCACAGCCTCGGCCCACGCGTAGAAGGCGCGCCCGGCCGAGCGGTACATGAGCGTGTTGTTGCGCGCCGTGCGCTGCATGGAGCTCGACTTGCGGTACTTGGAGCTTGAGCTGGTGGCCGAGGACTGTAGCAAGCCCGCATTGCTGCCCCTGTGGTGCAGCGCAGCGCCCTGATTCGCTGCGTGCTGGTGCGCACCAGACGAGGTGCACACACTTGACGCGCCGCCGCACACAGTCTGCGGCTGCTGCGCCTGCTGCTGCCAGCTCATGCGCATCCACCACGGCCACTGGCCCCTGTTGCACCTGTTGACAAAGTTGGCGCACTCCAGGAAGATGGCCGCCCTTATGCCCACCGGACTGCGCAGGTCCAGCAGGGCGGCGAGTAGCGCCGGATCGAGAAAGTCGCCCGGCAAACAGGACTCCATGAGGAAGGAGAAGTTGGCCATTCCCGAGTGGACGGCCTCGTAGATGAGCTGGTTCTGCTTGATCAGCTGCACGCTCAGGTGGGGGCCCACGCGCGCCGAGCAGGCCGCCCACTGCTGCTGCTGCTGCTGCTGCGGGCCGGCCACTGTCTGCCGGTTTGCCCCAAGCTGGGCCGCCGGCTCGGGGGCGCCGGACGCGCGTCTGGCCAGCTCGCGCGCCTCGCCGCCCGCCACCTTAGGGCCGGCCTCGAGCTGCTGCTCGGCGCTCCTCGCCGCGCCCGAAGACAGTCCCCCGGGAGAATCGCCTGCTAGAATAACCCCGCCGGAAGTGGCCTCCTCCGAGAAGAGTCGGGCCGCCGACTTGGGCCCAGCCGGCTGGCCCGGCGACTGCTGCTTGTCGCCCCCGAACACCTGCTCCAGCTTCTTCTTGGCCTTCGACAGCGAGAGGAGGCCCGAGGTGGCGGTGGGCGTGTCCTGCTTGGCCGACTCGAGCGAGAGCGGCGAGAGGGGCCGCAGTTGGGGGGCGGCGAGCGGGCCGCTGGCGGTGGGCGTGTGCTGCTGCTCGGCGGCGGCCGTGCTGAGCGGCGGGAGCGCGTGGGCGTGGCTCCTGTGCGAGCCCGCGCCGCTGCGGGCCTGCAGCTGTTGCGCGTGCGAATGTGAATGCGCGTGCGAATGTGGGCGCGCGTGCGACTGCGGGCCGGCCGCGCCCTCCGAGTCGGAGTGCGGGTTTTCGGGCGGCTGCAGGGCGGCGGCGCGCGCCTGCTGGCCGGAAAGGTCCGCCGACGAGGACTCGTCCTCGCTCTGGGCGGCGGCCAGTCTGCGGCTGGCGTGGCCGCCCTCGCCCGGCTGGCCCGCCGCACCTCCGCCCGGCTGAACTGCCGCCGCCGCCCCTCCACCGAGCTGGCCCGCAGCCACGCCCCCCAGCAGGCTCTCCTGGCGGCGCATCAGGCGGGTGCACTCGATCAGGGAGGACAGCACGATGGCCCGGAAGTTGCCCGGGTAGTGCTCGCGCACGAAACCGACGAGCCGCCGGATGTCGTAGTAGAGCAGGGCGTTCTCCTGGTGGCGGAAGTCGCGCGCCATGGCCGCCATGCGGCCCACCAGCCTCTGCAGCGAGCTCGCCAGGATCACGCTCTCCACGGGCTCGCTCGGCTTCCGGTCGGCCTGGCGCCAGCTTGAGGGGGCGGGGCGGCGCAGGCGCACTCGCCCCGCCTCCTGCTGGGCACCCCCCGAGACCACGTTCAGCGAGCAGGAGAGACTGGCGCCCTGTGGGGCCACCATGGGCGGGCTCGCGAACTGCACCGTGCCCGACGACTGGGACTGCTCGCGGGAGCCGCTCCTCGCCAGCCCGGAAGTGGCGCCCACCTGCTGCGGGGGCTGCGGGTTGCCAATCGCCGAGTGGCCCATCGCTGAGTGTCCCTCGTGGCCGGCGTGACTCTTGAGCTGGGCCAGGAAGTAGTCGGGCCTGCAGAAGCCGAGCGCCCCGTGAAGCAGCTCCACCACCTGTCTGAGTGGGCGCTCGTCGAAGGCATCTTGGATGTAGCGCACAAAGTTATCACAGTCGAACTGGCACAGGAAGTCGAGCGCCTCCCTGAGCTGTGCGCGCAGCAGCTTGCTGGTGGCGCAAAACTGGCTCAGCGCTGTCCCATTTGTGCCGCCCGTTGTTGCCGAGCTTGCGCTCGCCTGTTGGGCGCCACTTGCGCCCAGGTGGCTCGATCGAGCGCGCTGCTCGCCCACGAAGTGCTGGCCCACCGTCGACTCGGCGCCGCACTGGTTGGGGCAGCCCAGGTGGCTCTGGATGCGCAGCACCACGTCAATGAGGATCCTGTGAATGAGGCGCACCCGTTGGGCCGTGGCGCCCCTCTGGCTGGCCGCCCACTGCGCGTCACCCTCCCGCTCCTGGTCTGCGGCTGTTCCGGCAACTCTTCCAGCCGCCGAGCTGGCCAACAGGCTGCTGAGGTCGCGCTGCTGCTCGCTGGAGCGCCTCTGGGCCGCGTAACACTCGCTGAGCACACCCACCTTGATGAGTCTGAGCAGCAGGAAGAGGAGGCGCTCGCACACGCGCAACGAGCAGGCCCCCTCGCGCTGGCTCACCGAGTGCAACACCTTGAGCACCACCAAAGGGTCGATGCGGCCCTGCTCGTCAACGTAGTAGTTGGCCCCAAGCGAGTCGGCCTTGTCGGCGGGCTGCGAGCGCGCCGCCTCGAACCTGCCGAAGCGCATGCTCCGGGGCAGCGTCTGGCTGCGCGTCAGCCGCTCCAGATGGCGCAGCGAGCGCTCGTACAGCTCCTGCACCAGGTACTGTCTCTCCTGCTCCTGCTGCTGCTGCTGCTGCTGCTCGGCCGCACTTGGGCCCTCCCGCTCCAGCTGGCCCGCACTGTCCAGCTGGAAGTGGCCCGAAGTGCCGAGGTCGAAGTGGCCACCAGACTCCAGGCGCTCCTCTTGGGACGTCTGTCTCTGGTGGGCGCCCTTCCGCTTGGCGCCCGCACTTCCGGCCGGCTCCTTGGGGCCGGCGAGCGGCCAGCCGGTGGCCATGGCGGGCTGCGACTCGGCGGCCAGTCTCTGGTCGGCGCCCAGCTGCTCGCGCTGCACGGCCGCCAGCGCGCTCAGCTGGCCCGAGCTCAGCTCGTCGGCGCTGGAGGAGCGCCGGTGGCGCCGCAGGGGCGACCAGTGGCCAGCTGGGGCGCCCTCGTCCTGGGCGCCCGCCGCCTGCTGCTGCCCGTTGGCCTTCTTCACCCGCTTGGAGGTCTTCCTGATCTGGTTGGCCAGCGTCTGCATGCCCGACGAGAAGGAGAGGCGGCGCACCGGCGACTTGGGCTCGCCCCTCGTCGCCGCCTGCAGGCCCTCCTGCTCCTCCGAGGGCTCGGCCACGCGCAGGAAGGCGCCCCGCTCGCTTCCGGCGCCGCCACCGCTCGCCGGGCTCGCCTGGGGCTCGTCGGCCGAGGCGGAGGCGGAGCTCTCGTCGCGCGAGATCCTGATTTCGGCCACCAGCGCGCGCGCCGGCTTCTGCGTCTCGCCACTCGCCGACCCCAAGCTCTGGCCGCCCGCCGACCCTAAGCTGTGGCCCTCCAAAGGCCTCTCCTGCGCCCTCGAGCGCCGGAACTTCTCCCTCCTGAGCGCGAGGGAGCGCCGGAAGTCGGCCTGGGTGAGACAGTGGAGCGACTTGCTGCGCCTTCTGCGCCTCGCGAGCTCGCCGGCGAGCTCGCCCGGGCCGCCCACGCCCCCCGCAGACTTGGTGTAGAACTTCTCGTTGAACCGCTTGGCCAGATACTCGATGGCCCAGTGGACGCCGCTCTCCTGCCAGTCGGTGATGAAGAGGCAGCGCAACACCGACACGTCCAGGTAGGTGGCCTGCGCCAGACTGCTGCTGATGCGCTGCGCCTCCTCCAGGTGGGCGCTCAGCTGCGGCCTCGCCTCCTCACCCTCAGGCTGCCCAGCAGTTCCAGTCTCTCTGGGCTGACCGCCCACTTGGCCGCCACTTCCGCCTCCACTTCCGGCCTGGCCACTTGCCTGCGGCTGCGTCTGGCCGCCCAGGAACACGTCGCCGTAGTGGGAGGGCTCGGGGGCGATGGAGGAGCTGCGGCAGCGGTCGGCAAGACTGGGGAGCTCGCCAGTCGCCGCTCCCACTCTGTAGCCCGCGGCCAGACTGCAGGGCGAGCGCGCGGGAACGCTCGCCTGCGCCCTGGGGGCGCCCGCGAAGAAGACAGTCGTGGGGGCCGCCTGCGCTTGGCGGCCGCTAAGCTCGGGCACTGAGGGAGCTGCCGCCTCAAGCGGAAGGGGCGACGGCTGCTCAGTGGGAGGAGTGGCGCAGATTTGGGCCGTCAGACAGTGGATGGGCGGCATCAGGTGGTTGAAGAGCGGCTCCCAGAGGGCGGCCCCGATCTCCAGGCGCTGGTTAGAGCTTAGGAAGTCCGAGTGCTTCAAGCCGTCCATGATGGGCGCGAAGTAGTAGACGAACATCTGGATCGACGAGATGGGCAACAGGTACTGGTTGGCCATTGGGGCGGCTGGACTCTGGGGCGCCGGCGGCTCGCCCGCCGCGCCCTGAGGCTCGCCCACTGCTTGAACTGTTGCAGCCGCCGAGACTGCTTGAACTGTTGCCGCCACCGCCGAGACGGCTGAAACAGCCGGAAAGGGAGCTGGCGTGGCGCCAGTTCCGCCCGTGGGCGTGAGGGGCCGCGTGGGCGTGGAGGGGCCCATGGGGCTGACGCTGCTGCTGCTGCTCTGGAGGCCGCGCTGCTGGTTGGGGGCGGCGTTGGGGGTGCCGGCCAGCTGCAGTTGGCGCATGCTCGAGATGCTGGACACGCCCACTGGTTGCGCAATGGCCACTGCGGCCACAGCGGCCGCCGGAAGCGCCATCGACGACTGGCCGCCGGCGCAGCTGGACGCCGAGCCGACGCGGGCGCTCTGCTGCTCGCTGGCTGGTCTTCCGGAGCTTGGGTGGTCCCCTTTCTCCTGCTGCTGCTGCTGCTGCTCGCCAAGATTAGTGTGGCCCGCGGATTTGGAGAGCGAGGCGGCGGTGGCGGCCGCAATGGCCACACTGGTCACCTTGTTTTTGGCCTCGTTTTCGCTGTCCGCGCACTCCTCGAAGGCGTTCATCAGAATCCACTGCAGAGTGTACATCATCTTGGCCTCGTTGCCGCCCAGCCGGTTGAAGTTGTGGTCCTTGATGAGCTTGTTGTTCAGCAGCGAGGCGGTGCATTGCAACACGAAGGGGAAGCTCACCTTGATGAGCCGCCAACGGTCTATGGAGGAGATGGCGTCTGTCAAGCTGGGCGACTGGCCCCAAATGTTGTTGGTTATTATGATGCGCTCGAACAATTTGCAGGCGTCTCTCTGTTCAATTTGGGCCAAGTCTCTCGCTTTGCCCAAAAAGGGTCTCACAAATGGGCTCGTCTGGCGCCACAAAAAGGTCTGTATGGGCAGGGGAATGAAGTCGTCGTCGCGCTGGTGGTGATAACGGTGGTGTCCACTTGGATTGTTCACCTTTCGCTGCTGGTTCAGCTCCTCGTGAGCTCGTCGTCGTTTCGTCATCCTGAGGCTCTGCTTTTGCTAATAATAATAATAATAATAATAATAATAATAATAATAATATGTCTTGATATCTAATAAATACTAAATATCCAATGACAGCTTTAATTCAATGTTCAATATTTAAGGATGACAATAAGGATAACAACAACAAGGATTTAATCTATTGCACTTGAAAGTTGGAAGTTGGAAGTTGGAAGACAAAGTTCCTGTAATTCATTCGCTAGCCAACATCTGTCATCTCAGACAGTTGTTGGTGGTGGGCTTCTATATTCTAGTTGGCACAACAGTAGGTCCATCTGATGGGCTTTGAGAGTGTGATTAGAAGGCGGAAATGGCTGATTTCCAATGAGGAACATTAATGCTTGATGCTTGGCCCCAAATTTGGGCTGCGAGTAACTCTTGTTTGCATCAAGCAGATTGAGCGTATTAAGACGCTTTGTATAAGATTTCGTTAAATTTCTTAAAATTTTGTAAAATCTTGTTCAAAAGCTCGCTCAAAAACTTGGGCCCGGCCAACTGATCTGGATTTCTTTCTATCTAACTCTAAATCTTCCTTAGGTTCGAGCCATATTCCGTCCAATTTTCTATGGAGACTGGTGTGTTTATGAATATCGTGTTCAGTATATCGTATTGTAAATATTCACTCATGATAGTATCCAATGTGGCTGAAGGATTTTTTACTCCAATAATAATTCAGTCGAAATGGTGGCAAACACTGTTCTCGGGCCCATACGAGCGAGAGATATGGATTTTTTAATTACCGCTCTTGTTTCTCGAGTTCCTGCGGGCCCACACGCTCGGGCTCCTCCTTCATGGTTGGCCCCGATCTTGGAGCCCTAGGCTTTAATCAGTGTAACAGGAAGAGGAAACTGGCGGTCTAGCGCGTGTGCTTCGAGGAAAAGAAGCGCCCAATTGTGGCAAGACAACAAAGCGGATGGCGCGTGCACGAGCGAGCGAGAGAAAGCCTTTTGGGCGCCCCACTCAAGCTCGCAGTGGAGCCGCGCGGCCAGTTTGCGACGCCCCAAGAAGAGGCCCACACACTCTTAATGTCCCCCAGCTTGGGATTGGCTCTGGGGGCTTGTAGAGCCTAGCTTGGGAGCTGCTGACCCGCTGGACTCGAGTGGGCCAGCAGAAAGGCCTCGAGGCGCCAAATATTGCCCAAGATATCAGCGAGATATTGATCAAGTTAAAGGCACCAGAAAGAGTTGGTTATCTCGAGTTATGAGTTTGCCCTTTGCA
>Ga0268247_10000323_pt1 | contig 16741 bp, 21 predicted proteins | sample AgamicOrMae_FD_200245 | JGI IMG/M metagenome (GOLD analysis project Ga0268247, IMG submission 200245) | Agave microbial communities from Guanajuato, Mexico - Or.Ma.e (v2) (version 2) | ecosystem: Host-associated > Plants > Phyllosphere > Phylloplane/Leaf | place: Guanajuato, Mexico | collected...
TATCCCATTCGATATTACTTCTAACTTGCCCCTCACCTTAGGGGGTTCCTTCCTCTTCTCTCTTTTTCTCCCACTTCTCAATTCGGGGCCTCTCTCTCCCACTTGTTGATGAGGCGAAACTTGTTTGCCGCGAAAGTGATCAGCCAAGTTTAAAGTGATTCTTGTGCGTCAATTGTGACTCATTCAACAGGTGGTATGTCGTCTAGTAGGAAGCTAGTTGTCTCGAAGTTTGTGCTCCGGAGCTAAGCATGTCTCTGAGAGCGCGCGCATTTACAACTCGAGAAGTTTCTGAAAAATGCACCAACAGGCGGCTGCAGCAATCCTTAGGCTGCCTTTGTTTCTCGAGTGCATGTCTTATCAAGCTTGAGTGCTCGCCTATGCACAAGGTACGGACTAGATGAGCCAAATCGAGGCAACGGGCGAGCAAGACAGTGCCTCAAGAAGCTGGAAAGTGGTCGGCGAGTTTGGGACAGCCGATAAAAGACTTCTCTCATTGCTCAGGATGCTCCGCGCCAATAGCTTAGGTCTGTTGGGATGATCGAAATTAACTCAGTCTGAATGGAGTTGAATGAAGATTAGGCTGCTAAGGAACGAGAGGCAACCACTTGCAAGGGCTCGGCCATGGGAGCATGATGGCACTCAGAGGAGACAGTGTGCAGTGGAAGTGGTTCAGTTTTTGCACTCGCATCTTGGCGCCACACTGATTGGTTTGTTTGCAGATCTGCTCGAGCGGTTTTCTTCCTTTATTGTGCTTCCATGCAAAGTTGACATTAACTGGCACCTCTCGACTCTTTGGCGGTTCTCTTTGTCTCGGTGGAGCCAGTGTGGCGTGCAAACTGGCGCAACGAAGACCGCACCTTAGGGGCACCTTGTGAGCAGATAGCACGAGCTCTCGATTCCCCAGCTTAAAGGGGGCAAGGATTTTTCTAAGCTTGGCAGATTGTTCCTCCAAAGCTTGTTGTTGGCACCGACAACAAGCTGTGGAGGCCACCACTCAGTTCGCGGATGATTTTTTACTCGACTCGACGATCGAGCCAATCATCGAGCAGCGTCAAAAGTCATAGAGCGCGACCTCAAGCAGATGGCAGATTGGCAAAATGTGGTGAATTTTCCGCTGGTTTGGCGTCGGAAAGGCGGAAAAGCGAAAAGAAGCCAGCGGAAAGAAGCTAAACAAAGTGGGTGGCCGCTTTCGAAAGGCTAGACTAGACTAAGCAGCGAAAGGGGGCGCAAAATTGGGGTCAAATGAAGATCGAGTGCGCTCGCCAGTTCATTGGGGAGATTTGTTTGGCGAGATCGGGGGGCAAAAGTGGCACGAGCGCGGCTTAGTGGCGGCCAATGGTTAGCTTGAATGGGGGGCCACAGACAGTTGGCGGCGAGCTTGGGCTTTGTGCTTTACTCGTGTGAGCTGATTGAGTTTTGTTCTCCCTTTTCTCTGTTCTCTGTTCTCTGTTCTCTGTTCTCTGTTCTCTGTTCTCTGTTCTCTGCTCTTGTCTAGCGGCTGGCGTCTAGCTGGGAGCTAATCTCGCGCCAGCCAAACTGAGAACACGGACACCTGGCGGCGACAAATCGCTGGCTCTCATTAGTGGTGGCAGTCTTTCAGACTGTTTGTTGTCGGCCATTTGGCGTTTGGCGCTTGCCATTTGTTGTTGTGAGGACCAAAGCAGAGCGACTCTCTGGGACAGTGGCCGGAATGGAGCCAGAGATTAGCATTCGGACTCTGCTCGATTAATAGGCCACTCACTGGCCCAGGTGACCACTCAATTGGACCGGCATCAGTGTCATTCTACGGAATGGAAGGGGCCAAAAGTGGGGGCTGAGCCGCGGCAAGCTAGCTGGCTTATGGCGCTCGATGAATTGGGCTCAATGAGCCAAATTTGAGCCAAAAGGATGGCCAGTTTTGTGTATAAATAGGCGCCAAGTGAGCCAGGAGGCAAGCGAGTCAATTAGGTGCAAGTTGAAGAAAAGGGTTCGTGTTTCAATCGGAGCTAAGGAGCAAGTAGCAAACAATCAATTTCATTTCTCTCCCAGTCTCTGGCCAACGCAACACACAAAAGAGCAACCACCAGTTCGAAGTGTACGAAGTTGCGGCAAGCTTGCCACAAACAACAGACACTCTCTGCTGGCTAACGATTTCCAGAGCGACCAGAAGATACAAGGGCGCAATATTGTGTGGCTGCATTGGACTGCATTCGAACAGAGAGCAAGGCAATTGGATAAAGAAGTGCTCGAGAGAGAAGGGGAAAAAAAAGTTGTGCAGCTCGAGGAACAAGTTCAATAAGGATGGCCTTCTGTTCATTGTATTCGGTCAGCAAGACACCGGCGCTGCTCATTACGGCGCTGGCCTTCCTGCTGGCGCTCCAGTTAATTGCCTGCAATGGCGCCGAATTGGCCGCCAAAGGAGAGCCGAAGTTGGAGGCAGCAGCCAAGGAGAAGGCGGACGCAAACGGTTAGTATGAGCCAGCTGAGGGGCGCCTTCCGGCCGGCCGCGAGCTTCTGGCAAAGCTCCGACGAGCTTTTGGTTAGCTCTTGGCGGCCGCAGGATTGCAGCCAGTGGGCGAGAGTGGGTTAGGTTGGCGAGCCAGCAGAGAAAGAGAGCGAGAATTAGAGGCGAATATTGATAGCGCCTCGCTAATGGATACTAATGACGCTTTTTCCTCGCAGGCCCATTGTGCAGCTGGAGAGGCCCCAAAGAGTGGGGCTCCTTTATGGCCTTTATGGCGGCTGCGTGCGTCTGTGCGCGAGTGTCTGTGCGCGAGTGTCTACGCGCGAGTGTCTAGGCGCGAGTGTGTGCGCCAGTCTGGCGCCAGGGAGCGTCTGCGGCGCCGAGGCGACGAGAGGGCGCAGGAAGCTCGCCCGGCGAGCTTTCCGGGGCGGCCGAGCTTTCCGGAGCGGCCTCGCCGCACGGCCTCAGCGCCAGTCCTTAGGGCCGGCCGGGCGGGCACTTGGGGCGACCTGGCCGTGTTTGCATGGGCGGCTGCGCTCGCTCGGCCTCTGGATGGAGCAGAGAAGGGCAGAGCAAGTGGTTGGCGAGCGAGCGAGCTGTGTGTGTGTGTAAGTGAGTGTTTGTGTTAGTTGGGGCCTCTCTGGCAAGCTGGCCGAGAGTGGGCCGAGCAAACAGGGCCTGGAGGCGCCCGCAGACGAGCAGCGGCGGAGACTGAGTGCCGCTTTATTAGTGGGCCGGCCAAGTTGGTGGATGACACCAGCGAGATTGAGACTCCCGCAACTTGTCCCGAGGCCGCGCTTTCTCCTTGAGACTGGCAGTCATCCAGATCAATCCTGATGATAAATGTTGTCGCACGCCTCCAGTCTTGGCCAGCAGAGACTCGCCAAGACTGCAGCTCGCCTGGCCAGTGGAGTCTTGCCAAGACTGGAGCCCGCTTGGCCAAACGAGCAAAAGAGAAGAGAGGAAAACACACACGAAAGCGAGCCCAAAAGTAACCAAAAGCAACCCTCCCCACTCGCCTCAAACCTGGACCCTGAAACCAAACGAATCGGAACCCAACCCAACGCAACGGACCGCGACCACGCCGCTGGCCACGCCTCCTTCGTGTCTGTCTGTCTGTGTGTTTTGTGGAAAAACTCACCTGGAACCACCTGGGGCGCCCCTAAAACGCGCCACAACCCTTTGCACTGTGCTGCTTCCAACGCAATATTGCGCGCCTGCCAATATTGGACCACGCAACTGGGCGGCTCAACTGGGCGGCCCATGAACCACCTCTCCTTGTCTCTCTCTCTCTCTCTCTCTCGTTTGCGTCCTCACAACATTGCCACGCACAATGGAAATGGGCTCCAAATTGGAGGGCACACGGAAAACAAACGAACCACCAATGGAACGCGCCGGCTGGGATGATATAAGCAAACAGACGCCGCAGACAGCCGGCCGGCAAACTGGACTCCAAATTGGGCCACCCCGCTCCTGGTCATTAGACAAAGGGAGCCCTCCAGCGAGCTCGAGGCCCAAACGAAGCAGTCCTCCTCGTCCTCGTCCTCCTCGTCCTCGTCCTCCTCGTCTAGCCAGTCCAGCCAGTCTGCAAACCGTTCAAAGCCGGACTTTTTTCTCATCTGGCTGCAGCCCTACGAGCAACTAATTCCAAGCCAAATAATGGACATGATAGACCAAAACATTAGGCCCCAGACGGAGCAAATCTCGGGCCAGGTGATAGCCCAAGTGCCCGGAGCTGAACAGTTTTGGGCCCAGCTGAGCGGCTTCCAGAACACCCTGAGCAACATGGGCGGCCTGCAGTCAGTGTTAGGCGGGGCCATGGGCGGCTCGGAGGGCGGAAGCAACCCCCTTTCCGGGTTGGTGGAAAATTTGGGGCGTCGCCGTTGAGTGGCCATCGCTTGTTGTGGGCTAGTGGCCAGTGGCCAGTGGCTAGTGGCTAGTGGCTAGTGGCTGCTTAGGATGGCCGCTGCTTAGGATGGCCGCGCGCTGAGCGTGCCAGCAAATGGAGGCGGCGGTGCACGCGGACGCGCGCGTCACACTGAGCGGGCCCGCCGCAGCTTAGGGCGGCTCGATGCGGCGGTCGCCCTTGGCTGCTGGCAAGCGGCGGGCCACCTTTGACGCCGACTGTCTGGCGGCCAGTGGCCAGTGGCCAGTGGCCAGTGGCAGACGGCGGACGAGGGACAGCGGAGGGCCAGCCAGGGCCTTTTATTGGAATTTAACTTTACACGCAGGGCCCAGACGGACGGAGGGGCCACGGAGGGCAGTCCGCGGCCCGCATAGATATTCAAGCTGAACTGCGAGGCGCCCTCGGGGAGCCCTGAGGGTTGAGCCGGCGAGCTGGGCGAGCTGGGCGCGCGTGTTCGCGAATTAAAGAGGCAAAAGTATAAAAGATTGATTGATGGTTATCGGGTGATTACGAAATGTTATTGCGCTGTCTTCTGGGCCCGCGGCTGGGCTGCCGTTGTTGCTCGTGCGCGAGGCCAGCCAAGCGGCGAGCCAGTTTGCTAGTGAGCCTCTTTGCTGCTGAGCCCCTTTGCCATCGAGCCAGTTTGCTATTGAGCTAGTTTTCTAGTGAGCTAGTTTTCTAGAGAGCTAGTCGAAAGGCGAGCCAGTGGGCGCCCTCGACAGCGAGCTAGTGAGCGCCGCTCGCTCGCCCCCATTGGCCCACATTGGCGCCGTGGGGCGTGATTGGCCGATGGTGTGCTGGTGCGTGCGCGCGTGCCGCCGCACTGCAGTCGTCTGGCGGCTCTGCTCTGCCCGCAGCATTGGGCCCCCATGCGAGGCCGCACTGGCACTTGCACACTGCCAGACGACTGCAAATGCCCGTAGGTGCCGCAAAGGGCGCCCACTGCTGCAACCATGGCCACTTGGCCGCCGGAGTGTGAGCGCCGGCGCCCTCGAGACGCATGGGCAAACATTGATGCACACTCGGGGGCGTCTCTCGGGCGGACTCTGCCGCGCAAAGATATATATTTTTACTTTATTTATCGTCGATAATTGCCTCCGCCCGCAGAGGCCAAGTCTGCCTCCAAGTGGGGCCAGACTTTGCCGCCTTCTGCGAGCCACCCGAGCGGCCCTTGTCCACTTGGGCGCTCGAATGCCGCTCAAATGTTCGCCGGCGAGCTCGGCGTGATTGCTGTCAGATGTGGATATTGGAAACTGGAGCGCCGGCCTTGAGCCGAGCGCCCACTCGCTCGGCCCAATTGCAAATGGCAACGTCTCCAGTCTGGCAAGCGGAGGGGGCGCAATGGTGGCACTTGGTTTTGATTTGTTCACGCCTGCGCTTTGCTCTGGCACTCTTTCTCGCCTGCCCACAGCTTCACGCTTGCCAACACACTCGCGAGGCTTAGGCGCCCAAGAGTGTGGCCCGCAACTGGGCGCAACTGGGCCAATCTTGCACGCTCTTCAGGGGCGAAAGTTGACGCGCCCGCTCGAGTCTGTCTCGCCTCGCCAATGATAAACAACTTGGCCCACACGCCGACACTTTCCAGCACCCCATTGGTTCTCCTTCTAGCCTTCTTCTAGCCTCCTTCTAGCCTCCTTCTAGCCTTCCACTAGCCTTCCTCTAGCCCTCCTCTAGCCCTCCTCTCGCATCCACTTGGCGGCCCCAAATCCGAGATAGCAAATAAAAAGCCGCCAAGACGGCCGCTGGCTGGCCGGCGGCCAACAAACAAGTGTCATCCGGCCGATCTGGATGATTAATCTTCGCATTTTTGCCCCCCGACTTTGTTCTTTTGCGCCCAACTGTCTGCTAGCTATAAGTGTGAAAGTGTGTCTGTGTGTGTGTGTGCGGCTTGTTGGCGCTGGTTTATTGTAACCAAATAATATGGAAAATTCATCTCATGTAATGGAATTCGATGAGAGTCATGCATCATAATCAGGCAACACACGAGCACCGATCTTGGCGCCTGTCTGCTCCCTCTTTTCCTCCCTTTTCCCCCCTCTCTACTCCTCGCCCACTATCTCTGGCCCGGCAACTCTCTGTCGGCCGGTGCGAGTGCCCTTCACATGTCAATGGAAATGGCAATGGGAATGGAAATAGGAAGGCCACAAGAAGGCGAATGGGCGCCGCAATGGGACTTGGAATAAGAATGAGAAGCACAATGGGGGCAGCATTGGAGCCAATGGGAAAATGTAAATGCAAGCAGTGCGAGCGCGCCCCCATGCAAAGGTTGACCCGCGCGGCGAGGGCGTGGCCGCGACGGCTCTGCTCTGGCGCGTCGGGCTGTGCGACAGATTCGCCTCGGGCTGGCCGCGCCCCCTCGTTGCGCAGTGGGCGCGACCGTCCGATTCGGGCCGCACGCTCCGGGCTGGCCCGCGCGCACTGGCGGGCTTGGATCTACTAAAGAAAGAGGCAAAGAGAGCGATGGTTGGCTTGTGTTCCCAATTGAACAACTGGCTGCCGTCTGGCAACTGGAAACTGGGCCCAGCTTGGAAAGTAAACAATGCGCCCCCCGGCTCGACGGAGCGCAAAATCTGGCCGTCAAATTGGCGCCGGCCGATGGGCCAAATTGAGCCCCAGGGCGGCGGCCAAGCCAGTTTGTTGTGCCTCGCAGTGGCATAGACTGCAAGGGACCCTTGGCCAGCCGATCGTCTGGCCGGAATCGTTTGCGACCAAACGTCGGCCAGAGTCGAGCTGGCGGCGGGGCCTCAAAGAGAGAGACTACTACTAGCAACTGGGGAGGGCGCCAGACACAGCGGGCTAAGTGGGCGCAATTGCTGCTAAAACAAGCGTCCAGCCTCGGACGGCTGAGTGATTGGGCGTCACGAGCTGCTAAAACAATGATGATCGAGCTTCTCTACACGAGAGGGTGTTTGCGTTGACTGGGAGCCGCTGGTCAGCCTCCCGGCGTGCTGCACGAGTGGCCCTAATGAACCGAGCCAGCAGAGGCCCAAGACGCGGGCCCAGACCAGGCGGTGCGCCTTACGAGTGGGCGTGTCTCCCGCTCGTGCGCTGTTCGAAGGCACGGCTGCGGCGCGAACCGCGCGCGAGCGGCGGGTCCCGCGCGGACACCCCCGCGAAGGCTGCACGTGCGGGCGCCCCCACACGGCGGCTGTCTGGCCGCGCTGGTCGGCCTGGTGTCTATAATATTTCGAGCCTCGCTGGCCAGAGAGTGGGTCTGGCTCCCGGCCAGCGCGCGGTGGCCAAAATTGGCACTAAGCCGGTCCTAATGCGGCCGAAATTGGGCCGGTTGTTGTGGGGCGAAACGGCGAGCAGGAGCGAGCATGACGACACTTGGCGGCCGCGCTGGAGAAGTGGCCGAAGTTTGGCGCCTTTTCGGCGCCACTGGAGCCCACTGGAACGTGCCTCGAGTAGACCAGAGCTTGAGCGGCGCCCAAATGTGGCGGCCCCACTGGGCTAGAGTCTGGGCCTGGGTTTGAGTCTGGGTCTGGGTTGTCTGGTTGGCCGGCGGACAAACACTGGCCCGAGCGGGCGCGCCAGGAAGAGGAAGAGGAAAAGCGAGTGCAGCTGGAGGAGAGAGAAAGTGCAAGTGCCAGCACAAGTGCAAGACCAGTGCCAGCTCGGCGGCCAAAGAGAGTTGTTAGTGTGCTCGAGTGGGCGGCTCTCCAGTGGGCGAGTTCCGTTTCACTCAGTCTGTCTGTTTCTCTGGCCGCAACTTAATGATCGGCGAGCTGGCGCGGGCCCCCAAGTGTTTCCGCTTTATTAATTTAAATCACGCGCTCGCCAACCATTTGGCCTTGCCGTTGGCGCCACTTGGCGGTGGGCCAGCGCCACTGGCAGAGAGAGTGGGCCGCTTGTTTGGCTCGTTTGTTATTGTGTTGTTTTTATTGCTCTAAAAACTGCAAACTCCAAACTGGCAGCGAGCGAGCCGCGCAGCATTGGACTTGGCTGGGCTGCAAAAGTGAGGCAATGCACTCCACTTCACTAAGCTAAAGCTAAACCCAAGCCCAAGCCCAAGCCCAAGCCCATGAGATGGGAACACGCAAGTCTCCATTGGGCACGCTAGGGGCCACCCACAAACACCACCCTCTCAGGCCGAAAATCTCTGACTTCCAGCCGCCAAGCGCCAAGCCCGGCCCACTGCGCCCTCATTGCCCCTCAAAACGCTCATATCCCTGTCTGGCTCGGCTCTGGGCACTCCCGGCGGGCCCACCAGCGCCCCAGAGGCGCCGAATGGGGCCGAATGGGGCCGAGCAAACGTTATCTGGACCCAATCAAGCGCGGTGCCTTGTTGGCGGCCGCCCGCCGCTGGCCGCCTCCTGCCCGCCGGCCCTGCGGGCCACAAAGAGCCCTGTTGGGGTCGTAATTTTTCTCTCATTAAATTGTTTTTCCTTCCTATTCGCCTCCTCCTCCTTTTCTCCAGCTCCCCCCTAGCTCACTAGTCCCCTTTGAAGCCACCAGCAGCGGCCCGGCAACCCGGTGGATGGGAATCAATTGCTCGCCGCCCGACGGGCGTGGAGTGCGCCTCTGGTGGGCGGGCCGCCCATTGTTCGCGCCGCTGGGGCGTGCGCAATGGAAAAGTCAGCGGCCGCCGAAGGTCGAGAGTGCGCCCGCCGCTCGCACGCAGTCGCGGCCCGCAGCGGCGCTATCTTGGGCCCGATCGGGCGGAGCGCGCGCGGCCCGCAAGTGCAATCTCTGATGAGCGCGCGCCAGCCGTGCCCGAAGGCAGCACACGCGCGCCCACAGCAAAGCACAGGCGCCCCACTCACTCTCAGCCTGCCGCCAGCTGCCCAGCTAGCTAGCCACCCAGCCCCTAGGTAGCTTATCGGAAGCGGCTCTCAATGTAGCCTTTTTTGCCACCGAGGCCAAACTCATTTGGGCCCTGGCACACGCGCGCGCATAAACCTACAAAGAGCCGGCCCGCGAGCCGGCGGGAATAATAATCATTATAATTATCTTGCCTGTCGGCGCGCCAACTGGGCCGCGAGGCCAACTGGTGCCCACCGGAGCCCAAGCTCAAGCTAAAGCTCGAGCTGAAGCTCAAGTGCTCGAGAGCTGCCCGAGTGCTTGAGCGCCGCTTTGTGTCGGCGGCACAAAGGCGGCCACTGGGCCACACTCGAGCGGCCAAGGTGGCGCGTGGGCTCAATTTTGGGCTCCCACTCGACTTCATTAGGCGCAAACGTGCGGCCGGCCGCCTCAAGGAGTCTCAAGCGCCACGAGCTGGGGCCCAAGCCAGAGGCAACCACCGGCCCCCAAGAGGTGCTCGAGGGGCGCCGCTCGCTTGGTCCGGCGGGCGCGACACAACCGGCTCGCGTCGGAATGGAATTCGGCCCGCCAAGCTCGCCAAGCATCCCTCCGATTCATCAGCTTGGCTCGCGGGCGCTAAATAGAATTGCAAAGCGAGCACAATTGATTGGCTTTGTCGGGCGCAGCGAAATGGGCCCCACTCGAGCGAGGCGGCGGCGGCCCAACTTGGGGATTGCCACTTTCATTCTCGCTGCTCGGCTGGCTAGCTGGCAAGCTAGCTGGCTGGCTGGCCCTCCGAACTGGTCTTCCTCTTTCGCTCTGCGAACTTCTAGGAATTCGCTCGGCCCATTTCGCCGCGCAAAGAGCAGCCGGGCGAGCTGAGGGCCACCAAAGAGGCCAGCCGTCGGGTGCACGGGGGAAAGAAGCGAGAAGGCGAGCGATTGCAGCCCAGAGGGCGAGACGAATCGCCCTCGGCTCTCGGGCGGGCATTAAAAAATCCAATTGGGTCTCCGAGCGGCGGAGGAGCCAGAGGAGAGGGTGCCAGGGCGGCAGCTGTGGCGGCGGCCGCGAGATAAGTGAGGCCCGGCGCCAAGAGTGAGCAATAATATTTTCCCCCGCTTCGGGCGGCGGGCTCGCAGAGTGCGCTGGCCCACCGAACGGTCGGCCCGAACGCGCGCGGAGGCAGTGCGGCCCGCAGACACGCCCACTCGCGTCTGCGGGCGCGCACCGACGCGCGGGGGGCGCACGGCCAACACAAACACAAACATTGGGGCCGGCGCGCGCGATCGCCAACACAAACACAACCGGCCCAGAAGAGCGCCCCTCACGCTCGCCCAAAAGGGGCAATTATTGGCCGGGCAATGCTTGGCAAAGGCCGAGCCTTGTGGCTGCACAAAGGGCCTGTCCATTGCTGCTGGGGCTCCTTATCCTTATCGAGCGCGACGATTCAATCGGGCCCCAAGCGGAAGGTGGCCGATTTGTTGATGTTGGAGCGAGCCGATTGGCCCAAATGGGGGCGGCGAGGATCTCTGGGGCGCCCCTTGCGGCTCCTCGGCCGTCTGGTTGCGGCCACAAGCCACGAGCCACAAGCCGCGAGCCGCCAGTTGGGAGCTGCGAGCTGGAGCCGCTCGAGCATGATGGCGGCGGCTGCAATAATAATAATAACGATGATGATAATAATAATAATAACACTAACACGGAGCGTAATAGTGATGGTAATAAGATTGTGAATCGGAGGCTCGCTCGTCGCGGCTGCTCTCTGGCGCTGGTCTTTGGACTCTGCAGACTCTTGTGGGCCGCCAAGCAGACAGCCAAGCAGGCCCAATGCTCGAGGCTGCAGCGCTCGAGGCAGCAAGGCTGGAGCTCCGTTTCTGCCTCGAAGTGGGCCACTTTTTCATGAATAAAAAGGCCACCAAAACTCCGAGTCCAAGTCGCAGGTCCCAAGCTCAATCTGAGCCCCAAAGGCGAGCTCAATCTCGCCGGCCCAAGTCATCTCGCGGCCGCTCAGCCGGACCAAGCAGGCGCCGCTTCAATTGGGCCCTTTGGGCGCAGGCTCCACTCGGCTGCCTGACGGGCGGCCAACTGTTGGCGGCCGCCCATTTGGCCCTCAATCCAATCGACTTGAGTGGGTTAACTCGGATCTCTGGGCGCCAGCCGGAAGCGCGAGGGGCCGCCTGGCGCGCGGAACCTGGCCGTGCGCGCTGGCATGTGGCGCCCAGTCGGCGCCGAAGTGGAGGCGGCCAAGGCGGCCAGGGCGACTGAGGCGGCTGAGGCGGCGGAAGCGCGAGCCAAAGTGCATGCGGGCGGCGTCTGTCTCCGGCGAGCATGGAGGCAGCCAGGCAGGCAGCCAGGCAGGCAGCCAGCAAGCCAGCCGGCCAGCCCGCAAGCAGACCGTGCACAGACGGTCGCCGGCGAGACAATTTGCGCGCCCCAGCTGCTGGCGCGGCCGCCCTTGCCCGGCGCCAGCAGTGCGCTCAAAATCGAAACAGCACCTATAAGGCGGCCGCGCTTAGCCAGATTTGCATGCGGCCGGCCAGGCAGGCAGGGCCGCCACTCGGCCAGCATCGGGCCACTGACGAAGTGCGGCCAAGCTGCGGCGGCCGGCCAGCGAGGCGCCTCGAAGGCGCCCCTCGACGGAGCGCCGCCCTCCGAGCACGCAGGCGCATCTTAATATCGGTAATCGATCCGTCGTGGCTGGATGGCCCTTTTTGTACTTGCTTTTCCCTCCTTCTTCTTGCTGCTCTTGTCTCGCCGGCGGAACTGGAGAGGCGCCCTAAGGGTTGCCCTGAGGAGGCGCGAGCTGGGCCAGTTTGCGCGCACGGCCGCCAGGTGGCGCTGCGGCGCGCGCCCCTCTGCACTGCAGGCGAGCGGCGGACAGTCGTCGGAGACTGTGTGTGAGTGTCTCCAGGCCGCTCGAGGAGGTGGGCCCGAGAAGTGGCCAGCTCCTAATTAATTGTTGACCGTGAGCGCCGGGAGGGCGCCCACCACTAGCTGGCCGCCCGCTCGGGCCGATTATTGATTGGCCGGCGGGGGGCGGGACGGGCGATGAGGAATTAGGTGTCCAGTGGGGCGCGTGGAGGCGGGGCGGAAGCGGAGGGGCCCCGGGCGACCTGGAGCGCCGCGTCTCGAGCGGCCGCCGAGGATTGGGGCCAGCTCGGAGGGGCAGCAGTTGTGCCGAGGGGCGACATTTGGCCGGGCGGCCGGCGCGCGCTCCAGGCTTGTTGCAGGAAGGGGGCGGGGCTTTGTTTTCGTTGCTGTTTTCTTTGCTGTTTTGGTTGCTCTTTTCTTTGCTGTTTTCCCAGGCCAGTTTGTCTTTAAGTTAGCTTAGCTGCCTGGCCGCTTGGGGCCCGCTGGCTGAGCGCAGACTGGCTGGAGAGACATGGAGCTTGCTGGCAAAGAGCCAGTTGGAGGAAAAGGCCAGCCTGGTGGGTGGCGAGCAAAGGAGCCCCTGGGCCTCTGGCGCGGGTTTACCTCGCGGAGCTCGCACAAGAACAATGGCCCAGAGCTATTTTGTTTGGCCGCTTTGGTTGGGGAAAATGGAGCATTGCGCCGAGGGAGGCCAATAAAAAGTGGCCCCCAGCTCGGCCGCTTGCCATTCACTGGTCGCCCCTCGCCGCTCGCCGCTCGCTCCTCGGCGCCCAAGTGCTGCGGGGTGCCAGGACAACGGGGCGATAAAAGTGGCAGAAACACGGGCCCAAATGGGCGCCCAGCCAGCGGGGAGTGTCTGCGGCCGGCGGCGCGACAAGGGCGCTCTGTGGGCGCTCACCTGGCGCAGGCTGGCCGTCTTGGCAAGGCCCAAGACGGCCAGCTGGCTGCCAGCCGCAGCGGGGCCCTTTCCTGGACCATTGTTCTTGCAGCTCGTCGGGCCAGGGCCTCTTGTTGGGGCGCCGACGTCCGGCGGGCACCTAGTCCGTCCGGTTCGCTGGCACTGCGCCACTTCCGGCCTCGGGGCGACGAGCTGGTGGCGCGCTGGGGGCCGGCTGGTTGGCGCTGGGGAGCCACCGCATCCGGCCGGCTGGTGTGCGGGCGAGCCAGGGGGCCCGCAGGAGTTTTATGGCTCTGCGGGCGCGCGCGAGAAGGAGGCGCTGGGGCGCCGTGCTGCGCGCGCGCCTCTCCAGATTGGCCTGCACCTTGGCCAGGCCGTGGCGGCGCGCACGCAACTCCGCCCAGAAGCGCGCCGAACGAGGAACGCCGACCGGGCAACGAGGAACAACGAGGAACAACGAGGAACGCAGAACACATAACAGAGAGCAGAGAACGCAACTGCCGAGTGAAGCCTCGTCGTCCTAGCGGCTGGCTCTGCGCGCTGCACTCACACAACTCACACAACTCACACACTGAACACTGAACACTGAACAGTCGGCATCAGAAAGGCGCCGACGTCGCTTTGCTTCGCCCAATGCACAGAATTTCTCTCTCTCTCTCTCTCATGTAAGTCTGAAGCCGCCGCCGCCGCTAGCCAGCCTGTGTTCCATGTCTGCCAGTCTGTCTGTGTGTTCGTTTCAGCAAATGTCTATCTCAGTCTATGTGTGTAAGTGGGTGCGTGCTCCTTGCCTCACTGTATAAAGCTTGGGGTTATGTTATATAAATATTATCATTATTATTCTTCTCACTACCATCATCATCATTATCACTATTATCAACATTATTAGCAAACCCCCTCTATATATATATATATATTCTCATCATCTAGTATTCATCAGTTAATCAATTTAAATACATCATGGCTGACCAATTGACAGAAGAGCAAATTGCCGAATTCAAAGAGGCCTTCTCCTTGTTCGACAAGGATGGAGATGGAACTATCACAACTAAAGAGTTGGGTACCGTTATGCGATCCCTAGGCCAGAATCCAACCGAGGCCGAATTGCAGGATATGATAAATGAAGTTGATGCAGATGGTAATGGTACGATTGATTTTCCAGAATTTCTCACCATGATGGCTAGAAAAATGAAAGACACCGACTCGGAGGAGGAGATTCGCGAAGCGTTCCGTGTTTTTGACAAGGATGGAAACGGGTTCATAAGTGCGGCAGAGCTAAGACACGTGATGACCAATTTAGGTGAGAAGCTCACAGATGAGGAGGTGGATGAGATGATCAGAGAGGCCGACATTGATGGAGATGGCCAGGTTAATTATGAAGAGTTCGTCACAATGATGACGTCTAAGTGAAAAGAAGAAGAAGAAGAAAAAAAAGAAAAAGAGGAGGAAGAAGAAGAGGAAGAGGAAGAAGAAGAAGTAAAAGAACAATCGAAACAAAGCAAGAAATACACCAAACAAGAAAACTTAATTTTCTTTTGAAAATAAAATCAAGTTTCAAGATCTACGGATCCCTAAACAAAATGCCCAATCGCGTTTTATTTTACTACATAACTTAATCGCTTCGATCATATCAAATGGGTTTTGGTGGTTGCTCTCTTATTGTTGGCTCTATCGTTGTGCCTCTCTTGATCTGACCCCATCCGATGAGACGCCAGTGCCTATCTACTCGTCTACTCAATGCAATCTTTTCATTGATCTCCACACAAACAGGCGTCGCCAATGAAACCTTGGCCAAATCGGCCTTGACAGCTGTAACTTTAGCTCCAGTGGACAAGGAGCCGATGTTCAACATTAGCATTTCGCCCTTAGATAAACGCTGAACCTTAGCCCCACGCCGGTCACCTTCTGTTCTTACTCCCAAAAGTCTTCTCAAAAGATAATATGTAATCTCTATCTCAGTATAAATATCCGGTAATGAGCCAACTGTGCCTAGAACTTGTCCCACCATGCGGTCGGCCCTTGTCCACATCGGGTCAATTTTTGTACCAACACCGATTAGACCGCCGGGCACCGCGAAATCTAACTGATTCTGGTCTGCGTTCAGGGACACAATCTTGGAGTATATGGGGCAACAAATCACTTTTCCGTTTTCATCCTTTTCTATCAAACCGGGCCTCACTTCTATCTCCATACCAACTTTCAGAGTGCCCGTAGATATTGATCCTCCTACAACACCTCCTTTGATATCCTCGACCTCACAACCTGGTTTGTTTACGTCGAATGATCTGATAATGATCAATCTCGGCTTGGCTGAAAAGTCTCTTACTGGAACAGGGATCTTCTTACATATATATTCACAAATAACATCAATGTTATATTTAAGTTGTGCAGATATTGGAATAACAGGACTTTTGTCAGCCACGGTTCCGTGAATGAACTTTTGAATCTCTGCATGCTGATTTTTTGCGGAAGCCTCGTTCACTAAGTCTATCTTATTCTGTAGAATCAATATATTCTTTAGTTGCATGATTTCTACTGCTGCCAAGTGCTCTGAGGTCTGAGGTTGGGGGCAAGACTCGTTTGAAGCAATCAGTAACATTGCTGCATCCATGACGGCCGCACCGTTTAACATAGTTGCCATGAGAATGTCGTGACCGGGGCAGTCGACAAAAGATACATGCCTCTCGAGTTTGAAGCGACCTCCGCAACCGGGTCGCTCACATGGGAACTCATCCTCCTTATTACTACCGGCCGGTTTATAACATCCGGGCCTAGGACAGGCCTCGTTGTCACATTTGAATATTTTGGCATTAGCATAACCTAATTTGATGGTAATATTACGCTCTAACTCATTCTTGAAACGGACAGTCTGCACGCCACTGATAGCCTTAACGACGGTTGATTTTCCGTGGGCCACATGACCGATGGTACCAATATTGATGGTAGCTTGTTTGCTGATAACCTCTCTTGAGAGCGGCGTCAACTTTTCCTGCCGAATGTAATTGAATATAATGATCGTATCGAATGGAATGGTTAGCAGGCTTGTAGATCGTGTGTGGCTATGAGGTATATTGTCTATCATTACTCACCGGTTGAACTGTCATACTAGCACTACATGCAGCTTCTAACGGGACCTAAACAGGAACAGGTGTAGTCGGATTAAAATGTTATGAGATGCTGTCAGATGGTTACATCAATCTAATGATGAAACATGCTGCTTTCCGGCAACATGTGCGCTGTATGTAAGAATTAGTACGAATCCGCGCGAATATCCGAATGACCTGCTCTCTCGACGCATCAACTCGCGCAAACACGTGATGTTCTCATTTTGTTGAGGAGTCGGCCAATCCAATTGATTGGATTTTTATACGCTTCTCGTCATCACTTTTACTGCTTGAATGTCATGTAATTAGTCTCTGGAACCCAAATTACTTGCAAGATGAATTCCAAAAAAGCAGTCAAGTCAGAATGGATCGATACAGTCCTACGGCGTGGAACCATTGCCGATCGGATAGCCGCCCACACTTTGTTGATCCAAGAAAATGGCGATTGGAAGAGTCTGGAGGCGCTTCTGGCCATGGTGGATCCCAGGAAGTGTCGCCGCCAGTGTATCATGGCAATGACGACACTGAAAGAGTTGTTCTCAGAAAAGAAGTACTTCGGAGACAAGAAAGAAAGGAAAGAAATTCGTAGACCGCCTCAGTCATGTGGCATTTGACCACCTAACACATGATGAGGAACATTGTCTCAAAGCAGGTTTGATTGTTGAAGTGTCCAGTAGAGGATCAATTCTTTAATTTACTGCTTGGTCGGCTCATCGAGCCGGATCTCCAGATCTATTCTAGCCCGGAGGTTCAGAGGCCATTGAATTTTCGTCGCATTCACC
>Ga0268247_10000324_pt1 | contig 16621 bp, 19 predicted proteins | sample AgamicOrMae_FD_200245 | JGI IMG/M metagenome (GOLD analysis project Ga0268247, IMG submission 200245) | Agave microbial communities from Guanajuato, Mexico - Or.Ma.e (v2) (version 2) | ecosystem: Host-associated > Plants > Phyllosphere > Phylloplane/Leaf | place: Guanajuato, Mexico | collected...
AGGTTCATCTCGATCATCAAGTGATTTAGTTTACCCACAATCAAGTGTGTGAACTTGGTCAGCACAGTTCCATCATCACTGGTTGAGTTGTTTCGATCTTTGAAACTCAAATACGGCAACGACTCGCCGGAACTTTCCCTCTTCACTTGGTTTAGGTTCAGATTGGTCATTGCATCATTCAGCTGGTATGATTTGGCATTCTCACTCATCATATCGCTATCAAAATCGTCCGTGTAAAAGTCAATTGGGATGGGCACATATCCTGTGGGGTCGAGAAAATTCTGGGCCTGTAAACCGACAATGGTCCCGCTTGTGGATCCAGTGCTATCGCTTTGGGGGGCTATATATTGACTGGTATAATCACAGCGCATCATATCGTGAAATATTGGCAACAGTATTGAGCGTTGTCTGGAGTCCAAAATCATACAACTATGCAACAATGGTTCCATTATATCTTCCAAAATCTTATGCCGTTGATCATAATTCAGAGTTCCCCAAACAATCCAAACATACTCGGCCGTTGTTTTGCGTAGCTCTTCGGCAAGGAACACTTGTCTCTCCTTGAACATTGCTCGGCCCGGTTTCAGTGAATCAAATAACAAAAAGCTGACTAGACAATCTAAGTAACTGCTCCACATCTGCACGTTTGATCCAAAACAGTGTCGTAAAGTTTGAAATAGCTGGACCATTGATTTGAGAAATGTTGAACAGACTAGAAGGGACATCTCAATCCAACAGTCTGGATATATTGGTTCGTGAGCTTCGAGGTTTGTGTCGCCTGCCGTGGCTATGAATCTCTTGATTATAAATAGATAATCTTTTAGGAATGCACTTAGATCGGGCAGGGTTGGAAAACTGCGTAAATATGAATTGAAATCAGTTGAAGTTAGTAGTCTGGTTAAGCTGAGCAAGTAGGTGGTCCAATGAGAATGCTGAAATTCAATACAATTATCACGATCATCAACGTAAACCTTTCGAACTAGCGGCTTGAGAAGGCTGTCTGCAATCATGAATACTTCATCTTTTCGAGATTCAATCGGTAACTTTTCAACCACATTCAGGAGGGAGTTCATTAATTCGAAACAAAGGGTCAATCTTTCCGGCTGGTTATTGGTCACTGATTGCACTAGGTTGTCCAATTTTGACAATATTCCGGGCAGCACCGATAAGCGCATACTGCCACTTTTTGCAGTCGCAAATCCATCACATCTAATTGTTGCAATCATGTGTTTCAATTCTAGGTGACTGTTACTGAGATCATTATCCGATGATGCTCGGGATAGATTTGATTGAAGGCTGATACTATCATTGGGCTTGAGGTCCATATAGCCTGGAACTAAAAGCGAATTCATTGATACATGGGAGGGTGTGGTCCTGCCATTTAGGCTATCATGACCGGGAGTTGAGGTTATTGCTTGGGTGGAGTTATTGATGGAAAAAGTAGATCCTGCTGATAGTCTGTAGGATCTCTCAGATGATGGTGACGGAAGGTTAGAATGTGAAATATGTTGGGGAACTTGGAGGTGAGAAAATGTGAGACTGTTAGATAAATTTGCTGTGGTGTCTCCATAATCACTTGAAAAACGTTTCAATGTTTCCTTTCTAAAATAATTCAATAAAAGTTTGTCTCTCAATTTTTGTGCCCTTATGTGAGCCTGATATAATTCAATTGTTGTTGCCTGGGATGGATCTAACTCACGCGACATATCATCCTGATAATGGCGTATTATCAAATCCAAGTCTAATATTGCATTCCCATAATCAATGAGACGAGCAACAGCTTGGGCGATGGCGTAAAGTCTTTCGTTAGATAAAACCGACTCACTTAGGATGATTTGTTCCTCATAATGGATCAAAGTTTCCATTGAGTCATAGATAACGATGAACTCTTCACCATCGTTCAGGTATGTCTTCTTCCATGGTTCGAACCAATTCTTGAATGCATTGTTTATGGCAGTCACAATATTGCTTTCAGTATTAGACAGAGGCCTCGGTGAACATCGTCGTCTGGAAGCCGGAGATTTTGGTATTCCTTGTGAATTCGTGAATTCCAGATTTGTTTCCATCATTTTCTATTAATTATTAACCTTATTTTGGGACACCGATCTTGGTACTACCATTGCCGCTATATTATTGCTATCAGTTGAAGGTGGAATGTTTCGGTCGAAACTTGTTGAAGTCATAACTTAGTCCCTTGAAGATGCATTAGTTTCACCCAAATATGATGAATGATCAATCAGGAAGAACTAATTGCTTGACAAGAATGCGATTAGGTGCCCAGATTAGGTAAAGAGTAAAAACAGATGCTGAATAGTGTATAAGTAAAACATTATAAGTTTTGATTATAATTGATGATTGGTGCCTTAAGGTTGCGAATAGGATATGAAGATGGAACAACAAGATTGTGTATGTAAATGAATTGTTTATTTTGATCCTGCTCACAGCAAGCTCGTTGCAACCCTTCGCCTGTTGAAGCGTATGGAATGCTGAAACACGAGCCGTTCTGCGTGATTAAGCCTCGGGAATGCGCATTTCTTCATGCACGATGTTTGATGCCTAATATTTGCATGATGAGCTCCATGGCTGGAAGGTTTGAAGATGATTGTGGAGTGATTTCTCCGTCTCTTAGAGTCTCTATAAACTCTTATGCGAGGCGATAAGTTGGAGCTCGCCAGTGATAAGCTGAATCAATCAGAGACAATCTGGGTGGGCTCCCTACGAGATGAGTAGCGAGTTGGAGTCGCAAAATTTCTTGTCCACGGGCCAACTTCGGAGAGGTACTTCATTTACCAGCTCTTAGTGGGTACCAGTAGTGCTGAAATAGATGGATCTCCTGGTGAAAGTTTATCCCAGCCAATTCTCGGCAGGAATACTGTCTGGAAAAGCGATAACTTCAGCCGCTGGACCCAATTCATGATGTGGTGAGAGCTAATAAATCCAAAGATTTGAAGAGTAGTAGGTGACCTTTGGAGGTCTCTTTCTGTTGGTTTTGTGAGGAAATCTCACTCTCATGGGTGAGAATTTTTTGAGCCGCTTCGAGACTTGAAGCTTCTAATCCAACTCACATGAGCGGATTTTTTCTTCGTTTCAGCGAAATTGCTTGCATTTGAGCAATCTGAGAATCGTCAGAGGCAAAATTCACCCATGACAATAGAGCTGCATGTCTGCGAGTGAATAAAGGCAATAAAATGGTTGAATATATCCAGATAATTTGGACTTGAAAGGGTGAGAAAAAGCATCGTAAAGTGACAAGTATCTGAGCAGCACGATCAACAGGTGAGCGAAAGGGAGAGAATTGAGGGAAAGATTGGAGAAAAGAGAGATTGGAGAGAAAGGCTGATGAGAGTCTGAGAGAAACAGAGGATGGGAAACAGAGAAGATCATTTATGATCTGAATTTTCGTGGCGATTTGCAAAAATCTAAACTGCAGAAACGTAAACAATCTGCGATGATTTAGAAGACTTATAAAAGACTGGTAAAAGACTAGACTCGCAATGAGATTCAGACTGAGATTTATCGCATGAATTATGCATAAATTATTGGCATTATCACATTTTATTTCGTCGCTTGGTCTCTTGGAGTCCAATTGACTTAGGGAATAGAGTTTGAGTTTGAAGACCACTTGGTTGTTTGGGGGCCTGCGAATGGTCTTGCGAGTGGCGAGCAAGAGTTGCCGGCCGGCTTGTGTGTGTCTTTGGGAGAGTTGTGTGAGTATCACAATGGTTCAGTGCTGGTCAATTTGGATTGGTCATTTGGAGGGCGGCCATTCTCAAGCTGAGCTGTTCTTAATTGGGCCTTATATATTCTTATAGGGCCCAATTAGTCCCAATTAGTCCCACGCTTAGTCTCAGTCTCAGGAGATTCGTGAGTATCAGCATGGTCTAGTAGATGGTCTGATAGATGGGACTGTTGGTGCTTGCGTCAGTGGTGGACGAGTGTGAATGGTGGCTGCCATTGGGGGCCATTCCAGCGGCAAGACGGGCGGCCAGTGTGGCGCCCAGATTGGTGCCACTGCTTCCGCTCGAGAGGGGCATGTAGGCGGCAGTTCCGTCGAGCGAGTATCCCATGGGCTCGTTGGCTGCGCTCGAGTTGGTTCCATTTGAGGACCAGATGAGGCGCGTGGTCTGACTGCTGTTGTTGTTGTTGGAAATGTGGTAGATCTGTTGGCCCAAGTTGAGGGGCGGCGGCGGCAAGGGAGGCAGTTGCTGGAGGGGCGAGGTGAGGCCCGAGGAGTGTTGCTGGCACTGGTAGCCCGTGCCCAGCAGGTCGGCGGTGGCCGGCTGCTGCTGGTACGAGTGCATGGGTCCAAAGTGGTTCTCGTCCGCATTGTTCTGTTCGTGGTTGCTACTTCCGCTTCCGCTTCCGCTGCTGAGCTGGTCGGCGTAGTTGATGGTCGAGTAGTAGCCGTTGGTCTGGTTCTGGCCGGCGAGACTGTGGCCCAGACTGGGGCCCAAGTTGCTTCCGTCCGCCTGGTGCACTTGGCCGTAGTTTTGGTTCACCATTGCGGCCAGTTTGCCCGCCTGCTGGCTGGCCAGACAGAACTGTTGCTTCATGTGGCCCGAGATGGTCTTGTGGCTGGCCAGTTGTTGCGCATGATGCAAGTGTTGCTGTTGTTGTTGCTGTTGCTGTTGCTGCAAGTTTCCACTCAGCCGGTGGCTAGTCATCAGCGGATTGAGGCCCACGATGAGGCTGCTCGAGTTGACCAGCTGGCCGGCTCTTAGGTGCGAGCCCAGTGTGGAACTGGAGAAGGCGCCCACAATGGGCCAGCCGCCGGAAGCGCTGCCGGAAGCGGCGCTGGAGCCGTCGGGCGAGCCGCCGGCCAGTGGGTGTTCGCGTTTGTACTTGGCGCTGGTGGAGGCGTGCAGGTGGCCCCTGTGGTGCGGGTGGTAAGTGGGCGGAAAGGTGGGCCTGCGTCTGAGGAGCCAGTTGGCGAGACGGCGCAGCTTGTCCACGGGATGCAGCAGCAACAGTCTGCTGGCCGGAGACGACTCGTGCTGCTGCTGCTGCTGGTAGACGTGCGGGCCTCCAGCTCTTGTCACTCCCCCAAGACTCTGGCCCAAGTGGCAGGCGCCCATTCCGCTGGGGAGACGCACCAGCAGCAAGGCCACCAGCGCCAGCAGAGCCACCAGACAGAGGAGAACCAGCAGGCCGTAGACGAGCGGCGAGCTGGTGGTTGCTGCTCCACCTCCTGGCGAGCCTCCAAACTGGGTGGCCACCTGTTGCTGCTTGGGGCCCGCGGAGACAGAGTTCTGCTGCAGGAAGGCGAGCTCGGCGTCGGCGGCCAACTGGGCCAGACTGGGCCCCTGAGGCAAGGGCGGAAGAGGAGAAGCCAGAGGCTGTCTGAGGTGGGGCGTCCAAATGGTGCTGGAGAAGAAGGCGTCCGACTGGAACTGCTGCTGACTTTGGTGCTGCTGCTGCAAGTGCAGCCGGCGGCCCAGCTGGTCGCGCTCCACAGGGGGCGTGTCGGCGGAAGGGAGTCCATTGGAGAGGCGTTGCTGCGGCTGCTGGAGAGAGTCTGCGCCAGAGGCAGAGGCAGAGGCAGAGGCAGAGGCGGCCAAGGACAGGGACTGGCCGCCGGCAGGTGCAGCTCGGGCGTTGTTGGGGCGTTGCTGTTGATGTTGTTGCTGCTGTTCATTGTGCATTGTGCATTGAGTGTTTCCATTGTGTGCAAGTTTGTTTTCGTTTCCAGTTTGGGTTCGAATTTGAGAGTTGGAGTCCGAATTCGAGTTGGTGGAAAGGGAGACAAAAGAGGAAGAGATTCAGTCTGTTAGCTTTGCTGTTCTTTGCCATTCTTTGGGATTTCTGCATTTTCTGCAATTTCTGCAATTTCCACAATCTATACAAATCCCACACAATCTATACGAATTCTATACAGTCTCTAGAGTTTCTAGAAGGCCCAAGCAAACTCGCGACTGTGTCCGCTTCTGTCTCTTAGTTTCTGAAGCCTGTTGAGCTTGCGTTCAGCTCAATTTGGGCGAACAAATCGCCCAAATGGAAGCTCAAAAGGCCGCTCAAAGGCACTCGAAAGTAAGAATTGGGGGCGAATTAAAAGCGAGTTGGAAGCAAATTGAAAGCGAGTTGAATTCGAGTTGGATTCAACTCTTAATTCAATGCCATTTGTGTGATTCAATTGGACGAATTAGAGCGAAAAGTGGGCCAATTGTTTGCATTCTTTCGCTCCAATTAGGCAGCTCGTTTGTGGCAGCACTTTTTCGCCTGTTTGACTTGCACTCCAAAGGGGAACTCTGCAAATAAGCACAAATAAGCACAGTTCAGCTAAGCCAAATGGAGGCCGTTTGTTTGCGCACCGTCAGAGCACTTTGTCCAGCACTTTCAAGTTGCTCTTCTTGGCCGCACTTCTTCTTCTTTCGAGTGCATTAGATGTCGTGTGTAGAGGCCCAAAAGTGGAGCCCAAAGTGGAGGGTAAACAAATGAGCTCGAGTGTGGCTCTTGGGCGAAGAAAAAGCTTGTGAGCGAAGGAAAAAAGAGACACGCATTCTGGGTGGCCGAAAGTAAGGCCTGCAAAGTGTGGCTTAAATGAAGGCTGAAAGTGTGGCCAAATGGGCTTGATTTGATGGGCCAGATGAGAGGCGAGCGAAGTGGAAGAAGCGCAGACAATCGCGAGTGGAAATCTCCGCCAACACAAAGGGCAAATCTTGATCGGCATCTCGATGAGCAAATAGACTATCAAGTTCGCTGCCAACTGGAAACTGGCGGAAAATTGTTAGCCAAAAAGGGGCGCCCATTTAGTGGCCTTTGGCCTCCATTTGGTCTCCATTGGACGCCGCTCAGTCTCACTGGCTGACTGGAGATGCTTATCAAGAGAATGAATCACTTGCGGCCACTCTCTTTAGGTCTAACTAAACATGCTTAAGAGCCGCACAGATCGCCCCTCGTCTGCACCGGAATCCATACCATAACGAGTTGCGCCATAATAATCCTCTTTTTGTCGGATATAAATGATTCCGACATGAATTCCTAGATACTATTACTAATAATCACTCTCACTCTTGCTTTCGGTGACGCCGCACCGGAAGCTCGTCCGGTTCCTCCCAGTCAGGCGCCAGTAACTCTCCTCCAAGCAGACCTTGCCCGCTGCTTATAGGCCGCGCGGGCACTTCCCAGTTCGGCCGCGAGGGGGCGTGGCGGCCCGAATTTGGGGCTTGTGTGCGTCAGTTTATGTGCGGCTTGTGTGTGGCGCCAATGGCGAGCGGCCCGCAAACAGATTGAGGGACGCAAAAAGGCACAAACAGACAGACAGACAGACGCACGAGAAGCACTAGTCTGCACTAGTCTGCACTAGACTGCACGAGAGGCAGTGACGGGCACCCCGAGCGAACACAAAGGAGCGCCAGTCACGCATGAGAGGCCGCTCCTAGTCGGCCGAGCTCGTTTGGGGGAATGCTGCGGGCGGGCGGCCAGCTCTTAGGTGGCCGGCTCTTCTACTCTGCAGTTCTGCTCAGAACAGGCCAACAAGTGGTCGTGCGAGAGCGAGAAGACACCACGTCGCTCGTTCCACCTTAGGCCAAGATGCAAGAAGCAAGAATGCGCCCGCCCAGCTGGCTTGAGGGAGAAGAACTGCGAGCAGAGAGCAGTGTGCAAAAAGTGGGCGCCAAGCAAGGCCCACACGAGTCGAGCTTCTCTTGCTCTTTTGCGCCTCTTTGGGCCGGCTGAGAGTGGTCCAAAGAGCACATTTCTAGTGAACGCTGGCCAGTAATTGAATTGGAGCCGCCTCGAGTTGCAACTTGCAAGCCGGCTGGTCTGAAGTGAAGAAAAGGCAAAGAACTGGCAAAAGAAACTGGCCAGTCTGCTGCCATTTTCAGTTTCCATTGCCCATTTTCCATTGCCCAGAGCGCACTGGAAACTGAAATTGGCCGCCCCTCGTCGCCCGGCGTCTAATTATAGACAAGCCGCACGATGCTCACCTGCAGCCCCAAAGCGGCGCGCCCATTGCTCACCCACAGCCCGCGGACACTCTCTAGCTGTTGCGCTGGCGGTTCCTCTGCCCTCCTGCTCGTTCGAAGGGCCAGAAAGAAAGCCAATCGATTTATTTATCGCTCGTCGCTCTCCATTTAGCCGAGCTCAGCCCCGGGCTTGCGCTCACAGTTTGGCCGGCGAGTGTGGCTCGCCACTTGCAACTGTGGCTCGCCATTTGCAACTGTGAACTTGCCGGAGCACTTGTGTCTCCTCTGGTCGCTTTGGGGGCTCGGCAGACGCACCTTAGGTCTGCACCTTAGGTCTGCCGCAAGCGTGCGCCGCCAAGCCAGCGGCCACACACGAACGGTGGACAAAAATGAATGATGGCCAGCCGAAGATCGTTTGCGGCCATCCAGTGGGCTCCAAAATGGACTCCAATGGACTCTGATTGGCTCGAAATGGCAGTGGTCTGCGTGTGGCCTTGGCCTTGGGGCTTTCGAGCTTGCCAAATTGGCCGGCGGCAGTGGGCTGCTTCCAAGTACAGTTGTGCGCAAAGAGTGATTCCTGCCAGTGTTCCTGCCAGTTTTCCTGCGAGATTTCACTGCGAGCCAAAGACTAGCATTCGCCCGCACAGACTGTGTGCGGCACAGTGTGACTCGCGCGCTGAGACTGACAAGCAGTAAACAACAGTCTGCCGGCCGGGCCACTTGTTGTTTGGGGCCCGCCTATCTCAAATGTCTTTCGGGCTCGAAAGACATCCAATCGAAAGATGTTTGGAGCCAATTCGATCGAGCGAGAATAATCTCTTTCCGCCAACAACCAAGACCGACTTGGGGCCTTCTCTCAGAGATGGAAGAAGCGCCGCGAAATTTCTCGCCGAGCACTTGGCGCCAGTTTGTGCTTTTGGGCAGCTCTCAGTCTGTGAAGTGCAGACTGTAAACTGCAAACTGTAGTTTGGTGGAAACTCAGACTTCAGACTGTGGTTGGTTGGCGATGATTGTGGCGCGGTGAGTGCGAGGCAATGATTTGGCGATCATTTGGCGGCGCATAAAATGCTTTGCTCGTAAAAGGAGCCAAGCTAATCTCATGGGAGAACAAATTGGCCGCTCAAATTTGCTTGTATTTTTGGCCCAACTTTGCCCCTATTTTTCAGTACTTTTTGCCTGCAGATTGGCCACAGTCTGCCGCTAGATGGGCCGCATTTTATATTTAGCCGCCATTTAGTGGGCCCGGCGAAACACGAGCCGCTTGGGACCCACCTGATGCAATGGCTTGTTGCTTTTTATGGCCACACGAGCTGTTTGGGCAAAGAAGAGAAGAAGACGAGCGAGAGGAAACGATCATGGAAACCACATGTTGCCTCTGTCGTCACTTAGGTCTTCTTGTAGTTGGGGCACAGCAACGAGAAAAGAAAAAGAATAAGAAGAAGGCAAAACAAACGAAAGACAGACTGAGGAAAGCGCGCCGGGCGGCCATAAAATTGATAGAATTCCGGCTGGAAATTGGGAAATTGGGTGCCACTTGGGGCCCAATTGTGTTGCGTTGAGTGTGTCTGTTTGAGTTGGTTGAGCATTCGGCTGAGCTGGTCTGAGCTGGTCTGCACTGGTGAGCAAACAAGTGGTCGGCATTTGAGGAGAGCAAGTGGGTCGAGCTTAACTGGTCAGTGTGGTGCGCTCAGTGCGTCTTTTTGGGGCGCATCTCGAGCAGCGGCGCAGACTGTGTGCAGAGCAGTGGGTGTGCGCTCTGTGTGAGTTCCAGCCTGCAAGTTTCAGCCTGGAACTTGCACATCATTTCTGCGGCAAACTCTCAGAAGGCTGAGACTTTCAGTCCGAGACTTTCAGCTCGAATGCGGGCCAACCTAAGCTGAGCTGAGTTCAGTCTGAGCTCAGTCTGAGCGGCCAGAGTGCAGCCCAACTTGCCCTTAGGAGCGGCGATTGTTTTACAACTGGTTGCGCGCCGCCCGAGCTCATAAAAGCTCTGTTTGCTCACTCAATTCCCCAACATTTCCAAGTGGGGCCACTCGGCAGGCATGTCTTGGGCTGTCTCTCGCCGCTCGAGCAGCAGGAGAGCGGCCAGAAGTGACCAGAAGAGGCCAGAAAGTAGGAAGAAGAGGCCAGAAAGTGGGCAGAAGTTGCCCGCCGCAGCTTGTTGCTGGCCGCCATTTGCTCGTCCAAAAAGAGCAACAACTGCAACTGCAACAATAACAACCGGCGCCCGAAGACTGTCCGCCGCTGCTCATTGTCCGCCGGCCCAAAGTTCCAAGCACAATGGCCGGCCGGCCACACACGAACACGTTTGGGTGCCGCTCCAGTGCGTGTGTCTGTTTCTGAAAGCGCGTCTCTTTCTGAGAGCCCATCTCTGTCTGTGTCTGAGTCAGCCTCTTGTCTGTGCCTGGGAGGAGGAACCTCCCGCGCGAAGAGCCGCAGACGAGCCGCGCGGGCCGGCCCCCAACTGGCAGCAAATTAGCCGTCTAATTTCACCCAAGGCTCAACAAAGGAGACTTCTTTGCTGAAGACTAGCAAGAACAACATTTGAGGCGAGACCATTTGGCTGGCCCGCAGCAAAGTTCACGATGACGAGCGGGCAACGAGCTCTCAGGAGTGCTCAGGTCCATTTGGGCGCGCACAGCAGAACGAGCCCCCTTTGCTCGCCGCTGGCCACCTGAGCCTGTCAGTGGGCGCCACTCTTCTTGCCTTCTCGCTAGTCTTCCAAAGGCCACACACGGCGCCCAACTGTTGCCCGACCACCAAAGACGCCGCCCATTGCTGCTCTATAGCTGGAAAAAGGCCAAGAGGAAGGACGAGCTGTGGGCGCCCACTGCTTCCCACACGGCGGCTCTTCTTCTCTCGCAGTTTTCCACTTTTCCAACTCGCATGGGCGCCCAACTCAAACTGGAGGAAACTTTCGCCCGGCCCAGCCCGCAGACTGTGCGCGTCGTGCCGGCGGCTACCACTCCAAATGAGCAGTGGGCGCCCCACTTGGCCGGCAGAAGACTGGCAGAAGACGCCCAGAAGGCCCGCTGACCACTGGCTCGAATGGGCCGCCACTCACTCGGTGCTGGGCCGCGTCGGCGCCACAATTGGGCGCCATTATTCATCTTCGCTGCCCAATCGGTGGCCGCCTCTCGAGCTTCGTTTTGGCAGCGCCAAACTGGGCCCTCTCGAACGGCCGCCCAGAGACAGTCTCGCGCCAGTGCTGTTCTTTCGCGCCCCATCGGCCATTCCAAGTGGCCAATGCTGCAGACTGTGTGCGGGAGACTGTCTGCGGCAGTCAGTCCCCCGCAGACTGTCTGCGGCGAGCAAACCTCAAGTCTGCAGACGCGCGGACGTGCAACAGGCGCTGATTTTGCGCCTCCTCGTCTCTCCTGCACTCAACTGGGCGCCCATTTCTCCACTTTGCCCCCCTGGAAAAGGCGCAAAGATGCTCGCGAAGGTGCCTCCCTCGGCGGAGGTGCAATTTTCCGCCGGTTTCCTGGCGAAATTTGGCCAAAACTCGCCCAAGAGACTGGCCCCTCTCTTGCAAATCGAGCTGAAAAGGGCCAAAAAAGAGCCAAAACAGAGAAAAACAGATGAAAAGCGAATAAAAAGACGGGCCACAAGCACGAAATGGAGCCGCAAACACCCCAAGACTCGACTGTGGCCCAAGAGAGAGCGTGCCTCTCTGAGCAATTCTTGGAGCAACAGTGGAAAGCAGATCGCCCTTTCCTCTGGGCTCGTCGTGACGACTGTGCGCGGCCACTTTGCGAGCCATTTTTCTCCGCTAATTGCACTTGGCCGCTCGCATTTCACGCCAAACCAGCGCCTATGCTGCTCTATAAGATCTATAAAGTGGGCGCCTGGCAGCTCGGGGCCGCAGACTGTGTGTGGGGCGCGCGAGGGCGACAAAGAACTGCAGAAGTTGGGCAAAGAATTGGCAAAAAATGGGGGAAATTACACAAAAGTTTCATCAAATTTTGCAAAATTCTGCAAAAATTCTGCAAAATTATACAAAATTCTGCAAAATTGTGCAAAATTTTGCAAAAATTCGGCGGAAACGGAACGCAAAATAGAGACTAGCTGACTGTTAGCATTTGCTCTAAATGTTCACCTCTGGCGCTCTGCTTTTGCGTTCTCGTTTGAGCTAAGTGACTGAGTGGCCAAGTGGCTTGAAGTGAGTTGGATCGCGTGTTGTGCGAGTGGGAAATTTGCCGCTCGCGTGCTCGAGCTATGGGCATTTTCGAGCCGCCCGAAATTGCGCCTCTTTTGCCCTTTTGAGCGATAATTTCGCCCAACTCAAGACGGAAGACAGTCTCTGCACCTCTGCGGCCAATTTCTCCGCCAACAAGGCGCACTGGCTGGCTCATTTCGTGTTCATTTCTCAAACATTAGGCCTTTTCTTTGAGCATTTTTGGCCCCGAGAAGGAAACGAGCTCGCCCATGCTCGTCTTGCGGCGCCCAAGCGTGTTCGTGTGCGGCCTTTTCTTCTTGTTTGGCTGCTTTTCTTCTCTGGCTGGCCCGCAGCCAGACAAGAGCAAAAGCAGCAACTCAAGCTGAAAGGGAGAAGAAGTTGGCCAGGAGGAAAACATGACGACCTGTTGATGGGAGCTGCTCAATAGAAGACTAGCTGCAAGAGCAAAGCTCAGAAAATGCGCTCAAGGCCACACACAGTCACCCACCTGGACGCTGCGTGCTAATGATGCTAATCTGCGCCCAAAGCATTTGGGCGCAAATGAGAATGACACAAACAAGCAGCTGAAGGCCACAGAGCAGCTCAGCTCGCCCGCAGCTTAGGGGCGCCCACAGGAAGAGGCAAGTGGCCGAGTGGAGAAATGTGGAGAAATGGAGAGAAATTTGGAGAGAAATTTGGAGAGAAAAAACTCATAATAGACTTCCTCTCGAGCGTCGAAAAGGAGCAAAGTGGCCGCAGTTTGCTCCTTTTGGGCGCACTACTAGCAACTGCTAGTAACTAGCAGCGAGCAGCGAGCAAATTTCCATCCAGCCAGCTCTGCAAAAAATAAACCCAGATAATTGTTGCTTCCTCGCCTCTTTGTTTGTTTGCATATTGGCCCGCCGAGAGCCTATAATCATGATGGGAGCGCGCGTGTGGTCTTGAGCGTGTCATTTGGACTCCAAAGCAGCCAGTTGACGAGTTGGGCGAGCTTTTTCAGTGCTGCTTTCAATGCTGCTTTATACACTGTTTTGTGCACTGTTTCGTGCTGAATCTCGCCCTCAAATGAGCATAATTGGCTTCTTTTTGGGCCAACTTTGGGCCAAGTGTGCCTCTCTCTTTGCACCACTGTCTACACTTAGCTCTAGTCTGGCCCAAACTGATGGGCGAAAAGTGGACGCGCGTCAACTCTGCTCCTCTTTTTGGCCGCCCCAAATCCACTGGGCGTGTCCACTTCTTCCTCTGGGCTTCTTTTGGGCTTCCTTTGGGCGCCCATTGGTGTCTATTGGTGACCATTGGAAGCAGCTGAGCCGGCCGGGCCACTGCAGAGGATTGGGCGCGTCCCATCAAAGCTTAGGTGTGGGCAGAGCGAGAAGCGTGCGACGATATTTTCCGGCTCTTGATTGATCGGACTTTTGGCGCTAAAATGAAATGAAATGAAATGAAAGCGCGTCCAAATGGGAGAGAGAAAAGAGCGTTCAAATGAGAGCGCCCAAATGAGGGCCAGATTGGTCGAATTGGAGAAGTCGAATTTGGCAGAAAGGCCGCTTGCTCTAAGGGTCGAAAACTCTGGACTCTTTCTCATGGCAGAAAAAGACTGTGTGAGGAGAAAAGTAAGACTGCGAGTTGGAGAAACTTGCACTCTGAGTGGACTTTCAGCCAAAGTTGAGCAGTCTCAATGCTCAAAGCAGCAACAGTCTCAAACAGCAACAGTCTCAAACAGACGAAAACTTAGCAATAGAAAAGACGAACACCCACCGCTCGGCTCGTTTGCAGGCTCGAATTAGGTGATAATTGGCCGCTGCTGCAGCTGCCCAAAACGGAGGACAGTCTTCCGCTCGAGAGTCTATTTTATTTCCCAAATTCTATTGCAAAGAATCCATTTTCGGGGTTCCATTTCGGAGAACAATTGGCGAACAATCCTCGAAATTGGCGCCTCCTTGTCCTCCAGTCGACTTGTGGCCATGGAAACGGCGAATCACGCGCGCCACAAACTAGAAAGTAGAAACTAGAGACTAGAGACTGGGGCCCAAAGACTAGGGCAAGAAGAAGGCACAGGAGACTCTTGCCCAAAAGAGAAGGAAGCTCGCCGGCCAATGGAAGCTCTCTCGTTTGGAGGCGGCTCGTTTGGAGCTTGTTGTTGGGGGCCAGAAAGTGGGCGTGGCAAGTTGTTGGAAGAATAAAGAAAGAAAGCGGAAGTGATGCGGAATTTGGGCAAATGGGGGCGCTGAGTGAGTTGGGCGAGCTCTTTTGGGCTCTCTCGTTTGGCGAGAAACAGCGAGAAAGAGCGAGACAGACAGACAGACTGAGGGGCATTGAGTGGGCGAGAGTTGGTTGCAGTTGGTTGGAGAATTGAGGAGAATGATGAATGCGAGTTTGGGGCGTCGAGTTGACGTTTGGCCAGCCAAATGGGCGGCTTGCGAGCGAATGGGCAACTCTCTGGGCGGCAAAGGAGCTGCCTTTGGTGCAGTGGAGGAGGAAAGAGTTTGGGGGAAACAATTCAATTTGCCGAGCACGACATGACGCCATTAGACGCCGGCTGGCTGCGTGTCGCCGCCGAGAAAACTCCTAAGGGCTCTCCTCAGCAGCCCTTAGGAGTGGGCCGCCGCGAGTGGAGCCAAACGGATTGGTCCTTCTTGCATCATTTTGCACGCACGAGCTGGCGGCGCTCGATGGGCGCGCTTGGACGACGACGATCGATCAATCAAAGGCGTGGCGTGGTCGTCGTGGCGGGCGACGAGGGGCGGAAGTGGTGCCATGGTCGAGCTACGAGCTACGAGCTACAGTCTACATACAGTCTTTGGAGAAATGCGCAGGGCAAAGCGCAGGGCATGGAGCAGGCTGCAGGCGCGCGCAGAAAGCAGCGCGCGACAGACTAGCTGCTCTGCACAGTGCAGTGCAGACCAGTGCACGTTGGAATCGCTTGGGGCGTCGTTGGCCGCAATCCGATTTTGCGGCCTTTTCCACCCACTTTGGGGGGGCTAAGGGCGCTTGCTGAAGGCGCTTGCTTGGGGCAAAGCAACCACAAGCCACTTTGTCGCCACTTCATGAGCGGGCCGAATATTGAGCGCCTTTGTTGCGCCATTGCGGCCAGACAGCACAACATTGGGCCCCCAGCGAGTGGGCGCCGCTCTGCTTCGTGACCAGATTAGGGCCAACAGAAAGCGAGGCTAGAGACAGGCCAGCACCCAAACAGACAGACAGACAGACAGACGAACGCGTTCAGAGTTGCGCTCAGAGACACTCTGCGCAAGGTCTGAAAGCGGCCCCACTGAAAGGCCCACTGAAAGCCTCTTTGTTCCGCCTCCTTTGGGCGCACTCGGCGCGACCCTTCCGGCTTTGGCGACACGCAAACAGGGCGCCAGATTGATGGATGGGCCCCACTGCTTAGCTGCGGGCGACAGACAAAGTCTCGTTGTTGGAGCGTTGTTGGAAAAGGGCTGCTCGCGTGCTTTTCGGGCTCCATTTGGGGGGCCCAATTTTGGCCAAATTCTGCCATTTTCCACCCATTTTCGACCCTTTTTGGCGCCCCTTTCGAGCAAAACTGCAGCGAACCGACGGCTTAGCTGCGAGAGAAAAGCGAGAAAAAGTGCAAGTGGTCCCAATTGGGCGCCAGATTTGAGTTTGGCGTGTTGCGCAATGCTGCAAAATGCCGCAAAATGCTGCAATGCTGCAATCCCGAGCGACAGAGATTGAGAGAAAGGGGCCAATTTGGGCCGCTTTTTGGCGCCACTTCCGCCAAAATTGGCTCTTTATGGTCCCTTAGGTCAGGCTCGAGTGCTAGAGACAGACACGAGCTGCACACGAGCTGCACATGAGCTGTTCTGGAGCGCCATTTTGCATTCGGTTGCTCGTTTCCGGTTTTAGGAGAGAGAAATAATAGAGAATAAGCGAAGTGATATTGAAGAAAAGGAGGGATAATGGAGATTTTTCCTAAGAAATGGGAAAAATGAGGCAAAATAAGGGAAAAAAACAGCACTTGTACTCACCTTGACGCTTTGGGCGAGACTCTTGCGAGCTGATTCGCGCTCAATGGCCAGCAGCTCTTGGGCCTGTTGCTGCAGGTGGGCGGCCAGATCGAAGTTGGGACACTGTTGCAGGAGACTGATCGTGTTCGCCGCTTGTCCATTTTGTGCGCCGGAAGTGCGTCCTCCATTGGAGTTAGGTGCCAGCGAGTGAGTGAGTGGTGTGCTTCTGGTGGACTGGCTGGCCAGATGGTTGGTGGTGGACTTTTCGCACTTCGACGTGTTGAACAGACACACGTTTTCGTTCAGACACCAGTTGCAGCCCCAGTTTGAGGTGAGACAACTCTTGCAGCTGCGCGACGTAAGAGTTGCGTTCGGAAAGGGTTGATTTCCGGTTGGATGACGGATTTGAAAGAAGGTTTTCAGTGGGAAAAGAGACAGACAGAGAGTGGGGTTAGAGTCACAGTTTGGCCAAACGGTCGCCAGAGGGCGCGCTCAATGCACTGTGCGAGTGTGCTGCACTAAGGGCGCACTATGGACAGTGTGCGGCAAGTGCATGGCTGCAGTGTAGAAGCGGGCGGAGAGTGCACTTA
>Ga0268247_10000325_pt1 | contig 16601 bp, 15 predicted proteins | sample AgamicOrMae_FD_200245 | JGI IMG/M metagenome (GOLD analysis project Ga0268247, IMG submission 200245) | Agave microbial communities from Guanajuato, Mexico - Or.Ma.e (v2) (version 2) | ecosystem: Host-associated > Plants > Phyllosphere > Phylloplane/Leaf | place: Guanajuato, Mexico | collected...
CGCCATCATTTTGCCTGACTAACAAGCTCACGATACAACTCTCTCTCTCTCTGTCCTGTTCTCTCCCACACTCACTTTTTGCAAACAACCGACTCCATTTGCTAACTCGTTCACTCGATGGTCCGAATGGAAATCTTTGGCTGCCCAAACACGCATTCCTTCGAACCCAACTAACTGCAACCGACCGGCGCTTGGCCCACCTAACAAACACGCCCTCAAATGAATGCAAATATATTTATTATTTATCATATAAACATAAACACAAATGATAAATATATATATATATATATAAAGTGGGCTCATCGGCCGCTCGTGGGCCATGATCTTTTCCAGCTTTGGTTACAGGGTTCAGTTGTATGATGTTAATGAGGATTGCCTAAAGCGTGCGCCTGAATTGATTAAACAAGAATTGGAGGAGCTCTGCCAAAAGAAGCTCGCTCGTGGCCACTTGAGTTTGGAGGAAAGACTTGAGCTAATATCTACCACTAACTCTTTGCAAGAGTGTCTCAAGGATGTGGTGCACGTGCAAGAGTGCGTCTTCGATAGTTTACCATTGAAACAGGAACTCTTCGAACAGGTTGACCAACTGATGGCCGAGGATAACATTTTGGCGTCCATTTGTTCCTCCACTTCGGTCCACTTGCCTAGTTTAGTCTTCGAGAGGGTGAAAAAGCACAAAGACCAATGCTTGGTGGCCCATCCAATAAATCCTCCTCTCCATGTTCGTCTGGTTGAACTGATACCATGCGCCGAAACTCGTGAGGAGATAGTGATTAGGACTCGGCTTACAATGGACGAAATTGGACAAAAGCCGGTCCTTTTGCGCAAGGAGATCAGCGGCTTTGCTCTCAATCGGTTGCAGTATGCCGTCTTCCAGGAGGCCTTCCGATTAGTTCACGATGGTGTGATGACTGCCGACGATGTGGACACAGTTGTGAGCGACGGTCTGGGTCCTCGTTACGCCTTCATGGGGCCCTGGATGACGGCCCACCTGAACGCGGCCGGAATGGGCGACTATCTGGAACGATATGCAGATGGAATCTACAATGTCAGCTGTGACTGTGTCCCCTTGCGCAAGATTGAGGGCGAGGCAGCCCAACAAATAGTGGACGTCATGAATCATGAGGTGCCGCTCGACAAGCTGGCCCAAAAGCGAGCTTGGCGAGACAAGTGTCTCATAGAATTGGCCAAGATCAAAGATCAATTGGGCACCAACTAGTTTCGGGAAGCTTAGATTCAACTCTTAGATATAATTTAGACAGAATCACACCCCCAAGTGGAGCAGAAAGCTCAAATCGTTTTGCAGTCTTTGGGATGAAATTTTTCGGCAGAAATGCCCAAAAAGTGCCCGTCAGACTATCGTCAACTAATTTTAGGCAACTAGCGTAATGAAAGTTCCTTATTTGGAACAACTAGAGACATTCTTCCACAATTCTTACTCATAATTAGCTGAAGGGACCTCTCAATCTTCTAGAAATAATTTTAGGGCCTGCAGATTCTGTTTAGTGGAGTATTCTCTTTAGTGGAACTAGCTCATTCAGAGCTCACCAGAGGCCGACTCCAGGAGGGTGATGAGAGTTGCCCGCTCATGCAGTTGAGTCCTCAACTGGAGCTCGATCCAGTAGTTTACGATAGACTTCATCAATTAAGATTATGAGTCTAATCGAGGCAAGTCGGCGGCCCAACTGACGCCTTAAATTGAGAGGAGGTCAATCTAATTGGCCTGGAAGGGTGGTTGCTTTTTGCCTGAGAGAATTATGAGAAATCTTGTCTGAGATTCAAGAGAGTTGGATCAAAATTCGCTGCCAATTGGCGAATATCCTCAAACTGAATTGGCAATTTGGCTGCTGAGCTAAGACCTGGGCTCTCTCTCTCTCTCCATTTGGAGCTTTACTGCCTAGTTTCTACATGAATAAACCGATCAGTTCAGCGTGAGATCGATATGAGAAGATGTAGCCATTTCTTGCACCCATGCATCAGTCGCATGCATGAACCCAAAATGCAACTAAACTCTATTTGACCAAACTCTTGGCCAGTGTTGAGAATTATGGAAAATTGTAATCTGATTACTGCCTGATTTTTTCCTTCTTTTTTCCCCATCTGTTCTACACAGAGTATGTAATATTAGTAGCAGTATGTTTGCCCCCAAAGGAGTCTCAAACAACGCCCCAAATGGCCAATTGGAGGCCAAATGTTGTCCACGAAATTGGTCGGAGGTTGAGTAGGGGCACAGAGGGCGCCTTCTGGATGGGATTAGATTATTTTCCTCAGTCTCAATGGAGCAAAACTCTTCAAAGGCTTCATTTTGGCTTCTATTTATCATTGATTGAAATATTTGCAGATTTGTAAAGGCCGTCCCGCCGACTAACTGTCTAATTTTGGCGGAAAACCCGCCTCTGAACCAGGTACTGCATTCGATTGAGCAAGTGTAACCCGGCGAATCAGTCTGCAATCATTAGATTTATCAAATCGAATAATCCCAAAGGGTACTGAGCTTTCCGATGGTTAAAGCACGAAAGAAGTTGTATTTCAGATGATTCGGAGAGACAGAACTGGAAGAATCAGACGTCATATAATTGATCCAACGGGAGATAGTTTTCTGATAAGTAAACTAAACTAAAAGTGGTCTGAGAATCTTGGCAACATCGGTGAAGCGAAAAGGATACCAAAGCCAAGAGTCAGACGTCGGAGAGAGAGAGATGAAGCGGAAATTGAGCTGAAAGAATGTGCACTTTGCCGCGGATTCAGTGCCATCTGACGGGGAGACTTTTTCAGAGTTAAATTGGAAATACTAGTCATGGAAATTCTGCTAAAAATTGCACAAAGTTTAATTGTGTGTCACCGACAATCGACGAGCATGGCGCCACGAGAGGTCCAAACTGCAGACAGCTAATAGTAGTTGGCCGCAAGTAGTTTGGCCAGTAATTTCCATACCATTTTCCTGCACTCTTGGCGCCTCTCTCAGCCCGCTGGCCTATAAGCACTGGGCGAACTGGGGCGACACTGAGGCGCTGGTGGTGGTGCTGGCCGAGCTGCTGGCGCTGCTGTCGCCGCTGGTGCTCGGCGCATGGGGGCCAGCGAGCACCTGGAGGTGATGATGGTGGTTCGCGTTTGCGTTTGCGTTTCCGTTTTGGTGCAGGTGTTGCTGGTGCTGTTGATGTTGATGGTGGTGTTGGTGTTGGTGCAGTTGGTGGTTGCCGAGCGAGCTCTGGTGGTTCGGATGGAACTGGGAGGCGACCAGTTGGCGATGTTGCGCGCTGCCCTGCGACTGCAGGTGGTCCTCGAGCGAGTTTGCGTTGGCGCTTCCGGTTCCAGTTCCGTTGGGGCTTGCCTGGTTGGTTGGGGACGAGTTGAGGTGATTGTGATGGTGATGAGTGTTGTTGCTATTGGTCAAGTGTTGTTGGTTGGCCAGTTGTTGGCTCGCGTGCACTGCGCCCACCAGATTGGCTGCGGCTGCGGCGGCTGCTGCTGCAGCGGCAGCCGCAGCGTGTCTCTTCTTGGCGCTGGCCTGCTCGGCGGCGCTCCTCTTGCGCCACTTGGTGCGCCTGTTCTGGAACCACACCTTCACCTGCGACTCGGACATGGCCAGCTGGTAGGCGAGCTTGGCGCGCTCCGGCCCGGCCAAATACTTGGCCTGCTCGAAGGTCTTCTCGAGCACGTAGATCTGGTGGCCCGAGAAGGTGGGCCTGGTGTGTTTCTTGCTCTTGCACGAGTTTGCGTGCTGCTGCTGCTGATTCTGCTGCTGCGACTGCTGCTCGCCCAGCTGGCCCCCCTCCAGCGGCTGGCTCGACGAGGCCTGTTGCTGTTGCTGTTGCTGCTGCTGAGCTAGCTTGCCAACCGGCTGCTTGGCGCCCCCAACCAGCACCTGTTGGTGGAGCTGGCCGTGCACCATTTGCAGCTGCTCCAGCGGCAGGCTCTGGGGCTGCATGGGCTGCTGCTGCTGCTGATGGTGCTGGTGGTGCTGGTGGTAGAGGTGCGCTTGGGAGTGCTGCTGGTTGAGGTGGGGGCCGTGCAGCTGGAGCTGGAGGGCCTGCTGCTGGGGGCCGGCCAGCTGGGGGCCGCCTATTGCTTGGGGGCCGGTGGAGTTGCTTCTGGTGGTGGTGGGGGTGCTTGCGGGCGAGCCGGGCGACAGTGTCTGCTGCTGCTGTTGGGCGTGCCCATGGCTATGGTGCAACGCGAATGGGTCGGCCAGAGCGAGCGGGCCGGCCGGCAAGTGTTGCTGGTGGTGCTGGTTGAGGCGCGCGCGCTGGAACTTCTGCTGGTGCGCGCAGAAGGACGACCAGAGGATGTAGTCGATGCTGAAGGAGTTGCTCTTAGCTGCGGCCGCCGCTGCAGCCGCCGCAGCAGCCGCGCTCGCCGACGCGCCTGAACCGCCGGGCAGCTCCATCTCGCTGGGGCTCTTCGTATTGTATCTAATTGGCGCTCTAATTCACTCTCCTCAATTCGGGTTCTCGCACCCTATTTACTCTCTAGGGCTCCTTGGTGCTGCTTCTGGTGCTCTTGTGTGGATATTTTTACTCTGGTGCTTGGGTGCTGCGCTTGTGTGCGTGCTGGACGCCTCTTGGCTGCTCTCTGTCTCTGTCTCTGGGGTACTCGCCTGGCCTCGAGTGGCTCCTCTGGCGCCGCACTGTCTCGAGGGTTGTGGGCCGGGCTGAGGTGTGGAATGAAATGAAGTTGTCGGCCGGCTGGCGTCGGCGGCCGCAGACTGTGTCCGGCGCCACTGGAGAGGCGCCCCTCAGCTGGCCGGCTCTGCTGGCCGTCCGCTCGCCTCTGGCCCCCTCGAAGCCGCACAAAAAGCGACACGGGCGATTATGGAGCTACGCGCAAGCGCAAAATCAAATAAAATAGCGATAAATCTTCCTCCTTGTTGCTCTCTCTCTCTCTTTCTCTCTGGCACTGAATTGAGATGTGTGCGCCGCCACAGTGCCGGCCACTGTGCTGCGCGCGCTCATCATCATGGCAAATGGGGGCCAGCCAGCCAGGCAGCCAGCCAGTAGAGGACAGACGGCAGCAGAGCGGCTGCATTGCGGCCGAGGGTTGAGATTATTTTCTTGAGCCCCGCCTGCTGGCCAGCATTGACACAGAGCGCCGCTCTGGTGCGGCCGCAGCAAAGCGGCCGCAGACAAGCAGCAGCAGCAGCAGCAGTGGGCCGGGGGAAAAGCCGCGCGCATTCGAGCCCACCGAGCACGCACTGCTCGGCTGCGCTCTCCACTCTGCACTCTCCATTCTGAACAGTCTGCGCCAATCCAATGGAGGTGCCCAATTCGAGTGGCGAACGCTCCTCATTGGACTGTGTTATGAGATGATGATGATGATGGTCACAATGATGATTATCGTCGCACACACTTCTGGGCCCCTCTTTATAGGCAGCTAGTTGGCGCATGCGTGGGCCGGCTCCCTCACTTGAGAGCTCCTTTTTTGGCTTTCCTCTTGGCCTGCTTGGCTGCCGCTGCAGTGTGGCTCTGCTCTCAAGTGACTCACTGGCCTCCTTTTGGAGCCTTTTTGTAGCATTGCAGCTCGACCGCCAGGCTGTTACACTCGTCCAGTGGCACACAGGCGCGTTGGAGACGCGTAAACTGTAGTGTAAATTCTCGCCGGACTCGAGCAGAGCGGCCACTTTATTTTTTGCTGCCCAGCCGCCAAACGGACCAAAAGGGGCGCCACACAGTCTCAAATGGAGGCCGAGCGAGTCTCCATTTGCTTGTGTCTTTCGATTGAGCTTTGGATAGAGACAGTTAGAGGCAGTGAGCGAGGGAGCTCCATTCAAATGGATGAGTCTGCAACGAGGCCCAAGTGGAGCGGCCCTGGAGACCATTTGTTTCTGGTGTTCATATTTTTCATCTTGTGCCGTCTTGGCGGCCGCGCGTTCCTTGTCGCTTTCGTCACGTGCGCTTGTTTCAAACCATTGTCCGTTGCTGGAATTGCTGTTATTATTACAACCAAATGGAATCCTCTGGGTCTCTCAGGGCAGATCTTTGCCTATCGGTCGAGTTCTACCAAAAGTGCGTGCCCGCCTGGGCCTCCAATGGGGCGGCCATGGGAGGCCCAGAGAGGCTGGGGCCAGAAGCGGGCGAGACTGTCGCCAGAGCGCGAGAGAGATCAATTCATTTGACTGCGACTTATTTGCATGACAAATGGATACAAGCCGATTAAAGTTGTGCCGCCGTTCGCGCGCTTCTCTGAGTGCCGAGTGCTGAGATGTGCGATGTGGGCCAGCTCGAGCGGGCAGAGAAGAGCCCCTCTTTGGTCGCGCACAGAAAGCGTTCCTCAAAAGCGCTTTGGCTTCGAGTTTGTTGTTGTTGTTCTCGCGCGTTCACTTCGCTTGCACTCCAAGTGTGCACAGTGCGCACTACTGTCTCGAGCCAAAAACATTGCCGCCCAATGCTGCCCCACTGGCTCGTTTTGCGTCTCAATCGCTTGGGATGCTCTCAGCAGGCCAAACACTAGGTTGACAATTGAATTTTTCATCCATTCCGCCGACCGTAATGATCGCCGATGCATTGTTTATATTCTGGCCGCCTCCTCGTTCCCTCGAGCGCGCCAGATCCACTCCGCCGGCCGGACACACTCCTCAGTGAGTCTCTCTTCGAGCTCGAGGCCCTCTAATGAAGAGGCCATGCATGTGGACGAGAAGGATGCTCGCAGCTTGGAACTCGCAACTCGCAACGATGATGATCAGCCTCAGCAAACTGGTCGCTCGCTCGCCTGTCAGCCGGGCCGCAAATGGAGCGCTCCAATCGGGGCTCTATTGGGGCTTCTTGTCGGCCCTTAGCCGAGCGACTTGGCCTGCCACTTGGCCTGCTGGTTCGCGTGATACTTGGCCCGCAGGAGAGCGGTGAAAAGGGGCGCTCGTGTGAGAAATGGGCCCACTCGTCCACTTGGATGACTTTTGAATTGCGACAAATGAGCATCGAATTGGTGCTCCACAATGAGCACCAATTCATTTGCTGCCGTCGCTTCATTTTGGGCCCTTTTCACCAACTCGGCTCAATTTTCTCCTCTCTCTTTGGCCCAATTGGAATTGAAATTGAGAGCCCAAAAGTGAGTGTCAAATGCAGCGACAAATGCAGCGACAAATGCGCCAAAAGTGGTGCAAAAATGGTGCAAAAATACTGAGAAAATGGTGCGAAAATGCGGGAGCAAAAATGTTCCAAATTGAAGAGTGGGGCCCGCAGGAAAAGTGGCCCCCAGAAGAAATGGCGCCACGTTTCTCGGCTGACAATTGACAATTGAAAAACAGGAAGTCACACATGAAATCAATTGATTTCATGCCAAATTAAGCAGAAGAAAGCGAGCCAGCAACCCAATTGGGCCTCCTCCATATTGATTTGATGTTTTTATTCCTCTCGCTTTGGAGAAGAGGCTCAGAGGTTGCCACTGACTAGTAGAAGAGGCCTGTTTTTGAGGCCTCTTGGAGGGGCCGCTGTGCCGCTTGGGGAGGGATTTTTTTACTCAAAAAGCATTGAGAGGCACACTCAATGCCCGGAGACTGGATACCGGCGGCAAATTTGATGGTCGGGCGGCAAATTTGTCGCCGAGAGCCACTGGAGGATGGCAGGCCGCTGGTTGTCGTTGGGCTTTCTTGCTCTAGTGTGTGGGGCTAATTTGGTGGCCGCTTGCGAGTTTCGCTTGCAGCAGACAGCCGCTGACAGTCTCTGGGGAGTTTGCTGCCAGTTTGGCCTGCAGGCAGCGCAGAAGTCGCACAGAAGAGGCCACTTTTTGCTCGCCACTTTTCTCGCCGCCCGTCCACTGTTGCAGAGAAGTGCCTGCGAGAGGGACGCGCACTCGCAACTGACACACTGCTGCAGACTAGCACTAGTCCAATGGGAACGCAATGCAGTGGCCGCCGACCGACAACAAGCAATGACACGAAACCAGAGGACCAGTGTTGCCGGCCAAAAGTTAAGCACGCTTTTAATGGTCGCGCTTCTCTCTTCATTGGCAGCCCTCTCGTCGCCCTAACTCTCTTTTCAACTCGGCCCAGCTCTCAATATAGAAGCCCCGCTCAGCTCTAATGGTTTTTAAGTGAGCGCCAGATTGTCATTCAATTCAATGTCTATCGAGCGGGCCGCCGACTTTTTGGGCGCCGGCCGAGAATCTGCTCGCCTCAAACTCAAAACCATCCAGTCCCAACCGAAGACTGTCTCTCCTTCCTGATCAAATGGGCTCCAGTTCAAAGCGCCTTCAGTTAACCCTCAGCTCTGCCACTTGACTCCAATTTAATTCAATTACATTGAATTCAATTAAAAACAACCCTTGTCCTCCGGCGCTTGCTGGCCGCTCGATTGGCACACAGTCGAGCGGCCAGCCTCAGTCCCTAGCTCTCGCCTTTATAGACGCCTTTTGACTCGAGCAGGCCGACTTGCCTGTTGGTCGAGTGGTGCCACTGCAGAAGCTTGCTCACTCTTGAGGCCGGCGGATGATGAATTAATTTAACAAAGTGTCTCATTTGAATAACTTTCTTGCTGGCGGGCTATTAATTAAATTGTGTGTTGACTGAGAATGAGCAAGGAGAGAACATTGAGCACATTGAGAACATTGAGAACGAGATTGAGAGCATTGAGAGCAATGAGAATGAGAATGAAAGCGTGTAAGTATGCGAGGCTATCTGATCGCATACTTACAAGCTCGCAACTGCAGGCCAGCCCTTAGGGTCGGGCCAAAATTGATCAAGTGGAAATTGTTGCATTGATTTTGTGTCCCAAGTCCAAGTGGAACGGAATGATTTTGTCGCTTTATGCTCGCTCGTTTGGGCCAAATGGTGCGCAATCACTTGCCACTTGTTCCTTTTCGCCTCCTCTTCTCTCCACTCAGAGCCAAACTCCAATCCACTCGATCCATCTCGATTTCCATCTCAATCTCCGCAATCTCCACTCTTCCCAATCTCCAGCCCAATCTCCATCCTGCCCCCTCGGCCGTCTCTTCATCTTTGTCTGAGCGAGCCAAACTGGGACGCCACAACAGAGGCCGATTTGGTCACGCTCACAAGGCTCCCACAAGGCTCCCAAAAGGCTCCACGAGTGAGCCTGATACATCCTAAGGACCAGTACTACTGGCACGATGCAACCAGCACTGTACAACTAGCACTGTGCAAGCGAGCCGCCCACTGTGAGCAGTGCTGAGTGCAGATTTGTGCGCGAGATTCGAGCTGCGCGCAGAACGAGCTCAATTCACGCGTCTGCAGACAGCACGATTCCCGCGCACAAGCAGCACTGAGCATCTAGGCTTTTCCTCCACTGCATTTGCCCAACCGGAACGACACACAGTCCACCGGAAACGCACACTTGCCCCCCACTTGCCCCCCACTTTGCCCTCTAAACAGAGGGCGAGGAGAGCCTCTTTAAACAAAATTTTCCGAATAGAGGATCTCTCAATTCTCTAATTGGTCGGGCTCGCAATGCTCGGCGTCAGCAGAAACAATTGTCCCAACAATAAGCCGTCGATTGGGCGAATATTTCCTCGAAAGCGGAAACAATTGGCCCACGCATAGAGCCTACATTCAAGAGGCCCTAAGGAGCGCCATCTGCATTGAGCGGCCGGGTGAGCCCTGTGAGCGAGGCCACAACAAGCGGCACTTGGGCGCCAATTGACTTGGACGCCCAATTGACACTGACTCCAATGGGCCGCAGCTTGACTCTTGGCCCGATTGGGGCGGCAAGTGGCGCCCAATTGGCTCCCAATTGGCTTCTGGCGACGAGAATCCTTAGCTCGAGTGGAGCCTGGCCGGATTGGGTGCACAATTTCGATGGGCGGGCGGCAATTGAGCGGCCCAATTGGAGCCAAACTGGAGTCGAAATCGAGGCTCGAATCTGGGCCCGATTGGAGCCAATTGGATTGCATGAGCTGCAAATCTCTTGGCCAATCCAATGCTGCCAACGAGCGCCGCATATTAGCGCGCGGCAGATGTGGCCTGCCTCTTGCCTGGGCCGCAGGTTGACGAGCCCACACTTGGCCCCTCGGCGCCACTTCCTGCTGCTGGCTCCCTCTCGTTCTGCTGGCGCGCCTTCTCCTTCGCGCTCGGCTCGTGCTCGCCGCCCGAAGACGCCCCTCCGGCCAATATTCAACACCCGCTCGCCCGCGTGGACAAACAATGCCGAGCGGCGCGTCAGCTTGCGCCCCTAAGCCCCCAAGGCGAGCCGAATGGGCGGCCGGAAGTTGCGGCGGAAGTGGGGCGGCGCTAATGGAGAACAAGTGTGCAAGTGCGAGTGCGAGTGCGAGTGCGAGTGGGCGCTGGTGGTGCGTGGCCAGTCTGCTTGGGCGCAGGCTGGCCCGACAAGCTGTTGTAGTTGTCGTATGAGTTGTGTAGTTGTTGTAGTTGCAAGCGGGCGTGTTTCGAGGTGTCGCTCGTTCATTATTGGGCGCGCGCTCAGTGCGTGTAATGATTGCCTCCCAGAGGCAAGGTGTGCTCAAGCTCTTGCCTGTGCGCAATCTATATCATCGACTGGCCTGTTCTCGGCGCGCAGCAGTGGGCGCAAAGTGGGCGCCCAGAAGGAGCCCCAAAAGAGACAGAGAGCGGCTCTTTCTGGGCGCCCCTTTTGTCAACATCATTAAGCTTTGCCAGTTTCCAACTCGAGCGCAACGTTAATCAAATGGCGGCCGGCCAAAGTTTGCAAAGTGCGCCCCCATGGCAGCGCTCTCCCTTGGCTTTAAGCGAGCAGACAAGGTTGGCCGCCCTCGCTGCTCGGCGCCCATTTGGTTATGAATTTCCATGAGTGAATCTGAATTCGCCACTTTGGAACCACTGGAGAGGGCCGGAAGGGCACCAGCAGACCCTTGGGGTGGCGCTGAAAGGGGTTAGGGTGGGCGAGCTAGTGTTTAGTGTTCCGCCAAGGGGGGCAGAAATAGAAATAGAAACAAAAGGGGGGCACAAAAATGGAAATGAAAGGGAAAATGAGAAGGCCAAGAGTGGGGCGGCCAGGGGATATAATAAAAATAAAAATAGAAATAAAAATAAAATAATAAAAGGGCCAAAATGGGGCCAAAAGGCTGGGCGGGCGGCCAGCTGGCACTCGAGGGAGCACAAGTGCACAAGTGAGCAGAGTGAGAAGAGTGAGCACAGTGTGTACTAGACACTGTGTAGAGTGTGCAGAGTGAGTACAGTGTGCAGAGTGTGCACTCTTGCTGGTTGGCAGCTACAGTGTACAGTGTAGCGGCTACACACAGTGAGTGGCAGCCCAATGGAGCAGGGTGGCAGCCGCGCACTCTGCACAGTGAGCAACACACACTCTTGGCTCAATGCACCACTCTTTGCCTTTTGGCCCCTCTTTGCTCTTTGCGCCAAGAAGCAGCGCCCATTATTAAATTAATATTGCTTTCAATTTTGCGCACCAACAGGCGGCCCCAATTGGGCGCCAGTTTATATGTTGCCAGTTTCCACTGCTCTGCGCCCCCACCCCCCACCCCTCCCCATCCACTCGGGCCCAATTGGAGCCCCCTTTCCAGGGCAGCGCTCTGAGACGGCGCCGCTTGTTCCGGTGTGCGTGTCTCTTGTTGTGGTGGCCGCCACGAGCACCAGCAAGAGACAGATGACACGAGATGGGGTGTCTCGGAAAATCATTGCCCTCAAGCGGCCCCAAGCTCGAGGGGCGCCCGCTTTCCACTGGCTGCCTCGTCGGCTCGCCAAGCGCGAGCTGCGGCGCCCTCCGGCCAGCTGGAGACAGTGGTCGAGGCGGCCAAGTGGGCGCCCTGGAGAGACAATAAAACGTGGCGCAACTCTGCGTCTGTTGGGCGGCCTCTTAGGGCGAGAACAAATTGAGCGGACACAAGTTTAAAGAATTGGAATGCGCCAATCGAGCTCCAAGTGTGTTTGTTGTGAAAATTTAGCCGCGCGCCGAAAGCCAAGCGCAGGGAGAGAAAAAAAAGAGAGCCAAACGAACAAGTGGCCAGCCAATCAAATTGATTGCCTGCCTCTGCTTGCTATCAGTTGCCAACAGACAACTCAACGACAACAACAACAAATGTCTCGCCGCCAATCCAAATGGCTCAAAGCTCAGCTCTTGCGCCTCATCTGCATCTCAATGCAAGGGAAGCACTGGCAAAGCGGCCAAAAGGTAGCACAGAATGCAAATGGAACAAAATCTTCCCCAAACACTAACTCAATCCTGCTCCTTGTCCACAGACTGTGTCTCAATTGGGAGCCCAGTTTCTAATGGGCCCATCCAATTCTTGCCTAATCTGGCAAGCGCACTTTTACGCGCTAGTTGTTGCCGCTTTTATTGCCAAAAGCGCTCGATCGGCCAGAATGCTGCTCGTTTGTCCTGCTGCTCTCTGTTTAATTGTTTTTCCACCTTGTTTCAGCTTGTAACAAGCGCCGCCAATAAGCACTGGCAACAAGCACTAGAAACAAGCAGCGGCAACAAGCCGACACTAATAGTCTAAGGAGATCGATTTGGCCATTGTGTAATCTATATGAAATTTGCAAGAATTTCATTGCGGACTGGGCGCCGCACACCTGCCCGCTGGCCAGCAGGCCGACTGGCAGCCGAAGTGGCGCCAGCACGAAGCAACGCCAGAGCAATTCCTCATGAAGCGGCGCCTTTGTGTCGGCCGCCTTCATGAGACAGGAATTAGCCAACAACGCCGTTGCCGCTCGTCTCATCTGCAGATTGGGACCACTTGGATTGGGCCACTCGGATTAGGAGACAAACTCTAGCTCTAGAAGCAGAGGGACAACCTGCTGGCAAACGGGCCTTTTGCCAGCCAGCCAGCCAGCCCAGTATCTACCAAAGGGAGGGCGCCGTGCGGACAGCAACATTGATAAGCTGCCCCTCGTTGGTTGGTGGATATATAAATTTGATTGCCTGCCAGCGGGACTCGCCGGCGGCGGCTTAGGTGTTTCTGCGGGCCGGGTGGGCGTGGCTGGCGCCTTAAAGTCTGCAGTGTACGCATGGGAGTCAGCGGCCGTTCGTTCGACAATCCCGCGCGCACCGAAGAGGCGGCGGTCGGGCCGCCGCACACGAATTGATTAAATGGGCGATTTCCAGGCGGGGGCGTGGCCGCGCGCTTCCAATCGATCGTGTGCGGCGCGTGTTTGCTCGACTGGCACTGTTGGTGAGCCTGTGCAGTAGTAGCAGTAGTTGTTGTTGTTGTTGCTAGTTTGCTACCAAATTGGGGCCCATTTTGCGCAACAACAACCACAGCCTGTCACCCGATTGGCCAGTGAGGCGGGCCGAGTGTGTGGCCACAGTTTGCGGCCGCCTTTCCGCAGCGAGGGGCCAAAAAGAGGCACGGCCAACTTGTCAGAGGCAGCCGGCCAGCTCGATGGGCTACCTGATTGCCCGATCTGTCCGGCCGGAGTCTGTCTCTAGAGTGGCAGGAGGCCGCTGAATTCCGATTGGGAGCAGCTTTTGGGCAAGCGAGGAGCCAAGTGGGCCCATTGGCAGACCGCCAACGAGCGAGCCAAAGCCAAATGGTTGCCAGGCAAACAGGGCGGAAAAAAGGCTCCCACCCAGAGAGCAAATGGAGAGATTGGCGAGGCGCCGATTTCCACTCACTTGCTACGCAATAAAATAAAACAAAATAAAAAACCATCCAGAATAAGGAGGAGCAGGAGAACAAATTGAATCCAAATGAAACTCATCATTTCTGGCCAAGCGGGCAAATGTGTGCCCAATTCTGCTGCTGCTCCTCCTCCTTAGGCCCAAAAGGAGGCCCTCACGGCGAACCATTTTTATTGGCAGCTGCTCGCCCGGCCAAACCTTAGCTCTGGCTCGCCCCCAAGCAGCCGGCGCCACTTTGGCACCACTTTGGCGCGCTCCTAACGCCAAATTGGCCGCCCATTTGGGGGGCGCAAATTCAGCCACAAGGCGAGCCCCTCGCTGTGCCTCCACACACAAGCTCGCTCGCGTCAACTGGGCTCGCCGGCCTGAAAAGCCAGAAGAGCCAGAAGGGCCAGAAAAGCTGCAGCCAGAAAGCCACAGAGCCAGCAGGGCGCACCCAAGCCACAGCAGCAGGTTGCCACTCTATAAGGGACCATTATTATTTCACTCTTCTTCCTGCTTGCGAGCTGGCGGCCCACCACCAGCGGGCCCTAATGTGCGGCCTCTGCTTGGCGGCTTTGCTCTGCTTGCGGCCGGCCAAACGAGAGTCAAAGTGAGAAAACTCATTATTTTATTGGCCAATGTTATTTTTGTCATCAAAAGGAATCTGATTGGCGCCAAATTCCTCCCCTTCTTCTCGTTCTCCGTCCAATTCTCTCCGTTGCCGTTTTCAATTTGGTGAAAAAAACTGCCCCAAACTGGTGGCCGATCTAAGGCATTTCCACTGGCTGCCCTCAGCTCATTCGTGGCCCATTCGAGAGCCCATTCCAGCCGACCAGGGCGGCCTGGTGGAAATATTTAGCCGCCCCAAGAGGACCTATTCAGAGCGCCACCAAGTGTGCCAGCTTGACTGCAATGCCAGCGCCTTGAAACTTTTCTCGCTCCTCCGCTCAGACTCAGATTGGTCCCCTTCGGGTCCTCTGCGGGGGACACAGATCGGCCGGGGGAGGAAAGTGGGAAAAAGGGAAATAAAAATAAAAATAAAATAAAAGAATAAAAAGAGTATCAATTTCTCAAGTTGTTGTGCGAACGACAGACCAGAAGCGTCCAGGAGTCCAGGAGTCAGCCACACACAAAGGAGCGCATTTCTCAACAGCGAGCAGAAACGGGAGCCAATTGTTTGTCCATTTCAAGTGTGCCTGCGTGCCGGTGTGGCTCCAATTGGCCGGCAAGAAAGCAACAGCAAGAACCAGCCAAAAGCAACAGAAGAGAGCCAAAATTTGCAGGCATTTGGGGCCCCCAGACGCCTGCGCGCGCCGGCCCCAAAAAGGGCCAGAAATTAACATATAACCCACATATTAGATCTAGTCTTGAGCTCCTCTGCTCTGCTCCACTCCAAGCTGGCCTGGGCCCACGAGAGCAGCCCCGTGTCCAAGCCACTGGTTTGCAACCAGCAAACGTGGCGCCCAATTGACTGTTGCTCCCAAATGGCTTCCTTTTTTGTTGACTTTCCTCCTCCTCTCGAGTGTGTTTGTGTGACTTATTGGCTTATTCGGCCGCTCTCTTGGCTGTCTCTTATTTATTTCCCAACCAACACTCTGGCCGCGCGCGACATCAAGAGGCGAATATAATAAAATAAAAGGGCCCCAAATGGTTTCCAACATTGTCTCCATTCCAGCCAACCAGCTCCATTGCCACTCTCTCGTTGGGGCCAGCCTGTGTTCTGGCCAAACGAAACGCGCTTCACGTCAACAGCTCTAATCGTCCACTTTCTCAACTGGAAACCGCCGCCAACTGTTTCCCCCCTCCACTCTTTTGCCCGTCTGTCTATCACTGGCATGCCGCTCACCTACGCAGGCAACACAGTATCCACCGCTTGTTTGCCCAATTGACCACACACTCAATTTAAATCAATCATTATTTTTCTCAAACCAAATTGATCATCAATTTCCCCAGAGGAGCGAGCACACCACTGGAGCTGGAGCTGCAGCTTGAGCTTGAGCTTGAGGGGGGAATTTGGGGGTCCCAAAACTTGACTTGAGCGTGATATGTTAACGCTGCCTGGCTGCTAGTTGGCGGCGGTGAGAGAAAATTGGACAGATTTGATTCCGTTGGAGGATTTTGCTCTCCAATCGAAGTTTGAGCACAAGCAAGAGAAGAAATTGAGAGACCCAGATAGACGCGAAAATCCGTCTCCATTTCCATCTCTCACCATCTCAAGTCTCGAGAAGAATCAAAGCCACATTGTTGCTTCCACTTTGACTATTATCATTCTTGCTCCTTAACTTTGGCTGCTTGTTGTCCAATGCGAATGAGGCAAATAAAGCGTCACATTTCGAGGTGACAATTTGCTTCTGCTTCTTTTATTCATTGTGTGTCTGCTCCTTTTTAGCCACTTTTTGTTGTCTGTTTGCTCTTGGCAAACTGAGAACTGAGCGAGGAGAAAAAAAGGGGCCAAGAATTTACTCTCTGCTTCTCATTTTACACTCTCTTTTCACCACCACCGTCCACCTTCAGCCGCCACCGCCGCGCCAACCAACCAACAAAGCAACCCAGAAGCATTCCTTATCATTGGCCTCTAAACTTCCTTTGCCTTTTGGCCAACAAACGCCACAGCGAATTAGAGCAAATCTCCGCCGAGAGTCAAACTCCAAAAGTCAGCCAGTTGGAGAAAGTTAAAAGCTACTTGTGCCTCTTTTCGCCTATGCTTTGTGGAGGCCGCCGCAGCAATACACATTGGCAACTGGGGCCCACTCTTTGCTCGCCCCTCTGCTCCAATACACAAGTGTTTCCCTCCCTTTGGAGCGGGTATTTCCATTTGGGCCGCAAAAAATCATCAGATTGACGCTTGTCAATTATCTGGCCAGCTCAATGGAGCCTCAAATGTCTAGGCTCACCTTTTGGCGACATTTTTGCCGGGCCCAAATGGAACGCCTGGCCCAAGGGACTGAAAATGGGTGACCGGTTAAGAGGAGAGACAGTCAGACAGAACATTGAATCAAATGGTCCACTTGGTCTAGGGGCCATGGTTGGAGACGAGGAATGCGTGCAGCATGTTGTTGGTGGCTGATCAGGCTGGTGCCCTTTTCAGGTTGGCGCAAGAGGGCGAAAAATTGGGCTCCA
>Ga0268247_10000326_pt1 | contig 16599 bp, 14 predicted proteins | sample AgamicOrMae_FD_200245 | JGI IMG/M metagenome (GOLD analysis project Ga0268247, IMG submission 200245) | Agave microbial communities from Guanajuato, Mexico - Or.Ma.e (v2) (version 2) | ecosystem: Host-associated > Plants > Phyllosphere > Phylloplane/Leaf | place: Guanajuato, Mexico | collected...
GAATCGCGGATGGCGATGCCTAAGTCAACGGTTTTGGCGGGCGGCCTCTATGCAACAGCTTCCACCGATTTCGGTAAACACCTGAGAATCTCAAACTTATTACAATAACGAATCTCTTTTTTGACCCATTGATCTCACTTCTACTGAAATCACCATGACCGAATTAAAGGAAGATGTCATTGACTATGAGGAGATAGTAAACCAGATTTACAGACAAGAGATGAACCGGACTCATGAGTTCAACCTGATGCTTGTGGGTCTCAGTGGAATAGGCAAATCTTCCCTCGTAAGATCACTATTTCAGGGTTTGATCAAACCCAAGGAAGTCGATGGCGGCCCAAGGCTCAATGAATATCGGGAGATCATAGAGGAGAACGGAGTGAGGCTCAGGCTGGGCTGTATCGAGACGTCAAATTTCGAATCTCATGACAAAAAGTTGTACACAGAATGCATAGAAGATAGGTTGAAAAAGTTCTTTGTTACCCAACTTCGAAATCCAAACTCAAACATCGAGGACACTCGTGTTCATTGCTGTCTATACCTGATTCCAGCCCATGCTAAGATGCGTTTACGCGACGAGGACATAGAGTGCATGAAGGCTCTACAGGAGATAGTTAACATCATTCCTATTCTATCCAAATCCGACATCCTGAATCCATCCCAGCGTGCCAAGTTCAAGGAGATCATCTCGTCTGATTTGAAGAGACATGGTATTAAATACTTTGCATTCAATTATGACGAAAAAGAGGACGAGGATCGAGCGAAGATCGTGAAACAAGAGGCTGAGAGATTTCCGTTTGCCGTTGTGTCAGCCGACGAGCCAACAATCGAGAACAATCGAACCCGATGGATTAGGAAAACTGGTACGGGTACCGTGGATATATTTGATAAAGAGTTCGATTTCGACGCGTTATCACGATTACTCATCCGTCACTGCATGATCAATTTGATTGATAGCACCCATGTAAAACATTATGCGAGATACAAGTCACAGCTTTACAAAAAGTTCCGTGAAGAGGGTCCCGAGGTATTGCGAGCCATTGGTTTGGAGGAGCACGAGGTCTTTCGTATCGAGCGCTGGTCGAAGGGAGACAGGCGACCGCTGAACGAGTTGCGCAAAGAGATGGAGGAAGATCTAAGACTGTTGAGGGCGAGACTCGAAAAACTGAGAGCAAATAATTCCACCCAAGCCCAATCACCATCGAAGTTGCATAAACCGGAAATTACGCGGCCTAAACCTCCAATTTTACACGAGAAACCAGAGTACTTGAAGACTAGAGTTTCAGAATTTTATCGCGGAAACTAATAGTAGGAACTAGTGGTCTCCTCTGATGATAGTTCACACAGCAGGTAACAATTTGTCACTCATAATCACACCATAGAACAAGGTTAGGTGAGCGACTCACCAATAATTGAATAAAAGCGGGTGGCTATCATTTTTCCAAATTTCGCATACAAATTTTGCTGTACCTTTCCGTTCTTTACGCGTGTTGCCGTTGACTTGGATACGCCACTCAGTTTCTTTGCCGCTCTGTCTGATCGTGGGTGTTATTTGAGCTTCCGCTGCCTGAAATGAGGGCGGAATATTGATCAAAGTTCTTTTAAAGGCATCATTCCCATTCCAACGCCTCAAATTGAATCCTACTGCGCGTCCAGATGTCTTCTAATTCGTAATATCGTATCCAATATTGACGTCTTGAGGTTCGCTGCGAGCTGGAGCTTGTGTATCGACGCAGAGTTCTCGCCAGTTGTGGATGATTTTTAAGCAAATCCAAGCAAATAAGCTGAATTCTTTCTGCCTGAATCAGTGTCAGCTTAGTATCAGTCTCAGATTGGTATCAGTTAGCATTACCATTGGACAATTAGCAGACAATCTCGATTAGAAGATGCAAGTCGAGGGAGGCGCCGAGAGAGAGGCGGGAACTCTGACGAGAGTGAACCAGATAGTTTTGGGCGAGAGTGGCTTGAGGCGCGAGGGTTGCTCGGTGTTCACGTTGCACCACTGGAGCGAGAGCAATGGCAAGACTCAGGCAAGACCGTTGGACTGTCCACCAAGCGGCGGCCTCAAGCGAGGAGAAGCTCGCCAAATTGGGCCCGGCCGGCGCGCTCAGGTGGACCATCGAGTGAGACTGATGCTGATCAAGGCCCAGGAGAGTGCGCTGAACTTTTTGATCAGATGGTTCCTGCTCGAGCAGAGCTGCCACAACGAGCCGCCCGGAAGTTTGGGGGGCAACTTTGAGATAAAACGTGGTAGAAAATCCGGCCTCAAATCTGGCAGCAATTACGATCAATGGGCGGCTGGTGGACACATGAGAGGAGGACGACGTGTGACCATCATTGGACTGGAAGAGAAAAGAGACGATTTGAGGTCGAGGGGAAGAGTTAGGAAGGCAGGAAGTGTGGTTTGTGGCAGGAAGCGAGTGTCTCGTTCGAGCATGTTGATGCGCGACGTTGCCTTGTTGCCTGAGCGCAACTGGCGAGTTGTGTTGAAGTTCGTCTTCTTCCGTTGGCTCAATTGGACCAATTTGATAGAGTTGCTGTTGATCATTTTGCTGATCTGCTGCTGCGCTTACCAGTGCTACGAACTCCTCGAAGACTATTACCAATATCCCACCCACATCACGGTCACCTCGGTGTTCAACGACGACTTCCGGCTGGACATTCCGGCGCTGACTGTGTGCGACAACAACCGGATTTCCGTCTCCTCGTTGAGGAAAAACTTTCCCGACTACAACGAGAGCCACTTCATGGCCATGACTCTGGGCACCTTCTACTCGTTGGACAACTACAGTCTGGCGGCGCTGCGGGACCCAAACGAAGTGTCCGGCTCGCGCCTCTCCCAGTGGCTGGGCGACGAGCTGGACATGGGGGCGCCCCTAAGGAGCGGCAGCTTGGAGAGGGAGCCAAAGATTAGGAGTGGCAATAGTTCTGCTGGCGAGCTTAAGCAGCAAGAGGAGAGCATAGCTAAGGATGCGGAGATCAACTGGCTTCTGGTGAGCAGATATTTGACCGACAGGAAACCGGTGAACACGTTCAAGATTGTCCCCCAGGATGACAGCCTGATTGACACACTGATTTGTGCCAACGTTTGGGGCGAACAATTGCCGTGCAAGTATTTGAAAAAGATCAAAAGCATTCAGCAAAACTCCATCTGCTACACCATGTTCCACGACACTATCCTGTGGGACTCGAGCGAGCCAACGGTGCGCCATCTGGAGGCTGCCATAGCAAGGCGGCCCAGCACCATTCGCTTTGGAGACCAGGCGAGCGACGACAGCGCCTTCATGGAGCTCGACCTGGAGGCTGAGAGGCAGGAGGCGCTCGATGAGGAGGAATTCCAGCGCAGAAATGAGGACCTGATGCGGATTGACATGGCAAACATGGAGATGATTAGGTTGCGCTTCAACTTCCAGCGCCAAGACTATGCAAATGGCCGCTCGGTGGTTGGCGGCCGGCTGGCAGTGCATCCAAACTCGCTGCTCGGCGAAATCACGCACAAATCCTACGACCTCAAACCGGGCTACTGGTACACCTACTATATAGAGCGCAGCGACTACCGCCGCCTCCCGCCCCCATACAGTACCCACTGCTACGACTACCATGCGGCCCGCTACGCCTGGAGCGAACGCTCCAAGTATCTGGCCAAGAGACAGAAGGAGATCTACGCGCTCAGTGTGGAACAGGCGCGCAACAGGCGCCTGTTGCCCAAATATGGGGACTTTTTGAGAATGCGATCCATGGGAAAGGTGAGTGGCGCTCCGAGAGACTCGCTTCGTCGTGATTGCGCCGAAATGGCGCCGAAACGGAGCCAAAATGGTGCTGAAAAGGCGCCATTTCTTCTTTCCGCCTCTTCGTCCATTTCAGCCGCCGAGGCCGAGGGCCAACTCTGGCCGCCAGCACAATTCCTCCGGCACAATATCCTCTCACTCTTAAGATATTTTCCATATTTTCGGTGCAATATTCCTCCGATAAGAAAAACACAGCTCACGAGCAGCCCGTCTGCTTCCGGCCGGCCGCCCTCAGCTGCGTGTGGCCTCGTTTCTGGGCGCTGTGCGAGAGTCTTGGCGCCGCCAAGACACAACTCTCGAGTGCTCAGCAAAGAGCCGCAGCGACGCCCATCGAGAGTGGTCGAGAGCCACTTGGCGCGCCTCCAGCGCTCTGCCTTAGTGCGAGCAGTGTTTGAGTGTGCGAGCAGTGTTCACTATCGGCCAAAAGTAGGGTGTTAGATCTCCGTGCAATGCTCCGTAGAAATGTAACCGTACTTTTGACACGCACTGTCCGCACAGTGCCAGACTGCAAGTGTGCGAGTGTCTGCCTGTGCTAAGGTATGGGCGGCGCGCAGTGTGCAGCCAGCACACAGTGCAGCTCGAGTGGCAAACTGCACACTAAACTGCATCGAGCGGCGCGTGGTCGCCCCTCTTTGCTCGGCCCGCCAAGTCCGGCCCAGCTGCTTGTCTAAACGGCCAGCCCGCAAGTGTATGTAAATTTCCGACCGGCAACAGTCGATCGGCCTTCCTGCGAACTGCCCGCGCGCCACCACCACCAGTTGGCAGCCTTCTTCTGGCTGTCTCTGGCCGGGCGCAGAAACGGCCCGCCGGCGTGCAGGGTGGCAAGTTGATAGGTTCAACAGGTTGCAACAGGCCCTTGCTTTGACTGGCGGCCCAGAGTTGGCGAAAGGCGCGCCTCAGCCAGTTGCCGACTGTCTGTCTGTCTGTGTGTCTGTTTGGCTAGACTCTGGCCGGCAGCCAAGCGAGCAGCGAGCTGGCCACAACTGGCCAGCGGGCGCTCTCTTGCCCTGAGCATGAGCGTTGATCGGCCAGGCCAAAGCTGCGACCTGTCGGCCGTCTTGGCGCGGCGCTCGCTCTCCACTGGCCAGTTTGGAGAAAAGGCGCTCGAGCTCGAGCTCGAGCTCGGCGGAGTGAGAGCGGCGGAAAGACGAAGCGCTGCTAACGAGCGTCCAGCAGAGGGCCGCATAAACGAGACGATTTGGGCCGCACACAGTGGAGCGCAAATCATCTCGCTCGCTCGCCTGCATCTGCGCGCATTCTCCTAGTCTCGCGCTGAGACTTGCACTTGCGCGCACTCGCCGCCTCCAAAGGGAGATCTCGTCTGTCTCTCTGTGTCTGTCTCTAAATCATAATCCGACACACACTTTTCCATTGGGCAAACTTCCCAACACTAAGCTCGGATGGCCCACTCCTAAGGGTCGGCCAAGAGTGGCAAGAGAGAGAGAGAGAGAGAGAGAGAAAAAGTAAAGTAAAGTCTCAACAATCTGGAGAGTCAAGTTAACTGCAAGAAAGGAGGAGAAATGGGAGGAAATTTGCTCGCCACCAATGCAGATTGCCCAGCTCATTAGTCCCACATTGCCTATAACAAGTGGCGCTCGTCACTGGCGCTCACTTAGGACAGCCAAGAGTGCGGCCAACTGTGAGCGGCGAGCGGGCGCTGAGCGACGAGCAGCGAGCAGAGAGAGACCAAGAAAGACCAAGAGAGGCAAAGGAAGGCAAAGGAAGACAGAGGAAGGCGCCACCCAGGCGGCCGTCTTCTTGTTAACCAAGGAGCCTGTAACGCACGACTGTGTCCGCTGGCCGCTGTGTGCGGGCCGCAAAGGGCACAATGCGCCTTGTCTGCCATCTCGGAGACCATCGCTCTGCTTCCGCCGCGGACAATTGGCCCTCGCTGGCCGGACGACTGTCAGCGGCCCACAGCACACTGCACACTGCACAGTCGCCGCCGCCGCCGAGGCAGCCCCAAGGAGCGGCCGCCCGACGGTGCTCGACTGTTTGCGGCCGGCCAATTTCCTCCAATTGCCGCCTCTCCGCCCGCCGCCTGTCCACCCCCAAGAGCAAGGCCCACTCGGCGGGTCGTGACTCGCCCAGTCGGCGAGATGCTTATCACATCTCCAAATCAGATCACAGAGAACGCCAACTCTCAAACGGGCCACCGCCGAGAATCAGGCGCCGCCGGAAGGAGCGCCATCGGGCAAGGAGGAACAAACTAATTGAGTTTGTCGTGTCGGAGTGTCCAGGCCGCTTGGGAGCAGCCTGAGCAGAGTTAGAGAGAGCGGCTTCTCTGCTTGTGAGTGGCGATTGGCGAGCGCACAAATTGGGCCCACTTCTTCGGCGTCCATTTTTGTCCAGTGCGCACACTTGGCCGCAACACAATGCCATAGACTGTGTGCAGTCAGTGAGTGCGACGCGCACCATTCGCCGCAGCAAAGCAGTGCAGCAAAGCAGTGCAGTGCATTGGAGCCAAAAACAGGCCGACTCAGCGCGCGCCTGTTGCACTCGCCGCCACCAGTCCCAAATTAAGTGCTCGCCGGCGCCACCAATTTATTGCAACCACTTCCTCGCCCGCCTCCTCGCCCCTCAGCCTGCCACTTCCGCGCCTCCCGCCCCCCACCACTCGGGCCCACCCTCAAGCAGGAGGGCCCCACGCGGCCAAATTATATAAATTATAGCCTACTGCCCTTAGTGTCAGCCCTCCATTCAGCCCTCCATCCTGCCTCCTTCTCCAGTCTCCATCTCGCGCCGGCCACCCCGCGCGCCCCACACACTAGCCCTATAGAGCGCCAACCACCAGCCCTCCTCCTCTTCTCCCCACCGAAGCTTGTCCCCTTAGGTCTGGTGCCTTCTGGGGGCCACGCCCACTTCCGGCCGCAAACATTCACTGTTGTTGTTGAGCTCATCACGCTTGTGAGCTCTTCATTTGGGCTACCATCTCGCATTTGGGCTACCACCTCGCACACTCGCCGGCCCTAAGCTGCGGTTGGACATTTATCGCGCCCGTTCCGGCTGCGAGCGAGTTTCCTGGGGGGTCATTTGGGCTACTCTTTGGTTTGGGCTATCCTTTGGGCTATCCTTTGGGCTATCCTTTGGGCTGCCTTCTGGGCGGCTGGAGGCGAGTTAAAAGTCGAAGAGTGACAGAGACTGAGACTGGCCGCTGAATGAGGACAGACAGCCGCACAGAAGGCCGGAAAGGACGAAGCAAGAGGAGCCCTTTCCCCTTTCGGTGCCTCAGAAAGAGCTGCTTCTTTGCGCTGGAAAGTGTTCGCCCAAGCTGCACCGCAATGGGCGGGCCGCAGTGATGATTTGCCGATACTAATCTGCAATAATGATAATGAATGGACTCCACTGAACTGAAGCACTGAACTGCCACTAAATGAGACTAAAAACTCGTTCGTCTTTGCCCCAAAATGGCCGAAATAATTCAACTAGCGCGAGTGCATTAAGACTTGCATCGCCGATTTGGCCTCAATCAACTGCAACTGCTGGATCCAAGACACTTGGTACCGCGAGGGAAATCTAATCGACATCAACGGTTCGCTTCCATGGTGCAGGATGGACGCCCTTTTGAGGCGCCAACAGGAGCTGGCCGAGCAGCGCAGAAGGATGGGCAAAACGGTGGCCAACAATGTGAGCATCACTGGCCAAGTGGATGGGGACGATTATGGCGACGACTTGGACGAGGAGACGGGTGAGTTGAGCTGCGGACTGCTGCTGGTGAGTGCTGGCTGCTGCTGCTGGACTCCATTTGGGACTCTCTGTGGTTCTCCTACCAGTTCGGAAGCAACAGTCTGCGGCAGAGAAACGAGGGGCTGCTCTCTTAGAGCACGCGAACAAACTGCCACTCCTTAGGGGCCACTTTGGGCCGCTCCTTAGGGCCTGCCCCAGCTTGCAGCTTGCCGTCCACTGGCCAGTTGTTAAAGGGCCCCAACTGCTCCACTCGCACTCGCTCACTCACCAGCTGCACTCCTTTCCTCTAACTCTTTTTATCTCTTTGTATGTCTTCTGTTTATACCACTAACTGATTGCCGGGCCCCCAAACACTGCCACTGTGGCCCCAAACGCGCCCCTCAAACCACTGGACTGGCCTTTTGGTCAAACAAACCGGCGCACACAAACCGGCGCACCACACAAACTGGCTGACACGCACACAATGGCGAGCAGCTGGCGACGACTTGTTCTTCCAGGTCTGCTCTAAGGTTTATGTGGCCCTCTGCGTGTCTGCCTGTCCAGACGAGTGCTAGTAAGTAGAGTTGGCGTTATAGTTTTGGTTTAGTTTTGCGCCCGCGACACCAAATGGCGCCACTGGCCCGGCGGACTAGCATTCGCGTGTAGAAGCACGCAGAGAACTACGCGGGCAACTGTTGTGCGAGCGGCGCACTCGCACACGCCGCACTACAGTCTGCAGTCTGCAGTCTAAAGACACTCTCTGCGCGCTGCACTTTGTTCCTGCCAGAACTAAGCTGCCGAAATTGAACGCCCAAATGAACTGCCAATGCTGATCATTGATACAACTTCAATTCAACTCGCTCGACTCATTCTACTCATTAAACTCATTCTACTCAGCTACTCCGGATACGACACCATCCAGCAGTGGCGCTTGTGGCCCTCGCACGAGGCGCAGGTGAGTACTTTGTGTACTTTTTGCACTTCTTCCACACCTTCTGGCTCCCCTTAGAAAGCTGCTCAGCCGAGATACTAGCTCGTTCAGCTGACGGCTTCATCTCCATGCATTGTGCGCCTCGTCGAGTACTAGCACACTGCTCGGGGTGGCTGCTTCTCAGTCAACTGGCGCACCTAAGCACTGGCCAGCTCGTCCACAGTGGCCGGAATTGGAATTTGAGCTGCAATTTGGGAATTGAACATCTTTGGAAGCGCGACTCCAACGTCGTTTGGCGCAATCTGTTCATCTGCAGCCAGCCCACTGGGCAGCAGACCAGTGGCCAAGTGTTTGCAGCCAACAGAGAGAGGCAAGAAAAAACAGGAACAAGTTGAGCTCTTTTCGTTGAGTGGGCCAAGCCGCAGGCCAGAGAACAAACTGCCTGATAAGCGCCGGCCAGCAGCACTTCTGGCGCCACACTACAACTCAGCAACTCAACTCCATTTGGTCCGCTCGCTTGGCAGAGCCAGCCTGTAGGGCAACGCTTGCTCTGGAGTGGCGCTAATTTGCAAACGGCTTGTTTAGGGCGCCAACTGTTTGGCCGGGCTCGCCAGCCAGAGACCAGCCGTGTGTGTGTGTGTGCTGGCCGCCCAGTTGGACGAGCTGGACGACAAAGCTGGCCCAATTAGTGGGCCTGTTGCGCAGGGCCATTAGTGGGCTGGCCGCTCGCTTCGCTTGGGGTGTCCCTCGGCGGTTTGTCTCTGGAGTTGGGCGGCCTGACGGGAGCTGTTTGGCGTGCGCGCCGGCAACTGTGGCCCGCCAGTGCTGGGCCGCCGCGAGAGGCGCGCACTGTGGCAGAGTGCAGCTGGAGGCGCGTTGTGTGCGGCCTTGTGTTCCGCGCACAAGCACAAGCAGAGAAGCAGAAGCACTGCTTCTGAAGCACTACTGAAAGTGCACACAATGCACTCTGATGCAGAATCAGGTGCGCAGGTCGGCCAAGTGCGCGCGTCTGGAGCGCGCGCCGTGCCGCTGCACTGCCGGCCAGAAATTAGCCAACAGGGCACTGGGCTGGCGCCAGACGCGAGCTCAGCCTCAGCAGGCCTGCAATTTGGCCTGCAATTTGGCGCGCCCAAGGGCAAAGGGCCACCCACGAATGGGACCAAATTGGCGCCCGCCTCTTCCTCTTTTCCTGCACCTCTTCGGGCCGGCCTTGAGGGGCGCGCCACTTGGCGCTATCTGATGGGTGGCCGGCCGGGCGGGCGGGGGGCGAGCGGCGGGGCAGCTCCCGCAACTGCGCCCCACTGGCGCCGCTCTCAGCTCCTCCTGGACGAGCCTCCACAGCTCACTGCAACTGCAACTGGGGCGCACCAAGTCCAGTGACGAATTCTCCCCAATTCTGCCCAATTCTCCGCCCGCCAACGCCGGTGGTCTGGCCACAGGGCCACACACTCGAGGCTCCAAGGTCCAGCTTTACGGCCGGCGAGTGTGTGAGGCTCGTCCTTAGAGCTGGCGAGTGCCAATCGCGCGCCACTGGAGCGCACGAAGAGCGCACTCGTGCAGGTGGCCGGCCTGAATCTATAGCGAGAAAGCGGGAAAGTGGCTGCCCAGAGTGGCGAGTAACGGAGACTGTCCCTGCTGCTCACTTGGCGGCCCAGAATGCCGCCCCAACTGGGCCACCTGTGCGTCCGTCTGCCTGCGTGATGCCTTCTGAGAGTGCCGATGGTTCGCGCCGCCCCCAAGTGGCTGCAGAAGTGGCGCCCACTTCTGCGCGAGACTGTCTGCGGGGCGCAACTGCTCCACTTTTGCCCCGAAGGTGTGCGCTGAGAGTCGGACCAACTCGAGCTAGTAGCAAGCTGCCTCTCGCAGCCGCTTGGTGCTGAATGATGCGCTTCATGCAAAAGAGCAACTCGCAGCCAACCGGAAGAGAGTGGCTCAAGTTGGACGCTCGCCGTTCAGTCTTCCACCACATGAGCTCAGTCCACCTCGCAGTTCTCATTCGAGCTGCGCTGAGCGAGAAAAAGTGGCCGCTGACCACTGGCCGCCAGACACACTCCATTTGGCCGCCTCGAGTGGACGGCGCAGAGAAGAGGGCACCTTAGCAGCAGACCTAAGCTGCGGACTTTTGCCCAGAGCTGCTCTCACCTTAGCGCCGAGAGCTGCAAATGCTAGTGCGCCCATTTGGCGCTGGCGACCATTGCTCGCGACCGGCCGCTTGATGGACCAATCAGGCGACATGATCTTGTCGCTTTCAGCCACTCGTCCAGCCGATTCAACAGGTTCGCCAGTGGGCAGCCTGTTGAATGGTTGGCGCGCCCAAGCAAAGCATTGGAGAAGCGTTGGAGCATTGGCCACTGATGCACCGCGCGCCACTCAACGTCACCCAGTGGACGGCGAGCAGTCCACTCGCCCTAAGCTGCCAGCTCGGATACTTTGCTGGCCGCTTGGAACTGTCTCCAGACACTGCGTCTCGCACTGCAGTCTCCGACGGAACTGAGCCTGCCATTAGTTGAGATGGGCGGCCGATAAAGTATCTGCCGTTCGATCAGTTTCGGGCCCACAGGCAGAGGTGCGCGTCTCGTGCCACAGCGGCAGATTGCTGGCCACTTGTTGGCGCTCTGTGGCCGCACTCTCCACTTGTTGGCGTCTCCAGTTGGCGACTGTCTCCATTAGGTCTCCATTTGGGGCCATGCACAGTCGCCAGAAGGCAGACGTTCCATTTGGGCCCCACTTTGGCCCATTGAGATTGGGCTGAGGCCGCGCGAAAAGCAAAGGAGGCCGAGAATTGCAAACTCAGACTGCGAATTCATTCTCGAGTTTGCAGCTTCGGGTGGCCCGCCGATTGCGCCCGTCCGTGCGCCTTGGGCGGGCCTGAGGAATTTCTCGAGCGGACTAGGCGTGGCGGGCGGCCAGAGGTAGTCTGCGTTGAGCGGCCGGAGCTAGTCTGTGGCGAGTGGGCTGCTCGGGCGGCAAATTAAGCCGTCCTCTTGCGGCTCAAATTGGCCCGAATTGGCAAACACGCCGCTCGGCTGGCCTCTGCTTGTTGCTTGTGCGCGCCTCTTTGGCCATCACTAGCCACTAGCCAGCAGCCAGCAGCCCAGAGACCACCTGCGATCCAATGGAGCTCTCAAGGGCATTAGATTGGCCCGAATCGAATGCAGTTTGCAGGGGGCGCGTCCCTGCAATTGGCTGCCTGCAAGTGGCGCTGCTTAGCTCGCTTGGAGGCTGCCCAGTCTGCTTGGACTGGAGGCTGTCTGCTAGTTTGCCACTCTGCCTGGACACTGCTGGGCCGCTGGACTGGCTGGCGCGCTGGTGAGGAATTTCTCGACTGCTCCCACTTGTTGTTGACGTTGTCATGTTTCCATTTTAGCCCAAGCGGCCAAATCACTTCGGCCACTCGTTCGCTCGCTCGCAAATCAATCGACAACGAGCCAGGGGACTGGCCGGCGGCCAGCAGCTAGCAGTTGGCGCTCGTTGAGCAGCCAGCGCTCGGAAAGCAGTCAGCCAGAGGCAGTGGTTGGCGTCACTCTGCTGAGGGGCGCAATTGCAGCAGTTTGCAAGGGCTCCTTCAGCTGCGAGCGTGGAGAGAGAGCGAGAGGCAGGCGAGCAGGCGGGCGAAAAAGAGATATCACTTCGACGCTTGTGTGTGGCCGGCCGGGCAGTTCCTTAGTGGGCCTTTTGTGGCGGAATTCGGCAACTTCGTGCTTCAGTCAGTCAGCCAGTCCTCGTCTCTCGTTTGTTCCCCCGCTTGCCTCCTGAGCTGCAGCCCAAGTTGTGGCCTCAATCGAGTGCGCCGGCCTGTCGTCGAGAGGCGCACTTGGCTTCTTGGCGCCCAGCCAGCCAACCACTTGGGCCAGTCCTCAGCCTCCGCAGGCTCTGGGCGCGTCCACCCAACGTCCAGCGTCCAGCGTCCAGTGCGCGTCCCTCCTGGCCCGTCTGGCGAGCACGCCAACCACTTGTCGGGCCACCAAAGCGATAAAATCGGCCGCCTGCCCTCGCCTCTTTGTGTGTGGTCCTTTGCTCTTTGGCTCTCTCTGCTTCTCTCTGTCTCTGTCTCTGTCTGCACACTGAGTGGAGCAGCCAGGCAGCCAAGCAGCGCTCGCAGACACTCGCTCGCCCTCTTGGCCCAACGGCAACACCCGCCTCCAATTGATGACCGTCTGCGTTGGGCCTTCTGTGAGCCGGCCTTTGGCGCAACTGTGGCGCAAAGTAAGACGTAAACAGCGAGCAGACGAGCATGTGGATCAGCTGGCGCTACTTCTGCTCCTCCTCCTTCTCCTTCTTCTTCTTCTTCTCCTTCTCCTCGAGCTCCTTCGCCTTGGGCTGCCAATGGTGCTCCTTTTGGCCACCCTGATGATTCCAAGTCGCCGCCGCCGCCAAGTTCTGGCCACACAAGCCACTTCAGCGACCTTGTGCGGCCCAATTCAGGCGAACAACTGGCTGGCAAAAAGGCAGAGCGAGCGCCAAAGGCCGTCATTGGCAGTTCGCCGGCCGCCCAGCTGCCTCTCTCTCAGTGCACCTTGTCTAAGGCGCTCGCACACAGCAAGCCGCAACAAGAACAATACAACGCATCGCATTCTCCACCGGCGCCCGCCGCTCGGTGGCCGCCATGTAATAATGATCTCCGACGGTTCTCCTTCGGCCTCCCATTTTGGTCGTCGCTGTCGCTCTGTGTTTGTGGCCACTCGAGGAGCCTGTTGAATAGAGACTTAGAGAGAGAGGGAGAGAAAAAGGAGCAGCGTGTATCGTTTGGTCGCGCTTGGCAAACACGCGCCTGAGAGAAAGATGGCGTGTGAGAGCACAGAGAGCAGAGAGCACTGAGCACTGAGCACTGAGCTGGGCCACAGGCAGTCGTCTCACACGCAGGCGCACACGAGTGCAAGCCGGCCAGCTTGTTGCAGCAACCATGCCCAAGGGAAACACATCCACCTTGCCGCCTCTACTTCTCCTCTTTCCGCTCCTTAGGGCCGGCCAGCCAGCCGCACGCTTAGGCCAGCCCAACCAGCAAGAGACAGAGAGAGAGAGACTCCTCCAAATTGATGGCTTAATTTACTCGCATCGCCTCCTCCTTGAGCCAGCTTCTCGCTCTTGCCCCTCTTCTCTGTGTGCCAACATATAACTACTACTCGAAACTGCTGCAAACTCTAAACTGCAAACCCTCCTAAGCTGCAACTACAAGCAACCAGCCCAACAAATGGCCGCCCAAGTGAGCGCCTAACTTCGCCAACACACTCCCTCTGCCAACTGCCCACTGCCCACTGGCCACTTCTCTATACTCTTTTTTGCTTCTCTCTCTCTTTCCTAAAGCCACTTCTCTGATGCCCCCCGCTCAGTGCCTCTTGCGGCGCCTGTTTGGTCTGCCTGCCTGCTCGCCGGCGCAAAGGCCAGCCAGCACCACGACCACCACCAACGCCACACAACAGCCCGAAGGACGCCCCTACCTCAGCTGCTCGGAGCGCCACCCTCGCCCAAAGCTGCTGCTCCTCATCCTCATGCAGATCAGAGCGTGTGGCGCGCACTCGCCGGCCGCTGCTTGTTGCGTGCCTCTCTGCCTCTACGTCCGTCTTTCAGTGTGTGTGCGTGCCCGCCTATCTCAGCGCGCCTCTGCCTCTGTGTGCTGTGTGCTTCCTCTGTGTGGTCCGAGTTTGGCCCAGGTGGCTCGGCTCCCGCTTCTGCAATTGAGGGATAACTCAGCAAACACATAAACAAGTGGTTCTCTTCTCCCCGAGCCCAAGCATGACTCCTATCTCTCTCTCTTTCTCCCTTTGGCCCATCCTCCTCCAGTGGTCCCACACATAAATGGCCGCTCGGCGCGATCATTAACTGGCCGCGCTCATTGTCTTGCCCGCCGCCTTGGCTCACTCTTCTCTCCAAGGCAATGCTGCCACTCTCCAGCCTCCAGCTCCGGCCGCCAGCTGCCCAATGTCCAGTTGGGCGAGCACATTTGCACCACTTTCAAGTGCCCTCCCTCCTCTGAGACAGCTCCTCTCGCTGCAGCTAAGCTCCGCTCGTCTAGGCCGCTCGCCCAGCACAAGCTTGGGGCAGTGATTTTCTGATTTTCGGCCCACCACTCGGCCTCGCCAATGCCTGGCGAGCTATAAGGCAGCTCTGGTGTCTGGCCGGCCGCTGGACTTTGAGCTGCCGCCAACTACAACTTCTCGAAGGCTGGCTGGTTCTCGAAGGCACCCAACGCGCCCGCAAGACCAAGAGCAAAACACGGCGCCACAGGTGGAGCGAAAATGAGCTTCGAGCGGCGAAATGGCTCGGCGGGAGCTTTGTGTTTGGCTGGCGCTCTCTATAGGCGCAGAATGCCCAATTGATAGTTCATATTCCCCGAATTCCAGACCAGCTCGCCTGTACTGATTCCGGCCTGCGCTTGTCCTCGGCGGGTGCTCCAAGAGTGGCCAACACTCTTGAGGCACAATGATGGGGCAAACTGTGGGCTGGGCGAGAACAAATGATTAGACTCGGCCGCTCGCTCGAGTGTGGAGCAGCAGCAGCAGCAACAGAGGGAGAGAATAATCTTCTCTTCTCCGGCGCCAATGCACATCGCTGGCCACCAAAGGAACAAAAAGGCCGCTGCTCTATCATTGCGCAACAACAATAACAATCGTGCCAAACTCGCGCCTCCTCCTCCTCCCTTGGCGAGGCGAACAATTTTGCCCGACGTTGTGAACTTTGACTCGCCGGAGCGCAATTGTGTCTGCGCTGCCGTGTGCTTCCTCGTCTCTCTCTCGCTCACTATCCAGCCGCTCACTTCACCTGCTCCTCCATCATTTTGCCCCCCACAACACACTGTGCGCCCCTCACAAGGGAACACGCATTGCCCATTGGCGCGTTATAGACTGCCGCTGCTCGTTGTGCGCGCCAGCCGCCCCTTCGCGCTCGCCGACAAACTAGCCCCACCACACACGCACGGCCCACTCGCCCAACTTCCGTCCGGCGCCATTACGCCGCCCCATTCTCGTCTCCCTCGTCCATTGCAGCCCAAGTGTTGTTCGCTCGCCAACACCATGAGGCCTAAGGCCGCCTAAGGCTCAACTAGCCGCCGCCAATGCTGCTGCCAAGGAATGGCTAAGAATCGGCGGCCGGCACTTGCACTCAAGAGTGAGCATTCAGGAAGAATCCCACTTGTAGCAAGGCAAAAAGAGTGCCAGTTTGCTTGAAGCAGCGCCAGTAGGCAGCCCAATGGAACTCCATTGCACTCTCCAAGCTCACAACTATAATGGGCGCTTGGATTCTCTCTCTCTTTGCTTCAGCTCAAGCTCACGCACACTCAATCTCGTGCCAGAAAAAAGAAAAACCGCCCCGGCCCATTGGGCTGGCCACCATTGTGCTTTGGCCGCCCTTTTGGCTCCTATTTCGATTCCTTCGTGGCTCCTTCGAAGCCTTAAGAGAGCCAAGCTTGTGCCCACCGCTGTCTCTTCGCCTTGGGTGGCGCTGGCGCTGGTGGTCTTGCAATTGGCGAGTCCCAAGCAGTCGAACACAAGCTCATCTAGCAACAGGCTTGCCGATAATCTCCGAGTGCACTGCTACAAGTTCATCGTCTACTTGGCGCAGTTTCGCCCCAACCTGCCTCCTCTTTTTTGTCCATTGCCGCCGCTCGCCCAGCCCTAAGCTATGGGCTCTCTCTCTTGGCCCTTAGCTCTTGGCTGCGAGTCGCCCTTTTCTCAATGGCCCTCGCCGAGCGCGACAAAGCCAAAAGCTGTACGAGGGCCACAAAAACAGCCCTCCCCTTCACAGTGCCTCCCCTCGACGGTCAGATCGTACTCCCATTGCTCGCAGCTGCCCCAAAGCAATGCTGCAGCCAGTGGACGTCTTCATTCTTCCGCAGCACCACTCGAGGGTTGTGTTTGGCGAGAAATTGATTGCAAACTCCGTGTGCCAGCGTATGAAATATCTCTGGCTGAAATAATAAAAAGAGCGTAGAGGTGGAAAAGAAAACCTTAGTCCAGCTCAGTCGGAACGGTGCTCTCTCTTTCTCTTTTTCGAGCACTATTCTGTTCAGCACAGTGCCCAGAGAGTGCTCTTTGGCAGCATTTGTGAGTGACTGACTGACGGACAGGGTGGTCCAAATCCTTGGGATCTCCGCCGGTGGTTGGAGTTGCATTCTATTTGGCTCTCTCTTTTGCGACCACCATTGCAGTTCAATGGTGCTGGCGGTGTTTGCTCGCCAACTAAAACGAGGGCTCCATAGAACACACACACACACACACA
>Ga0268247_10000327_pt1 | contig 16592 bp, 7 predicted proteins | sample AgamicOrMae_FD_200245 | JGI IMG/M metagenome (GOLD analysis project Ga0268247, IMG submission 200245) | Agave microbial communities from Guanajuato, Mexico - Or.Ma.e (v2) (version 2) | ecosystem: Host-associated > Plants > Phyllosphere > Phylloplane/Leaf | place: Guanajuato, Mexico | collected...
GGAAGATTTTCCTTGTGAGCGAAGGCCAAACGAAGATTCAAATAGATTTGACTAGATTCAAAAAGATCCAAATGAATTGGACGCAGATCAATGCAGAAGAAGGAGAATTCACCTAAACTCATCTAGGTCATAAAAGAGAAAGTGTGAGAAGCTTGCGATGAATTGTTGTTCGTTGCAACAATTCATAGCAACTGCGAAAAATTCTCATTGGATCGCAAGAGAAACCTCTAAAAAGATTGAGAATTAACTTTCAATCTTCTTCCGAACAAGTTTTCTTCCTTTTTGCATTATTTTTCGATGCTCTTTCTCCACTGTCTTCATTTCCTCCATTGCTGAGCTCATTTCTCCATTCATTTCTCCATCAAAGACCCCAAATTTCCAGCCGAAAAAAGACCTTAGCTCTGTTTTCAGCGGCTCCTTTGGGCCTCAAATCCACAGAGAACAAGCAGCGCCACCTGAGCTCCCAGTCTGAAATCTTCTCTTTTGGCAGCGGCCCAAAGCTTCAATTGAATGAGACAAGTTTTTGTTTTCCGTCCATCTTCTTGCACGAAAATATGCAGACGTTCACGAATTTTGACGATGTTTTTGATGATGAATGTTGACAAATGAATATTTATATCCAAGAGGCAGACTTTCTTTGACGAATATTACGAAATCTTCTGTGAGAATAGATATAAGAATCTTCTCTAAGAATAGCTCAAAACTACGATTTAACCAGTTCTCAATTTTCAGGTGCAGTTCACCGCATTTTTCATGATTTCGTCTATACCTAGTATGTAATATTTGGCAAAAAAATGCCTCAAATGAAGTCGAATCCGGAAACGCGTCCTGCAAATGCAAATCTTGAGCATCAGCAGCAGTCTTCAGATCAGCCTTGTCTGTGCCACATTCTGACCCCAGTGAGCAGTACTGCTTCTGGAACTGCATCCTTTAAGCATAAACTGGAAACGCAAATCGTTGCACTCAGTCAGCTCGTTAGCTGGACACCTGTGGGGCGAGATAATTGGATTCGCGGCAACCGATTGGAAGCTGGGCCAGTCCTAAGGGCCGGCGGACAAAAAGAGCTGAGCCGCCCCCACACGAACAAACAAACGAGCGGCGGCAAGCAGCACTCGCCCTGGGCCATTCATTCGTGGGGGCCTCTAATCTGTGGATCTGGGCGAGCAATTTGTTGGTTTGCTCGCCGGCGCTTAGGAGCAGTGGTTGGGGCTGATTTGAGGGCCACACTGCATTGGAAGCTATGGGCAAGCTATGGGCAAGCTATGAGCAAGCCACGAGCGGCGCTGAGCAAATGTTTGGCCTTTTTTGTTTTCTCGCCCCATCGAGCGGCAGCAGCAGCAAGAGAGGCCAAACTGGAACTGGGAGCAAGTTGGTCTCTTTGGAATCTCGTTAGGATTGCTTCAATGAGAGAGACAGAGACAGAGAGCAATTTGAATGGCCGCCAGCAATCTGCTTTGGGCGCCCTCCACTTGCGGTTCTAAGCTGGCGTCTAATCTGGCGACGTGTCGGCACTTGCAGGTCGCTGGCGAGTGGCAATTCTCTGCGCTCACTTTGCGCCCTTAGCTCTGGCTGCTAGTGATGAAAGCGGGCTTGAGAGTGCACGATTTGGCCTAATCTAAGCGGCTAGTCTGCGGCCGCGGCGAGAAGAGAAGAGAAGAGAAGCCTGGCCTCTTCCGGAAGGGGCGAAAAAGTGAAAGCGAGCTCGGCGGAAGTGGCGCCACACTGACGCTCACTTGACGGTGATGAAGAGGCGCCGCAGACTGGGAGCGTTGGGGGGAAATTGGGAGTCTGTGTTTTGCACACAGTCTCTCGCTCGCAAGGCAGCCTTATGCGCCTTTTGGGCAGCCTTTTGCGCCAGTTTGGCGGCCGCACACACTTGAGCTTGAGACGAGCTCTCAAGCTCGCTGGCAAGCTCACTCTCAAGCTCGACAGTCTCGAGCTCGCCCGTCACAAGCTGGCCAGATCTCAGGCTCACTCACGAGCGTCTCAAGCTCGCTGGCAAGCTTCTCAAGCTCGCTCACGAGCATCTCTGGCTCGTCATTAATTTCCTGCCCGAGTCTGCATCATCAGCAACTGGGGCACGTCCTGGCTGGGCGGCGGCTCGTTATTGCTCACGATTGAGAAGTTGCTCGGCCAGAAGGCGCACAGAAGGCGCAGAGGGGGAGCCAGCAGGGCGCGAGAGTGACACAGAAGGCGAGATTATTACTATTATCATTCGGCCAGGCGGGCGCCACAATGGTCCTGATTCAAATTGGCGCCTTGGGGGCGGCTTGCAGTCTGCAGGCTGCAGTTTGCAGTCTGCGGGCGCTCCTTAGCACCAAAGGGCTGCCTTGGGGCTGCTTTGATGACGCTGAGGAGCAGCTCACGAGCGTGATGGAGAGGCGCGGATTATGGAAAATGAGCAGCGGCGTTGTTGTTTGGCCAGCTCGTGGCTGACGAGGACAAACTGGGCCGGAGACAGTCACAGATACTCTCGCGGGCCAGCCGCAAACTGTCGCCGCAGCCAGTCGGCGGCCCAAACTTTCTCTCCAGCTCTCCACTTTGGTCTGAGTTTCCTCCAAAAGGCCAGCTGTTGGGGCCGCCGCCCAGCCAGCTCGAGCAAGCCGCAATTAGTCGCCCAATTGGGCCGCAAACTCAAGCGCGCCCCCACCTCAAAGGGCCCACCTAGAGCGCCCTTTACTCGCTCGAAGCCGCCCCAGTTGGTCGCGGGGGGCGAGCACGCAGCTTCCGGGGCGGGGCCTTGGAAGTGGCGCGGTGGTGGCGGCGGGCGGCCAATCTCGGCGCCCGGTGGCCGGCGACAGTTGCGGGCGGCGGATGAAGTTGTCCGAGCTTAGGTGGGGCCTTCGAAGTGGCGTTTGGGCGACGCTTGGGCGACGTTTGGGCGTTCAGGCTGGTCTTTGGGCGTTCAGGCTGGCCTTTGGACAGCATTCGGACAGCCTTTGGGCGGTCGTGGTTGCCTGTGGGGCGCCAGAAGAGCGCGTGACGAGGCCAGCGCGGAGAATGAGGTTAATCGAGGGCCGTGTTGCGCGCCGCTGGTCTGCGTGCGGCGCTCACTCTGCTTGGGGGACTGTATGCAGTGTGCAGTGCGCGCGGAGGACAGTCTGCAGTGCATTGAGCGCCGAGGACAGTCTGCAGTGCGCCTTATGCATGCCTTCAATGCGTTCAGTGCGTTCAGTGCGCGCGGTGTGAACGCCGCAGACTGTGCGTGCCAGTGTTTGTGTAAGTGAGCCGCTTTGGGAGGGCGGCCCCAAACGCACAAATGGGCCCCAATTCGCGCCCGCCGACTGCTCGCCGGCCGCCAAAGTGGGCCCATAAGTTCAAAAGTCGGCCAGAGCACACCGGCCGGCGCGCTCGCCCGTGTCGAGCAGCTTGGGCCGCCTTCGGGGAGCCTTTGGGGCGCCTTTGGGGCGGCGGCCAAAAGATGGATTGGCGAGCGAGGGGGCGGCCCTGAGGAGCGGCCGCGCTCGCCTTTTGGGAAAGCCGATGGGCATCCTTTTCCATCCTCGCACAGTCCAAAAGGAGGCCGCAAATAAACAGACGGCTTGCCAGTGGCACTCGCGCTCAGAGCTGGGCCCAAATCTGGGCCTCATTTACTCTCAATTTTCACTTTCTCCTTTTCCACTTCCACTTTCACTTCCACGCCGAGGCCAGACGTCGCCCGGCTCACGTCTGGCCGCCCGAAGACAGGCCGCCTCGTCGCGGAGCTCCCTCCGCTCGCCAGAAGGGAGCTTGCCAGGAGGGAACAAGCTTGGCAGAGGGAAGGGGCTGCGTGCGGGCGTCAATTGAATTGAGCTGTGTGGGGCGCGCGGGATGTTTGTGTTTGGTTAGCGAGCTGAGGGGCGCGCTTCTGGGCGCCGCGCGAGCGCCGCAGACAGTCTGCGGCTGCCGCACCTTAGCTGCGGGATTTTGACTGCGACTCGTGCGGTGTGCAGTCTGCAGTGTGCACTTTATGCACACCCCGCGACAAAAGTAAGGTAACAATTTTCCATGGCATTGCACGGAAATTTGTTATCTTACTTTTGTCGCAAAGTGCACACTTGGCCGCAGCTCAGCTCCAGGAAGCAGCTCGGCTCTAGAATGCAGCCCAGCTGAGCTTGGCCAAACTTGTCAGCCACGACGAGCGCAGAAAACCAATTGCGGCCCATCGGGAGCCGGGAGAGGCGACGCAAAAAGCGCCCCTATGCAAATTAGAGGCCCCCTCTGGCCACTTAGACAATCGGGCGGCGCGCAGGAAGTGGCCCCAGTGGCTGGCAGAGGCTGGCAGAGCTCGGCCAGTTGGGCGGCAAAACAACAACGAGCCCAAGGACGCGAACAATTTAAACAACAAAGGCCGCCCCAGACACACACACACACACGAACAGGCAATCCAATAACTCAGTGCGCCCAAGCAGCCAGCTGGCCGCCCATTCTCCGTTCAGCCCCATGAACTCATTCTCCTTCTTTCTTTGCAGGCCGCCTTCCATTCATTGAGCCAGCCGCTCGCTCATTTGGCCAGACAGTGGCCAACACGTCAAAAGGCTCAATGGCGACCCGGAGCTAAGGTCTGGCGGGCGAGCAAGTTCATTGGAGGCGCCGCTGGTGATGTGCGTCCGGCGTCTTGGCGCTTGGAGCTTGGTGCTTGGGGGCGACACTTTGGGGCCTTTCACACTGTGGGCGCGTTCTCATGCGAGTTAAAAGTGTAATTGTGCTTCCAATGGGCGCCACAGAGAGACGCCAAGCTTGACCAGAGACTGTCCAAGGGGTGCACTTGCCCTGCTGGAGGAGTGACAGTGAAATGGGGCGACTGGGGCTGAATGAGCGGCAATATGGATGACCACATTGCGTGCTAATGGAGCTAATGAGACGGCTGAGCGGCGGCCGCAGACTGTCGGCGGCAGTCCGTCACAGAGAGGGGTGCTAGTGGGCGCCGAGCTAGGCAGAGTTGCGGGCAGACCTTAGGTTTGGCTGCCAAAACAAGGCGCTGCTGTGCTGTGTTGTTTTGGTGCGCGCGCGCTTGCGCTGCAGAGCTTCTGCTCTGCAGCAGAAGTTCTGCTCTGTGCGGACTGCAGTCTGTAGTGTGCATTTTAATGTGCACTGCGCGACGAAAGTAAGGTTACATTTGTGCGCAGCATCGCACGAAAATTTGTAACCTTAGTTTTGGCGGATACTGCACACTGCTATCCACAGTCTGCAGTGTGCGCTTTCCACTGGCCGCTTTTCAGTGTGTTTTCAGTGTGCAGCTTGCAGTGTGCAGTGTGCAGTTTACAATGCACAGTGCGCGCGGCTGTGCTCTGCTGGGCAGCCAAAGCAGATTAGCGCCCGCAAGACAGCCGCCTGGCCAGCCAGCCAGCCAGCTAGCTCGCCACAAGCTCGCCAGCTCGCTGGCTGCTCGTGTTTCCACTTTACAGTCCATTTTACAGAGAAATTGGCGCCCTCCAAGCTGCGAGCTGCGAGCTGCGAGCTGGCCAATGGGGCGGCCAGAGATGAGCCATGCAAAGAGCCGACTGGCGGCCAGAGCTTAGGCTTGGCGTTGTTGTGTGTGTGTGTGGCGAGCTAGTTGCCAGTCGCCAGTCGCCAGTTGCGAGCTTAGAGCCAGAGGCAGAGAGAAGAAGAGCCAGAAGGAGGCCTCGAAGCGAGAGGGAAGCAACACGAGCCAGAGACAGAGATCAATTGGGCAATTCGTTGAGTTTGCAGTGTTCAGTGTGGCCACTTTTGCGTTCAGGCAGCTTGAGTGAGTGGGAATTGTCTGTTTTGGGAAGTTGTTTTGATTGCTGGAGAGTGGAAAAAATCACAGTCACAGTCACAATCACAATCACAAGAGCAGAAGAGGGGCGACAATTGAGGCCGGCCAATAAAAAGGGGAAGCCGCTTGGGCTCGTCACAAGCAGCGCAGACTGTCCTCGGGAAGCCAAAGAAAAGTTTCGCCGTTTCCACTTTCAGCAGCGAGACAAGCGAGCGAGCTGCCTGCGCGTGTTGGCCGAGAGACAGTGTGTGACGAGCGCGAGAGACTGACACTTGCAGGGCGCTTTCGGTTGGCTGGCAAGCGAGCAGAGTGGGCCGACCTTGAACGGTGGGCCGCAGACTGTGTGCGGCCGAATCCAGTTTGGAGCGCGCCGAAGAATCGCGAGAGGAAGGCGGAAGGAGAGAAGAGGAAGAAGTGAGTGAAATTTAGCCGCCCGCAGACAGTCTAAGGCAGAGGAGAGACCACAATTTGTTGCTCGATCGGCGCAGATTTGGGCTCTCCTTTGGGCGCCATTTTGCGCCACTTTGGAGCCACTTTGCGGCCGCTAATTGGGCGCCATTCAAATTGGAGACTGTGGCTTGTGGTTGAGAAAAGCGCGTGCGAGTCGCCAGTCTGCAAATTGCACAATTGCACTTGCATTTTGCTTGCATTTTACTTACATTTTGACTTGCACGCGAGCTAAGCAAGTGCACCGAAAGGCGCCAGAGCTAAACACTAAATACAAGGCACTTGTTGTTGTTGTGGAGTTGGTTGCGGGCGAGTGTGAGCGGCGAATTGTGCAAGAAGATTGAATCTGGCCACTCAATTCGGCCATTCAATTTGGCCACTCAATTCAACAGCGACGTGAAATCGAACACGCAGGAAGAGGAAGCGCAACTCGAGCTCCACTGGGGCTTGGCTGCGGCCCATCGGAGACCATTGGAGACAGTCTCTGCTTACCAATGGAGACTGGGCCTGAAACTAGGCTTGAAAATAAGCCGAAAACAAGCGAAAAACAAGCTAAAAAGTGGGGCAAAAAGTGGGAAATTCCAGCCGAAGAGTGAGACCGGCGCCGCCAAGACAGCCAGACGGCAGACAAGCCGGCAAGACGCCTGGCAAGACGCCTAGCAAGACGCCTGGCCAGACTCGGTTTCTCGGCTTTTCTTGGCCTAGCAAGACTAGAGAAGATGCGCTTCCACCACTCGACAAGGCGGCGCGCCAACCGTTTCAGCCAGGGACCACAGTCTGCGGGGGGAACTGCGCGCGGCCTGCAGACGAGCAGGTGGGCCCAGCTGAGCTACTGCCGCATGACCAACATCCACTTCAACCGGCGGCTCCAAATCGAGCCGCCCGCAGACCTTCCAGCAGAGGAGCAGCCCACACAGTGCATGGAAAACAGCACACAGTCTATGGAAACGAACAGACAGTGTTTGGAGAACAACAGACAGTCTTTGGAGAACAACAGACAGTCTCTCGGCGGCGATAAAGAGCGCCCAATGGAGCCGGCGGCCACTTCCGGCGGCCACTTAATTGCCTCGGCGGAGCAGCCGGCGAGCCAGAGCGTGCAGGTCGCTTTGGGGCGTCTGGCGCTGGACGCAGATGGCCAGCGCCAATTAGCCGGCGAGCAATTAGGCGCCGCGGCCGAGCAGTGGCCGGAAGTGGAAGGGGGCCCCTGGCAGTCTGCAGGCCAGGTGGGCGGCCGGCTGAGCGCGGGAGCGGCGAGCTTGGCGGCGAGCTTGGCAACGAACGGAGCTCCCCACAGCGAGAACACACACTCCAGCTTGACGGCGGCAAATGGCGAGCTTCCGGCGGGCCGCGGGCAGTCCCACAAGCAGCTCGGGGGAGCCGCAAAGAGTCAGCCGAGGGGCCCCAGGCCAAAGCAGGACCACCAGCCGCTGGGACACGCGCAAGCTCACACTCAAGCTCACACTCAGTCTCAAGCGCCGCAGCCTCAGGCCCAGACGAGAACGGGCGGCCAGCTGGACATCGAGAGCGCCCGCCAGAAACTGATCGCCCAGGTGGAGAAGCACCCATTTTGGAGCAATAAGGCGGCCAAGAGGATGCGGCTGCTCGATGTGTGCCAGCGCCAGATCTACGTCTACGAGCTGGTCAGCTACTGCGAGCGGCGCGACCTCGAGTGGCGCTTCGAGCCATTCAGAGGCCTGGGCAGGGCGAGCGCGGCGGGCTCGCCGCCCTTCCCGCACGCGCAGGGGCGTGGCTCGGGCGCGAGTGCGGGCGCGGCCGCGGGAGCGGCAACGAGCGCGCGTTCGCTGCTCACGCGCCAGCACAGCGCACTGTCGGGCGACCCGCGCGCGCTAGGCACGCCCACCTCGCCGAGCGGCGGACCGTCGGGCTCGCCGGCCTCCGGGGGGCTCCAGTTCTCCGACGGGGCTGGCTCCTTCAGCCAGCCGCCGAGCCCGGGCCTCCCAATGGGAGCGAGTCCAAACGATCTCGAGCTCGGCGATGGTTGCCTCGAACTCGGACTCGCTGACCCGCTCGCCACGCCCACCCGCAGATTCGCGTTCCGCGCGAGCGAGGGGGGCGCACATTCGCCCATCAGGCGCAGCTGCTCGAGCGCGGCGGGCAGTCCCGCGCGCGGCCCGCCCCTGCAGGGCCGCGCCTCTGCGCTGAGCGCCGCAGACCCGCCCCTCGAGCGGCCGCTGCCCGACGCCCGCTTCGTCTGGTCCATCGAGGTGCCCGTCCGGCTGCGGCCCGCCCCCTTCTCGACGGGCCTGCACACCTGCGAGTTGCCCCACAGCTCCTTTGTGAAACGCTGCCACGGCTGCTCTGGCCGGGGCCGCCTCAAGTGCAACAGTTGCTACGGCGTCGGCTACGAGGTGTGCCTGGGCTGCTCGGGGCGTGGCAGCACCCGCGGGCCCGCCGCGCGCTTCGCCGCAGGCGCGCTCAGCGGGAGTGCGGGCTCCAGCGCGCGTGGGCGTGGCGGCGCGTCCGACGGCCGCTCAGACTCGGCCGGGGGCTGGCCCGAGGGCTCCGAGGGGAGCTCGGGGGGCGCCTTCGCGCCCACGAGCAGCTCGGCCAGGCGCCACGAGGAGCCGGGCGGCATCAGCCAGACGGGCGGCGCTTCCGGCTGGCAGTCGGAGTCGTGCCAGTTCTGCCACGGGGCCGGCCAGAAGCGGTGCTGGATCTGCGCCGGCCGAGCTTACCAGACGTGCACCGCGTGTGCCGGAACTGGCCAGTTGCGCTGCTTCCTGAACCTCAATGTCAGCTGGCTGAACCACCGCGACGAGAGTGTGCTCAACAACTCGGACAACATCATTCCCCGCGACCGCCTCAAGCTCAGCTCCGGCCTCCTTCTGCTCGACCAGACGGCCGCCCGGCTCCAGCCCCTCGAGTCCTCCTTCAGCCTGTACGCGGCCGACCTGCTGCTAAGCTCGGCCGGCGGCGCACAGGCCCCCCGAGCCGGACACAGTCCCGGCCCGCATCGCGAGCTCTCCGAGGCGCAGTTCGCCGCGCCGCCGCCAGAGGGCGCTACGAGCGCGCCCGCCGCAGCCCACCACTGCGCACAGTCTGCGGGCCTGCAGAGCGCGCAGTGCGCCCAGTCCGCAGGAGCACAGTGCGCGCAGTCTGCAGGACCACAGGCAACACAGTCTGCAGGAACACAGTCTGGCGCCACCTTAGCCTCCACGCCAAGCTCCACTTTCAATTCCAATTCCAATTCCACTTCCGCCACGCCCACCCAAGCCCACCTCAGCCAGCTGATCAAGGCGACCGAGTTGAACCAGTTGCACTCGGCGAGCACCAAACTGTTGGAGCGCCACCAGCAGGCCCACGCCAAACAGGAGCGCCTCCTGAGACAGCGCCACCGGATCACCCAGATCGAGTGTTTCGTGGTCAACTGGGAGTGGAAGCGCCGCCGGGGCCACTTCGTCATCTACGGCGACGAGCGCAAGGTCTACATTGCCAAGTACCCATTCAAGAGCATCTGCAGCATAACCTGATGACCCACAAATGAAGCACAAATAAAGCACAAATAAACCTGTCACAGAGGAGCTATGGTTTCGTCTATCTTTTCTGCTCTTCCCGCAGACTGTCCAGATTTTTTCAATGTAATTTTACTCTGCATCGTTGGCCAATTGGTCCACGTGCTTTTGAGCCAATTTTGGCCACTTTTTGTCCATTTTTGGCCGCTTTTTAGCCACTTTTTGGGGGGTTATTTTCTCCAATTCGGCCCCTCTTTTGGCCGCCTTTCCGCTCCGTGCCACTTCCGGTATTTTGAGAACTGTGGGCCGATTTTGGGAGCAAAATTGGCGCAAAATTGGTCCAAAACTGGACCCAAGTGCACGTCTGGCCGCACCTTAGGGCGCCCTAAGGTGCGCAGGTCGAACCTGTGGAGCGTCATTAGTGGATGCTCCAAATCGGCCTTCAGGCGAATCGGCCAATTGGTGCACTTCCGTTTGGGAGCAAAAGTGCCCAAATTGGCTGGCCGGCGAACTCTGGCCGGCCGGCTGATAACAGTGGAGCATGCAAATTGCGCCAGTTCCGCCCAGCGAGCCTGCCAGCTGGTGGAAAGCTAGCTTGCCAGCAGCCAGCTTACCAGCAGCTAGCTTTCCAGCAGCGAGCTTGCCAGCGCCAAGCGAGCGAGTGTCTGCTCGCTTGCATGTGTCTCTTGGGCCACGCGAGCATGTCCAACGCCGCACACAGTCCAGAGGCGTGAACCCCAAGCGAACAACTGGCCGCTCCAGTTTCCATGTGCAACCTCAGCCGCCCGCATGCAACTCCACTAATTGCCCCGCGCGCTCTCCTTTGGGGCGCCAAGTGGGATCTGCAATTTAAAATTGGGTTATTAAATGGACAGCGTGCGTGGTGGGCGCGCTCTCTGCTCGCTCTGTGTGGCCGCCAAGCTTCTTCCGGCGGACTGTCTCTGGCCAGGACTGTGTGTGGCCGCGCCGTTCGAGTGCAGCCCAGCCGCCGCGCCTAAGGGCCGCCCGCACACAGACCTTTTGCGGCCACAACACACCAGGCCGCTTGGAGCCCGCCGGCCACCCTCGTTGCCCGGCAACCGGCGAGCTCCGGGCGACACTTTTGAGGAAGACAACGTGCTAACTGTGCGCCGCGAGCGCGCGTCTTCCTCTTATTGGGTCAGCCGAGGCCGCGCGTCGTGTGTGGCCGCCCCAGTGGACAGCTGGCGGGCCACACATTCAGGAAGTGGAGCCCCAAAGGGGCACCTCCGGGGCGCCTCTTCCTCTGCTCTGTGGCCCTGTGGGCCGCCCCCCACCGGCCCAGCTGACCCGCGGGGAGGGGCCACCTGCGCGGCTTGGACGCGCAGCTGCCCCGGTGGGTCTGGGCGGAGCGCGAGCTTGGGCGCCGCTGGAGAGGAGCCACTCTGGCAGCCGATTTGCGGCCGCCACTCGGCCACTTTCGGAGCGCCAATTGTTTGTTTACATTTTCAATCGGCGCGCCTCACGAGTCAGCTCGGCGCTGCGGCCAGCGAACTGTGCGCGCTGGCAGAGCTGCCCTGCGAGAGACTGTCTGCACTGCGAGAGACTGTGTGCTGTGTGCGCTGGAGACTGTCTGCGCTAGGGACTGTGTGCGGGAGACTGTGTGCGAGAGCAAGGGAGTGCGCCAGAGACTGTGTGCGCGACTGCGTTGGGAACTGTATTCCGCAAGCAATTGGGTTCAGAGCATCTGAACTGGAGAGCGTCTGAACTGCACAGTGTTGGCCTCTTGATAATTTTCGGGCGCCGCCGAGGGCCAGTTCCAGTTGGGCGGCCGAGTGGGAATGTTGGCTGAATATTAATCGATTGATGGGCGCCCGAAGGAGGCGAGAAGTGTGGCGCGGCCAGTTGCGAGCGAGTCCAAAATAGGCAGCACAGCCGTTGATCAGTGATGGCCTAGTGGTCGAGTGTGAGAGAATTGGCAGACAATTTGAAGCCAGCCCACCGGAGACAGTCCTCCGGGCGGCCATTCAAGCTCTATTCAAGCTCACCAGAGAGCAGGTCCCAGCTGTCTTGTGCCAGCTCAGGACAGGTGTCAGCTGCAAGAGTTGGCGCCTTCGACGTTTGCTTGAACGTGGCAAGTTGTCGCCGGAGGAACAAAAGGGGCCAATTGGGCGCAAATAGTTCAATATTCCGAGGACATTTCCAGGCTCAGAGAAGAATAAAATAATATTCAAGACCAGCCCGCAAGTGGCGCGCAAGTGTTTGTGTTTGTGTTTGGGCCACACAGGCCAAAAGACAGCCAGGCAAGCGAGCAAGAGACTCTCAGCACTGAGCTTGCCACACACAAAACAACAGAAACAGACGAACACGAAGAGAAAATATATAAGACAGAAACTATAGAAGACAGAAAAGAAGAACAGAATCGAATAGACAAGCTCCCAGCTTTCCCATGGGCTCCGGAGTGCTTGAGGCGGGCCGGCGGGCGAGCGCCTACCAGGCGGGCAACTGTCAGGAGGGCGTGGCTGCGGGCGGAACTTCGGGCGGCGCCCCCGGAAGTGCCGCGAGCCAGCCAGGTGGGTCGCCTGGAGTGGAGTATGCGCCCTCGCCGAACACGAGCCAGCAGGCGGTGGCGCGGGCCAGCCAAATGCGCATCCAGAGTCTCCTGCGGCGTTTGTTGGTGAGCGGGCGTGGCGCGGGAGCGAAAGATGCGCGCGGGGGCGTGGCGCGGGACGACGCAGAGCATGGAGCGCGCGCGACACGCATTGACACGGTGCGCGTGCTGCGCAAGCTGCTCAGAGAGTTGGGCTTCCAGATGAGCTGGTTGACGCAGGTGGACTTTTTCGAAACCATGGAGCGCGTCCTAAGGGAGGACAGTGATTTGAGTGGTGGGGGCGCCGAGGGGGCGGAGCAGGCGAGCGACTGGCGCCTGGTGCACGACTGCACCCAGTTGCTGGCCGAGACTGTGCCGCGTCTCGAGCACGAGCTGGACGGCGAGACGCTGGAGCAACTGGTGCCCATGGTGGTGCAGAACCTGGGCCACCAGAGGAGCGAGGTGAGACGCGCCTCCCTGTTGCTGATGAACATCCTGCTGCAAGAGTGCGGCCGCCACTTCGAAACGATCCTCAGGGCGTTCATCAAGTTCGGGCTGGCCAACTATCTGGCCAACCAGCAGGCCCAGCGAGGCGCCATCCTCAGTCTGCCGCTGCTCATGAGCGAGCAGCTCGTCGCCACACACGATCTGAGCCCGCTCATTTCCTGTCTCGGCGGGCTGCTCGTGGAGGCCGACGAGCAGCTCTTCTACTCGCTCTACCTGGCCCTGCAGCGGCTCCACTCGCTCATGGGCGACCGCCGCTTCTTCGCCCAGCTGCGCCAGTGTCCGCCGGAAGTGGCCCACCTCTACAGACAGGCGGCCAGTCGCAGCAACTCGCTGGCGGCCGCCCAGCAGCAGTCGGGAACGGCCGCCGGAAGTGGGCCCGGCGGCGGCGAGCCGAGGGGGCCGTCTGGTGTGGCTGGGGCGAGGCGGCGCTCCTCGTCGCTGGGCCGGGCGCTGGCCGAGCCGAGGGAGCCCTTTGGCGAGCCAGGCGGCAAGGCGGCCAGTCCGCAGCACGTCACCTTCCAGGAGGACGGCGGACGGCCCGACGAGAGGGACGCGCAGGGGGGCGCGGCCGCGCCCGCAGACCCGCAGCAGCAGGAGCGCAGCCAATTACAGCGCACGAGCGACGACGACGGGAGCGAATGTGCGAGTGGGCGCGGCGGGCAGAGCGACTCGCGCAACTCGCAGGACGAGAGCCTTGGGAGTGGGCGCGCGAGCGAAGTGTCCTCCACTTGTTCGTCGGACGCGCACTTGGTGAACCCCGCCCACTACATGAGCGAGGCGGCGTTGCGCGGGCGCCCGCTCGACAACTACGAGCAAATCCACCACGTGGACCATTCAAATGTGGCCAGTTTGGCCATCAACGACATGGGCCTCGTCTGCAACACGCCCACCGTTGAGCTGGGCCCCCACGGCCTGGTCTCCGTGGATTCGCTCGACTCCGGAGGGGAGTCTGCGGGCGAGGGGCGTGGCGTTGCCGGTGAGGGGCGTGGCGCGGGCAGTGCAGAGGGCGCGCGCGCGCTGCACACTGCAGCGAACGCGGCAGCTGCGGGCCCGCCGCTGCCGCCCTTCCACGCGAGCGGTGGGCGGGGCGACATGAAGTTTGGCATCTTCCCGCGCCACTTGGTGCACATTGCGCTGGGCGGCTCGCCGCGCTACTCCGACCGGCTGGAGGCGATGCAGGAGCTGATGTGTGTGGTGCGCGAGTCGCCCATCAACCACCTGGCCATCCTGATGAGCTACTTCGAGGCCTTCATGGAGCAGTTCCTGTCGAAACTGATCCAGCCCAATGGGGATTACAAGCTGGAGCTGATCGCAATCGAGATGATCGAAACGATCATCATCAAGACCAAAGTGAGCACCATGCACTACGTGAGGCCGCTGGTCAATTTGTTGCTTAGAACCCTTGCCGATTCGCGCGCCCAACAGGTGTTCAGGTGGCCCAGTTGCCGCGTGTTGCACAAGATGATGGCCTACCTGCCGCCGCAGCACGTGATAGACGCCCTCTTTGAGCAGAAACACTCGCGCAACGCTTTGGTGCGCGAGGAGATAGTCAACCGAGTGACTGGCGCCATTCTCGAGTACAATGTGGACGAGTTCAACCTGACGAAGCTGTGCTACCACGTGTTGCCCATGCTCGCCGACCCACACTCGAGCGTCCGTCTGGCCGCCCTGGAGTGCATTGCGGCGCTCGCCCAGGCGCTTGGGCCCGAGCGCATCGGCAGCCTGCTGACGGCGGCCGAGGCGGTGCAGACTGGCTGCGACTACGACGGCCTCCTGGACGCCATCAAGGCTCGTCTGCGCCGCCGGGCGCTGCCCCGCTGCAACAAGGCCGACGGAAGTGTCCGCCACCTGCTCAGGCCCCTGCTAAGCTCGAGCGCCGCCCAGCAGCCCCGCCAGCAGCAGCAGCTGGCCGCCGACGTGCGCTGGGTGCTCGAGGCTCCGTCCAGCCACCAGCACAGCAGCCCGTCCGGCCCACTCTACAGGCCGGGGGGCGAGCGCGGCGGCGGCAAGAAAAGCGGTGCTGCGGGCGAGGATCCCGCAGGACACGCCCACCCGCAGCACGAGGGGGACGCGCACGCGGGCCACCACCACCGGCTGGGCGTGTACAGTCCGCCGCGCGTGCTTGAGCAAGCGCAGAGGAGGCGCGGTTCGCTCGCGCTGGGGGGCGTGCTCGGCCCGCACGACAACCAGCCCGAAGCTAAGCACGAGCACCACCACCAGCTGGCGAGCCACCGCCGCCACCACGAGCGCCGGCGCGACTCTGCCGCCGGCCGGCCGGAAGAGCCGCCAACTAGCTCGACCCAGAGGCGCGACTCGAGCCACCAGGAGGCACAGCCGGCGGCCCAGGCGGCTCGCAGGAACTCGAGACGCAGAGAATCCACGAAAAATAGTGAGGTTAGTTATTTTCAATAATTTTCAGGGTGCTTTTTGGACAGTAATTCATGAATTAGTAGCACCAATTCATGAACACTGAACTCTTCTTGGCCTTGATGATGGTGTCTTGTCTTGGAAATCTTGATGGAAATCTTGACCAGGAATGGTTGACCCAATTTTGTCGCCATAAAAAAACCTGAACTTACCAATTAACCAAATGTTACTGTATTCATTCACTTTAAATTTCAATAACGAAATTTATTGACATTTTAAATATTTTAAAAATCCACACGCCCAGCAGACAGACACCAGTCCTGAGGGGGCGCGAAAGTGTTCGTTGGGTGGCCAGCAGGCGCCTCTAGAGCACGACAGACGAGCCCCAAACCAACAGGCCGAGACTCCCACTGGCCAGCCGGCCGCTGACCAACGCAAGTCGAGCTCAGTGAGACAAGAGCAAGCCCAGTGGGCGTGTCCGGCGGAACAAATTGGTCAGCTGGACAGGCGACCAAATGGGTGCAGTTCGGAGCCACTTTGCGCCCAACTTCGCAGCAACTCGCAGGACAGTCTCAACTCCACAGACACCAGTAAGTTTGGAGCTTCTTTTTTTTGTTTTCCTGTTTTTTACTTCCTCACAGTTTGAGCTTCTTGAATTTAATTTCTAGCTCTAATAATCTTTGCTCATTGTTTCAGCCAGTCTGAAGACAGACGAAGAATGAGCAATTTCTTTCGGAAAATTGCTCTTTCTTCTCAACTCAACGCAACAAATCCTAATCCTAATCCATATGATCGATTCGAACTATTCCCAAATGCGGAAACCAATTCCTTCCTGATGCTTCTTCGAAACGGCAAAAATGGGGCAATTATTGCAAATTCAACTCGGCAGACAAAGTTTTGTTTCAATATTATTTGGAAAAGTTTAAGCAAAGTCTGGCCGAAGCATCGCAAGCCAATCAGGCGCCAGTTGCAGGTGAGTAAAGGAGCAGTTGAGTGGAGTGAGCAGAGACCATGATTGGAGTGGCCGATTTTTGTCGATTTTTGTCAATTTTTGTTGTCAAGACTACCACCGTTTGGCCCCCAATGCTTCGGCAGGTGTCAATGTGTCGTGCGTGTGGCCCAGTCAGCGAGGTGCCCATGCACTTGGGCGGCGCTCTCTCATGTTGCAGCAGGCCCATTAAAGGCCAGTTTGCATAAAGACCCACTTTTGGTCCAACTTTCTCTTTCTCTCGAGTCAGTTAGACACTGGCACTGGTGGGCAAACCTGCTGCAAGCTGTAGACTGTAGACTGAAGACTGTGTGACCTGAGAACTGAGAACTGTGGACTGTGTGAGGGAAATTATATGGCTGATGGAAGGGAAATAAGTAGGACGAGACACTCACAGGCGGAAAAGATAAATCGCCAATCGCTTAATTCACACGGCTTGAAATGGCTCAAAATGGCCATCCAGTTCTCCCATCGGATTCCATCATTTACACGGACATCAACGAGACCTACGCTCTGAGCAGACACCAGTCGCGCTGCCAG